>SMVB01009777.1_pt1 | contig 14882 bp, 14 predicted proteins | sample 2456461 | NCBI WGS metagenome assembly SMVB01 (sample SAMN11095934, study PRJNA526329) | marine sediment metagenome | biome: Marine sediment; feature: Surficial sediment; material: Deep marine sediment; isolation source: Hadal surficial sediment | place: Pacific Ocean | collected 2014-05 | depth... | reverse complement strand
GCTCCGGAACTGCCACAGTTGGATCGCTCTCGGTGGACGGCCCCTGCACAACGTACATGTTGATGCCGAGGTTGAACCGGCCGACATTGACGACGCCACGCCCCATGACTCCCATATCCGACAAGATCGGGAGCAAGGGTTCCGCACCGAAGGCGGATACGTGGTGTCCGTAAATCGGTGGGGCCGTGGAGAACTTATTGATCCATGTCGGATGCAGCCGATCTCCGAACACCCCGAAGGGCAACAGGAACTTGCCCCCTACGAACGTCAAGTTGTCCGTAGCTATGAAGTCGAGTTGGGCGTATTCAAGCCCCGTTTCGGTCACGCCGCCTTCCAGCGCAAATTCGAACTCTGCCTCGAAGAGAACTCGGTCTTGAAATTGAAACAGAAAGATCGGATTCATGCTCGAGGTAAACGCGTTGATATTCTCGCCCTGTGTTTGGTATCCATAGCCGACCGTTCCGTAACCGGTTATGAGAACCTGGTTGGTCGGGATGATCCGTTGCGCATCCAACCCCGTTGCCAACACTGTGCACAGCAGCAGGGCCAGTCCGACGCCAGAGTTACCCGTGCTAGTGACCATGACCGCCTCCCGTTTCTTTATCTTCCTCGTCGTCGTCCACAAGGGCACCGATCGGCAGGTGGAACTCGCCGCTCTGCGCCACACCGTTGACATCGATCTCCACGTGCATCTCGTACGTTCCCACATCGCCGAAGAGATATTCCAGTTCGTACTCGCCGGCCTCTTCTTCCGCCGCCACGAGAACACTCTCCTCGCCGGACAAGTCATGTATTTCGATTACTATGTCGAGACCGGACGCGGGTTGATCGGGCATGCCGTCCACCCCTATGGTGAATACCTGCAAGTGTATGTGAGCCTCTTGGCCCGGTAGCACCTGTCCGGGTGACATCTCCACCTCTACCCAGTACGGACCAACCACCTTGTGGTAACGTTTCGCCTCTACCTCGAACTCCCCCATCTCATGCATCAAACGGTGTTTGGTGGGCATACCGCTGAAGCGCAGATGGTATTCTCCAGGCTCGAAGAACATCACATGCGCGGCGTACCCGTCGCCTTCGGAATGCATTTCCACCGTGCGGGCCGCGCCGCTTTCGTGATGCTCAATCTCGAGAGCGCTTTGCAGCATCTGAACGTGCTGCCCGCCGTCGCTCACATGGACGTGGATCTCGACTTCCTGATACGTCTCGAGACGAGCCGTTTCAATCTCGAACTCGACATGCAGCGTGAGATCCTCGAGCGCCGTGGGGTTATCCAAGCCCGCACACCCGAGGGCACTCACTCCGAGTATCAAGGCTGCAACACCTACTTGATCTATTCTGGTCACCCAAGGACCTCCGTTTTCCTCTGTCTCTCTGGCATGATGTTATTGCGACTTCGCCCCAAATCTGAGGACGCGGCCATTACGAATTGGTTAGGCAAAAATGAAGGCCCCTTCACGCTGTCCCGACTATCTCGCTACCTTCGCGCAGAACGTCCAAGATTGGATCTCCTACAGGTCATGGGCGAGCGCCATGACCCCGATGATGATTTATGAAGATGTCTTCATACCAAGTTCGCAGGAGAATCAGGACCATGATGGTTTCTTTACTTAGTACTGGTACGTGAATTTCTCGCTTAGAAAATGGAGCCGTAAATGACTCATAGAAAGCTTTTCACCAGCTCAATTGCTGCAGTGGGAATCGCCATAGTCGCGATTGGCGCGAAGGGTCAGCACGACAGCGCAGCTGTGCAATACACGGATTTCGGTTCAACTAAGACTCCGGCCGGCCCCGCGTTTCAGGCTGAAGTCCAGCCGCCGTCAAGCGCACGGATCAAGGAATTCCGCATTCCCATTACGCATGAAACCATCGAGATCGCGGACGGTGTCACATATGAAGGATGGACGTTCGGGGGCACGGTGCCGGGTCCTACGATTCGGGTTCGTGAAGGGGACCTGGTGCGGATCAAGCTCGTGAATGAGTCGCCGATGCCGCACTCGATCGACTTTCACTCTGCACGGATTCCGTGGGACGTGGCATACCGCTCCATCGTGCCGGGCGAAGAGTTGAGCTTCGAATTCACCGCACGCGACCCTGGTGTATACCTGGTACACTGCGGAACCCCACCAGTGACGCTCCACATCATGCAGGGGATGTACCTCGCGATCATCGTGGACCCGAAAGAGGGATGGGGAACGGACGTCGACAAGGAATTTGTGATCGTTCAAAGCGAATTCTACGCCCAACCCAACGATAACGGTCAGTCACTGCAAGCAGACTTCGCATCCGCGATGGACAAGAGAGCCAAGTACGTGGTATTCAACGGCAGGGCGTTCCAATACAAGGCCAACCCGTTGCAAGTCGACTTGGGTGACCGAGTCCGGTTTTTCGTAGTTGCCGCCGGTCCTTCGTTCCGCAGCGACTTCCACATAGTCGGCGCGATCTTCGATCGGGTTTACCCCGACGGAAATCCCCTCAACGTGCTCGAAGGCGTGCAGACGTACACGGTTCCGACAGGCGGTGGCGCAGTGTTCGAGACGGTTTTCGAGGAAGGCGCGAGCGGTGTGGGTCTCTATCCCTTCGTCACACACGTGTTCGCCGACGCCGAGAAGGGTGCTGTGGGACTCATCCAGGTGCGGTCACCGGTGCTGACGGCGAGCGAAGATCCGGCAAATCAATAGCCGCCCGGGCTCTGGCCAGCCGTCGCGAACGCGGTGAGGCCAAACGACCGTCAACAAAAGGGGAGTCCGGTAGCGGCTCCCCTTGTCGTCTGTCCTCCTAGGCTTGGCGGTTCCTCGGCCGCTCTACCCCAAGTCGCCGCGGATGGCCTATGGGTCCACCAATGCACTATTGAGTCGGTCATGCCCTTCGAGACCCCGCTCGAATCAACCGAAAGGTCTCACGTCACCGCTCCGGCATCGCTGCGCTCGACAGCGGCCCGATTTAGGAGTTATACTCACGAACACACACTCATCGTCTTGGGAGTCATCATGAAACGATTCATAGTCTCGGGGGTGCTCGCGGCGGCGTTGAGCCTGACCGCCCCGACCAGCGCGGCCGCGCAGGACGAGCAGAACTTCCTCGCGGTCGGCGAAATGGCGCCCGACTTCGAGATGGCGGGCGCTACGCGCTACGGCGTCCTGGCCGAACCGATCAAGTTGAGCGATTACCGCGGCGAGACCGTCGTGCTGGCGTTCTTCTTCCGAGCAAGGACACGTGGCTGAACGATTCAAATGGAAGCGTACCGTGATCAGTACGCAAATTTGTTTCACAGCGGCCAGGACGTGGTACTCATCGGTATCTCGGCGGACCAAGCCGAAGAACTCCACTCATGGGCGTCGGACGCGGACTTCCAGTTCCTGTTCGGGAGTGACCCGGGGAGCGGCGCGTACGCGGCGTTCGGTGGAGATCCCCGTGACAACGGGATGGTGGGAAGCCGCGCGGTAATCGTGATCGACCCCGAAGGTCGCATCGCAGGCGTGATTCCCCGGTTCCTTCAGATGGATCCGACGGCCTACGAAGGGTTGGCCGAAATCATCGACGGAACGATGCCGGAGCCGGAGCCCGGCAACTAAGCCACCGTCTGGTGGTGCGGCTTTGTCCTGCCCCGCGCGTTCTCGCGGCTGATAGCCGCCGCTCGGCTGGCCTGTAATACACGAAAAGGCTGGGGACCACTCGACCCCCAGCCTTTTGCTGAGCACCGTCCTAGACCGTCTTAGACCGTCCCCAATCAGGCCGCCGCCGCATCCGAACGACGTCCGTTGGATTGCTCGGTGGCCACGGGGAGCACGCTGTCAAACACATCCACCGCGCGCCGCATGTCGTCCATCGTGCTGATGGAAATGCGCGACCACTCCCGCTCGTACGGCGGAAAGTCGCGCCCCACCAAGATGCCGTGCCGCTCGTTGGCGGCCCGGAAGTCGCCGGCCGGGACGCCCGTTCTCGCAAAGATGAAGTTGGCCTGCGAGTCGGTCGTCGCGATGTCCCTGGAGGCAAACCAATCGAGCGTGAACTGGCGGGCCGCGGTGTTGCGCTCGGCCTCATGCGCGATGCGGTCGGGGTTCAGTATCGAGGTCCTCGCCCCGAGGAGCGACGGGATGTTGAGACTCAGCCCGTAGTGCCACTCGCGCATCCTGGCGATGGTATCCGGATGTGCCACCACCCAGCCAATGCGCATGCCCGCCATGCCGTGTGCCTTCGAGAACGTGCGGGCAACGATCACCCGCCTCTCTTTCACGGCGCGCGGTATCTGCGTCTCGTGCCCCGGGTCCGTGACGTAGTCGTGGTACGCTTCGTCCACCATGATCATCGCGTCGGTCTCACTCAAGATCCGATCGATCAGCGCCCCGATGGAATCGCCGCTGTGCAGCGTGGCGGTGGGGTTGTTGGGGTTGTTGACGAAGACCAATCCCGCGCCCCTCGCCGCGTCGGCCATGGCGGTCAAGTCCAGCGACATGTCCTTCAGCGGCAGCGCCTCCACCGGGTGGCCGTTCAGGGTGGCGTAGTCCCGCACTTCCTCGTACGACGGCGACGCCGTGACCAGATGCTTGGTCGGCGAGGTGAAGACCTGGGTCGCCGAGCGCAGCAGCTGGGTGGACCCGTTCCCGACCATGACATAGTCCGCCGGGACATTGTTCATCCTGGCGATGGCCTCGACCAACTCACCGATGGCGCCGCCGGGATAGCGGCCCGCCCTCGGACCCCCTTCCAGCGCGTCGTTCATCGCCGCGATCACGCGGGTGCCCGGACCCAACGGGTTCTCGTTGTTGTGGAGAAGCAACGGACGCTCCTGCACAGGAAGCGACAGCGACATGGCGCGCGCCCACGCGCGCGGCCCGTCGTACGACATGATGGCGGCGGCCGACGCACCCAGGCCGACGCTCTTGACGAAGGACCGGCGCGATACGCCGTTCCGCATCCCATCGATTCTCTCGTGCGTCTTCATGCCAGCACCTCCTCAAAGACTTCGCAAGCCCGCTTCATCTCGTCCATCGTTCCGATGCTGATCCTGGCGTGAGTCCGCTCCATCGGCGGGAAGTCGCGGCCCACCGATACGCCATGCTCCCGACACGCGGCCCGGAAATCCGCTGCCGGCCGGCCCAGCTCCACGAAGATGAAGTTCGTCTGAGAGTTGTAGCATTCAAGCCCAAGCCGAGCCAGAAAATCGACCGTGAATTGCTTGGCCGCGGTGTTACGGCGCTGCTCGTTAAGGACGAAATCGGTTTCCCGCACCGCGGCGTACGCCGCTGCGAGACCCGGAACGTTCGTATTCACAGTGAGCGAGTAGCGCCGCAGGGTTGCGATCGTGTCACGATGACCGACCCCGTAGCCGATCCGCATGCCGGCCATCCCGAACAACTTCGAGAAGGTACGGGTGACAAAGACCTTGGGCGTTTCGAGCGCCAGTTCCAGCGCCGGCTCGTAGTCCGGATGCGTGACGTACTCGTGGTAGGCCTCGTCGAAGTGGATCACGGTGTTCGGTGAGTTGCGCCGCACGGTTCGCGCGAAAGCCCGCACGTCCGACCCGGTGTGCACGGTGCTCGTCGGATTGTTCGGGTTGCAGAGGAAGATCAGCCCCGCACCCCGCGCAGCGGCCTCCATGGCGTCGAGGTCCAGTTTCCCATCGGCTCTGCTGACCGGAATCGACACGACCGTGGCACCCAGGTACCGGGCCACGCGACTGGGCTGGAGGTAGGAGGGGGTCCCCGTGACGAAATGGCGGTCGCGGTTGGTGAAGGCGTGCGCCGCGTTCTTGAGGATCTCACCCGAGCCCGCCCCCAACACGATGTTGTCCGGCTCGCAGCCGTGTTTCTCGGCCAGCGCGCTCGTCAGGTCGCTCATGTTGGGCTGTGAGTTGAAGGGATAGCGCCCGGCGTCCCTGCCGAACGACCCACGAATCGCCTCGACGGCAGCCGGCGGGGGCCCCAAAGGGTTCTCGTTACTGGAGATACGGATCTCACCGTCTTGGGGGGGCTCAATCACCCCGATTTCGCTGCCCAGGGGGCCAAGCTCTTCGGCCAGGGCCTCGCGCCCCCGGGCGATGATGAGCGGCGCGGTCGGCTGGCCGCTGCTCACATCGAGTCCGAAGAACGCTCTGCGGGAGAGCGGCATGGGTTTCCTCCTAGCTGGAGATGGGCGTAAATACCAAGGGTAAAGTAAAGCTCATGAACATTGGTGGCTAGGAGGAAGAGGCAGGCGGGCAGGCGGGCGGGCGGGCAGACCAAAGCGGAGCGTCTCGCTCGTAATGTGTCCCGAGCAAGAAAATGGCTGCCCCGCTTCAGAAAGAGATCGTGTGCTCAGATGACCGAGAGTCCTCCAAGCACGAGGCCGACCATCACGATACGGGATTTCATGAACCACGCTCGCGTTTGGCCCGTCCCGATGTGTGGAGGTGCACGATCAACCAACGACCGTCTCGCCGTTCCAACACTGCGGTCCCCCGACCTTCGCGCTCCAAATGCCCGCGCGGTGTATCCACCGCGAGATCGTAGCGGAACGACGACCAAGCAACGTCCCCGCGGACCTGGGGCTCGACGCCGTAGAAGCGATACTCGAAGTTTTCGAAGCTCTCGAGCTCAGGACCGAGGTGGTTGTCTCGGTAGTCCACCCACCCGTGGTTGATCCCAGCACCCTCGATGATGTGGATACCGCGCTCTGGCGCAAAGAGAGTATCGATCGCACTGAGGTTGTTGGCTTGAGAATACGCGGCCACCGCTTCTATAACTTGGCGGATGGCTTCCGCATCGGCGGTCTGGGCTTGCACCATCGGCGGTACAGCGATCGCCACCAAGCCGAGCCAACCAACGGTACGAAAGGTTCTTTTCATCGTTACCTCCTCATGTTGTGGTCAAACGGTTGCTTGAGGCTTGCGAAGCAACAAACCACCGCCGACAAGCGCGATGATGATCCCCACAACGGCACCACCTCGAACCCACGGACTGCCCGCCCGTTCAAGGATCAAGGGCTCGTCCGTCGGAGCGTCTTCCGCGGGTCCCGCATCATGGGCGTGTCCATCCTCTACATGCCCGCTATCGTCTTCGGCGTGCCCGGCGCCTTCGTCCGATGACGGCGCCTCCGCCAACAGTTCGACGTTCAGGCTCGCAACCTCGTCTCCATCAGTCGCGATGGCGACGAGGCGATACGCTCCGAGCACGAGATCCGTCGGAATGCCAAACGACTTGGCAAATCCCCCGACCGAATCGGCGGTGACGTCGCCCAAGCTAAAACGGCCGGCGACGCCAACGAGGAACAGTTCCAACTTGCCGTGCTCGGCGAACTCTTCTCCCCCAATCGGAACCGTGCTCCCGGCAACAAGCTGGCGCTCAGCAAGTTTCAGTGTTCCTTCAGGATGCCTGAGGGCGTCGGCCGCTATTGCCGCGGCCGGCGCTGCTGTGATCGCTGCCGCAAGACAGCTTGCGGCAAGCGCGCGACTTAACCAACTCTTGCACAATGGCATATATGCACCTCCTCTTGATTTCTTACATTCCCAAATGCGTTTGCCCGGGCGCAACCGCCGCATAGACGATCGCCACCACGAGTAGGGCGAACAACGTCACACCTAAGACACGCGTCACGGTGGCGCCTCGTCCGGGCTGCCGGTCACTGATGGGCACAATCGCCAGAAAACCGAATAAGACGGCTGGGGCGATCAGCATCCCATTCATGCCCAAGAGGTTCTCCGCTGCGTAGATCCAGAGAAATTCCCAGGGCGGCTTCGTGACCTCGAATCCGCCGACGCCTGGGGCCAGCAGGCCATGGGGTAATGCGATGGCAAAAATGCCGACTACCGCGACCAGCAGCAAGGCAAAGCCACCGAGGGGCCGCAAGTGACTGCGGAACAGGGCACGTTCGGTTCCGGTCGCGCTCACCCCGAGGTGGCGTATCAGCCAAAGGTGCAGTCCGAGGATCAACACTAGAGCGAGCGGGAGAACAGAGACGTGCACCCCGTAGAGGCGTGTGAGCAGTGGACTCGACGGAGTAAACGCTTCCTGAAGCGGAACACCGAGCGGGCCGACAAGATCGGCTCCCGCCGTCGCGTGCGCCAAAGCCTCGACGGCTTCTTGGTCGCCGGTCAGGACGGTTCCCGTGAAGGAGAGACCAAACAGTAGCGCGAGCAGCAGTACACCGCTCCACCACAGGCCCTCACGGGGATTCCTGAACCCACGCCGCCAGAACACGGCGGCAAGATGCGCGAAGACCAAGACCATCGCGCCCGAAGCACTCCACACGTGAACGTCGCGCAAAAACGTCACAAGCGGGACATTGGTGATGATGTACTGCACCGAGCCGTGCGCCGCCAGCGGAGCGGGATTGTAGTACTGCGTCAGCACGATCCCGGTCACCGCCAGGAGAGTAAGGGACACGAGGGTCAACGCGCCGAGCATGAAATCGAGCCGGTTCGCTCTCGCCGGAACGGGATAGTCCAAGCCATGAAGCGCAAGGCGTTCGGCAACAGGTCCGTGGCGCGTCGGCCCTGCTGTGGGTGGTGGCGTCGTCATTTACTCCTCGTCGTTGCGTGGGCGGCCAAGCACTTCGTCATTCCAAAATACTCCGGCATGCTCATGATCATCCGTTGTCTCTGGTACGTTTCAGAACCACACCCGAAGTCCTCCCACGGCCGCGAGATCACTCACCGCCCCGCCGCTCAGACGCGCGAGGTCGGCCGTGCCGGCGAACCGCCGCAGCCAGCTGATGCCGACGTAGGGAGCGTACTCCCGCCGGATCTCGTAGCGTAGGCGAAACCCAAGACCGAGATCGTTGAGTCCGGACCCAACTCCAAACTCCGGGACCTCCTGCACCGCGACATTCACTTCGATCCGCGGCTGGGCGATGAGCCGCTGCGTGACGAACATGTCGTATGTCGTCGTCACACGCGCAGAGATGTCCCCGTCCTGGCTCACGAACACGGCGGGCTCCACCTCGAACCAGTACGGCGCGAGTCCTTCCAACCCGACGACAGCGAGAACCCTCGTGCGGGCCGTGCCGGTGCCGTATTGGATGTCGAGACGCAGTCCGGCCTGCCACTCCCAGAACGGCGCAAACAGCCGGCTAAAAAGGGCCTGGACCTCGACGTCACCGCTTCCGACAGTCGTCGAATGCGCCCCTTCACTCTTGATCCAGAGTCGAGTGAAATCCCCTCCAATCCACCACAGCATGTCCCAGGTCACGGGGTTCTCAGCCCCGGTCTGCTGATACTCGAGCCGGTCGAACAATACCAGCGAATAGACCTTGTTGTCCATCACCTGCGCGCGAAGCAGAGCGGGTCGGACGACTGCCACCGCGAGGGTGATTGCCAAGACCATGCCCACAGCATGTCGATTCACCTGTCCTCCGTTGCAGCGGTGTTCGACACTTCAACGACGCGGAACATCCCCGTCTCCATGTGATAGAGGATATGGCAGTGGAGGGCCCACTTGCCCGGGACGTCCGGCGTCACCAGGACCGACAGACGCTCGGCCGGCTTCACGTTCACCGTGTGTTTCCGTGGGTTGAATGCGCCCAACCCGTTATCCAGTTCCATCCACATTCCGTGGAGGTGGATGGGGTGCTCCATCATCGTGTCGTTCACGAACGTGACGCGGAGCCGTTCGCCGAGCTGGAAGGGAATGGGCTCCGGGGCTTGACTGAATTTCTTCCCGTCGAACGACCAGAGATACCGCTCCATGTTGCCCGTGAGGTGCAACTCGACTTCCCGTCCCGGCTCCCTCGTGTCGCGCCAGGGCACGACGCTGCGCAGGTCGCTGTAGAGTAGCACCCGCCGGCCGTCGCTGCCGAGGCCAACGCCCGGGTCATCGAGCCGGGGTCGGGTAACGTCGGGCACCGCCGAGTTCCCCGGACCGTGGTGATCGGGCCCGTGTGGAACCGGAGCGGGGGCGGCCGAAGCGTTTTCCCCGTGCCCGCCATGCTCCGTTTCAGGCATGGCCATGCCGCCGCGCATCTCCATGCTCCCCATGTCCATGCCATCCATGGTCATTCCCATGTCTGCCATCGTCCGGACGGGCCGTGACCGACGCTCGGGAATCGGCGCACTCATGCCAGCGTGCGGCGCGAGCGTGCCGCGAGCGTAGCCGCTCCTATCCATTGTTTCGGCGAAGATTGTGTACGCGCGGTCCTCCGATGGTTCTACGATCACGTCGTACGTCTCGGCGATGGCGATACGGAACTCGTCCACGGACACCGGCTGTACGTTCTGCCCGTCGGCCTGTACGATCGTCATCTCGAGCCCTGGAATCCGGACATCGAAATAGCTCCCCGCCGCAGCGTTGATGAACCGGAGGCGCACCCGCTCGCCTGGTTCGAACAGCCCCGTCCAATTGCGGGCGGGCGGCATCCCATTCATCAGGTATGTGTAGGTGTAGCCAGTGACGTCCGCGATGTCCGTCGCATCCATCCGCATCCGGCCCCAGCGCAATCGATCGCCGAGCCCGGCATCGGAGGACCGGAACAGGTCGCCAAGTGTGCGCCGTTGAAAGTTGTAGTAGCCACCCATCTTCTTGAGGTTCGCCAAAACATCATTCGGATTCTCGAAGGTCCAGTCGGACAGCATCACAACGTACTCGCGGTCATACGCAAACGGCTCAGGCTCGATCGGATCGATAATCAAGGGTCCGTAGACGCCCAGCTGCTCCTGGAATCCCGAATGACTGTGGTACCAGTAAGTACCGCTCTGCCTGACGGGATAGTGGTAGGTGAACAACTCGCCTGGTCGGATCCCCGCGAAGGCGACTTTCGGAACGCCATCCATTCCATTCGGGAGGATGATACCGTGCCAATGGATCGACGTGTCCTCATCCAACGTGTTGGCAACGTGCAACGTGACGGTCTCGCCCTCCTGGAAGCGCAGGAGTGGCGCTGGCACCGAGCCGTTGACCGTCACCGCGGACGCGCTCCGGTCACCAATCGGGACCGCCGTGCGGCCGATGACCAAATCGAAGACCTGGTCTTGCCCCACCCGCGTAACACCGATGCCCTCTTCACACCACGCAAATGCTGGGAGCAAACTATTGAGCCCGGAAAGGCCGGCAAAGGTCGCGCCGCTAGCCAGCAAGAAATCCCGCCGGTCCATCGCGACGCCGCCGTGAGATCTACGCAAGCCCACCCCTCAACCTGGAACGCCGTTGCGGAGGTCGAACGCCTCCGATGGCTGTGGGCCTCTATGTCCGTTGACTGCATTCATGGGCTGCTGGTCCGCATGATTCAGGTGATCCTCGCAGAGTGGCGAGAGCACAAACCCCAGGCCTGGTTCCAACCAACAGATTAAACCCACCCGGCCTGCGTACGCCCTAAGCTAACCCTAAGATTTCTTAAAGGTCAGGAAGTCGTTGGATGCGGGCGCAGGGGATTCGATCTAGCTTTCCTGGGGAAAGCCCATACCGGACTGGCCGAATGGACTAGGGGAGCTGTGAAGATTCTGGTGGTCGAAGACGACACCCGTGTCGCTGCGTTTATCAACCGGGGACTGCGCGAAGAGGGACACGTTGTGGACGTGTCGGGGGACGCCGAGGATGGCCTCTCCCATGCCTATGTCAGTCAATACGACGTGATCGTCATCGACGTGATGCTGCCCGGGAAGAGTGGCTTCGAGATGACGTCGGAACTGCGGACCAAGGGTGACCTAACACCAATCCTCATCCTCACGGCGAAGGACTCGCGTCAGGACGTGGTGCACGGCCTGGATGTCGGAGCAGACGATTATCTCACCAAGCCGTTTGACTTCGCGGAACTGCTTGCTCGCCTACGCGCGTTGGGACGACGCAACCCGCGGGTGGAGGAGAGCGTTCTGAGGTTTGCCGATATTGAGATGAACCGGATGAAACATGAAGTGCACCGGGCTGGCCGCCCGCTGGACCTCACCCCCACCGAGTTCAAGCTGCTCGAGGTCCTGATGCGGGATCCAGGCCGCGTCGTGAGGCGCACCGAGATTCTCGACCGCGTGTGGGGAATGACCTTTGATCCGGGGACCAGCCTCATCGACGTACACATGGCGCATTTGCGGAAAAAGCTCGAAGCGTCGAGTCGCCCGCGAGTGATCAACACGGTGAAGGCGGTCGGCTTCACCCTGTCGCATCCAGATTCGCAATGAACGTCACGGGATCCTTAAGGGGGCGGCTCGCGCTGCGTTTCGGCGTGATGGCGATGCTGTTGGCCGTGACCGGCTCCGCGCTGACTTATGTCGCCCTCCGCCACGTCCTTTACGAACGCTTGGACGCCTTGCTGAGGCGACTGGCGGAAATCGAGGCATCCGCCACGGCAGATTCTCCCGACGAGAGCGTCCATTTCCACGACGCCGTCTTCCTGACCACTGATACGGAAGAAGGCGAGGTGTTCTCGCGGTACGCGGAGGTCTGGACGTTGGATGGAAGCCCCGACGTTCGAACGGCGAATTTGGGTGAGCGGCACTTGCCACTTCCCCCCGATATCCGGGAACGTGTTGTGGCTACAGGCACGCCCGAGATCTTCACGGTGCGGTTGGATGGGCGCACCTTTAGGTCGTATTTGTACCCCTTGGTGCTGGTGGGAGAGCAACACCGTCCGCACCTCTTGCAGGTGGCCACCTCTACCGGCGAGACTGAGGAGGTCCTGCGCAACGTTCTCAAATTTCTCGCCGTTCTGGTACTGGTCGGGATGGCCGGCGGCGCCGGAGCGGGATGGTGGCTCGCCGGGTACGCTGTGCGCCCGGTGGTAGAAATCACTCGCCAGGCGGAAGCGTTCGAGGTGAAACGCCAACATCACCGGATCACGGAGGAACCAGATACCGTTGAGCTGAGCCAGCTCGTTACCGTTCTCAACGCAATGCTCACCCGTATCGATGAAACGCTTGACCTGCAGCGCCGCTTCTTGGCCGACGCCGGCCACTCGATTAGAACCCCGTTGACGATTCTTCGCGGCGACATCGACGTCGCATTACGACACCCGCGATCAGCGAACGAATATCAGAACATATTATCGCAGTCGCTCATTGACTTGAAGGATGTATCTAACCTCGCGGATGATCTGATCACGCTCGCCCGTAGTGACGGCGGAGAGCTGGAACCTCACTTGCAGGAGGTTGACATATCCGACCTCTTCTCCAAGACGGCCAAGAAGTTCGGGTCCATGGCGCAAATGGCCGGATTGCATATTAAGACAGCGTTCGACTCCGCCCTTGTTGTCGAGGCGGACCCGGCACTACTTGACCGCGCCCTAGGGAATGTGGTTGACAACGCGATTAAATACGGAGCCGATGGCGGCGAGATTACACTATCAACCTCGAGGGGTGCCGATGGATGGGTGGATCTGGCAGTTTCGGACCGTGGACCGGGCATCCCTGAGAAACAGCTCGCGAATTTGTTCGACAGGTTCTACCGCGGGAACATGGATCGACGCAAAGCCCGTGGATTCGGTCTCGGGCTCCCCATCGCAAAGGCGATTATCGAGAGCCACGAGGGGAGCATCGACGTTTGGAGCGAACCTGGTAAGGGGACGACAGTCACGTTCCGGCTGCAGGGGCGCGCATAAACACGGGAGGGCCTCCGGTTTTCCGCTGGGGGATGCTCCAGTAGCAGCTCTATATTTTCGCTCGCCGTAATCTCAGGGCGTTGCTCAGTACCGATACCGAGCTGAAGCTCATTGCCGCGGCGGCGATCATCGGGCTCAGGAGCAGACCAAAAACCGGATAGAGGACCCCGGCGGCGATGGGGATGCCCAGACTATTATAAAGGAACGCAAAAAACAGGTTCTGCTTGATGTTTCGCATCGTGGCACGGCTCAACCGCCTGGCCCGCACAATGCCCCGGAGGTCGCCCTTGACCAAAGTCACCCCGGCGCTCTCCATTGCCACATCCGTCCCGGTTCCCATAGCGATGCCGACCTCGGCCTGAGCCAGAGCCGGGGCGTCGTTGATCCCATCCCCCGCCATGGCAACCACCCGCCCTTCGCTCTGCAGCCTCTTGATGACCTCGGCCTTCTTATCGGGAAGCACCTCCGCGATGACCTCGTCGATGTTCAATTTCTTGCTCACAGCTTCGGCGGTGGTGCGGCTGTCGCCGGTCAGCATGGTAATCCGGACTCCTTCGTCGTGCAGACGCTGGATGGCCTGAGGTGTCGTGTCCTTGATGGGGTCGGCAACCCCAACGAGCCCCGCAGGTTCCCCGTCGACCACCACGAACATCACCGTCTGCCCGTCGACGCGCATCTCCTCGGCACGCTCGACCAGCACGCCGAGATCGATTCCCAGGTCATCCATGAATCTGCTGTTGCCCAACGCCACCGCCCGGTTGTCCACCGTACCCTTCACGCCTTTGCCAGTTACCGACTCGAATGACTCGGTGTCAACAAGCGATACTCCGCGGTCGTTTGCACCCTCCACGATGGCGGCGGCCAAGGGGTGCTCGCTCCCCCGCTCGAGACTCGCCGCAAACCGGAGCAGTTCTTCCTCGCTCCAACCTTCGGCCGGCATCACGCTGACCAACTTCGGCTTGCCGAGCGTGAGAGTTCCGGTCTTGTCCACGACGAGGGTGTCTACCTTGCGCATTACCTCGATCGCTTCGGCGTTCTTGAACAGCACTCCGACCGTAGCACCTTTGCCAGTGGCAACCATGATGGACACCGGTGTGGCAAGACCCAACGCGCAGGGACAGGCGATAATCAAGACCGCCACCGCGTTGATCAGCGCGATAGCCATGCGCGGTTCCGGACCGACCAGCCCCCACACAATGAACGTCGCCACGGCGATCAACACCACGACCGGAACGAAGTAGCCCGCCACGACGTCCGCCAATTTCTGTATGGGCGCCCGGCTGCGTTGCGCTTCGGCAACCATGCGGACGATCTGCGACAAGAGAGTCTCCGCGCCGACACGCTCCGCCAGCATCACCAGCGATCCCGTACCGTTGATGGTGGCT
>SMVB01092029.1_pt1 | contig 14883 bp, 14 predicted proteins | sample 2456461 | NCBI WGS metagenome assembly SMVB01 (sample SAMN11095934, study PRJNA526329) | marine sediment metagenome | biome: Marine sediment; feature: Surficial sediment; material: Deep marine sediment; isolation source: Hadal surficial sediment | place: Pacific Ocean | collected 2014-05 | depth... | reverse complement strand
GTCCGCGGGTGGTCCTGGCGCGAAATATTACCGACACCATCGCCAAATGGCTCGACCGGGGTGAGCTGCTCGAGTCCCAAGGCCGACCCATACGGCCGGGCGATATTATGATTCTGGTGCGCCGGCGCGACGCCTTGATGGAAGAAATCATTCGCGATCTCAAACAACGAATTATTCCGGTCGCCGGTGCGGACCGTATGATATTAACCGATCAGATCGCCGTGATGGATCTCATGGCGCTGGGCCATTTTGCGCTGATGCCGCGCGATGATTTGACATTGGCCGAAGTCTTGAAAAGTCCCCTGATCGGGTTGACCGACGACGACTTATTCGAGCTTGCTCATGATCGGCCGGGACATTTGTGGGATGCGCTGATCGGCAAGGGACGTCACCACAGCCGACAACCTTTTGCCGCCGCCCATCACGCGCTTTGCCGTATATTGGCGAGAGCGGACGTGGTGCCGCCTTATGATTTCTACCAAGAAATCCTGGACCAATCTCTGCACGACAAATTGCCGGGAGGAAAGACCGGCCGGCAACGTCTGTTGCGTCGCTTGGGCCGGGATGCCGAAGACCCCATTAATGAGTTTTTGAACCTGGCTCTTGCTTATGACCGGGTTTCCTTGCCCAACCTGCAAGGTTTTCTGCATTGGCTTGCGCAGGGGCACACTCAGCTCAAGCGAGAATACGATCAGGATCGGAATGAAGTTCGTGTCATGACGGTGCACGGCGCAAAGGGACTTCAAAGCAATATCGTGTTTCTTCCCGACACCTGCCATATGCCGGATGGCCATCATGATCCCATGATACTCGACATGCCGGGAGGCGCCGTCGTGTGGCCCGGAAGCAAATCGAATGACGACAGAAAAGTCGGCAAACAGCGCGAGCGCCACGCGCAAAACCGGTTGGCGGAATATCATCGCCTTTTTTATGTGGCCGCCACACGCGCGCGCGATCGTCTTTACATTGCAGGCTATCAAGGGCAACAGGATCCAAAGCACAATAGTTGGTATTCGCTTGCGGAAAAAATGATCTGTCCTGTGGCCCAAGAGGTTCAATTGGCCTTTGGCGAAACCGGCTGGCGACTGGCAAGCGATCAAACCGCCGATATCGAAAAGGCAAGCGCCGCGCAAATATCCGGTGACGGGGAAAGCTCACTACCGCCGTGGATTTTTGATGCGGTTTCTGAAGAGCGAATACGGCAAAACATCATGAGCCCGTCATCGCTGCCCGGACCGGCCGCCGACGAGCGTTTGGAACCATCCATCCTGTCACCCCTGGCGGGCGATAAAGGCGATCGCTTTATCCGCGGATTGATCATCCACAAACTTCTGGAAAATATACCCGGCGTAAGTAAACCAGGCCGACAGCAAGTGGGGCGTGCCATCGTGCGTCAATTGGCGCCCCAATTTTCCGCTAGCGAGGCCGATGCGGTGATCGAGGAAGTGGTGCGCGTGATTGACGATCATGCCTTTGCCGCTGTTTTTGGTCCCGGCAGCCGGGCCGAGGTATCGCTTGCCGGCCGGCCGACATCCTTGCCGAACGACATGACAATATTCGGCCAAGTCGATCGATTGGTGGTATCCGAAGATGAAGTTTTGGTGGTTGATTATAAGACCAATCGGCCGCCGCCCATGGAGCCGTCTCAGGTGGCACCGGTCTATCTGCGCCAAATGGCAGTTTATCGCGCTTTATTACGCGACATATTTCCGAATACCCCTGTGCGATGTGCCTTGCTGTGGACCGATGGCCCCCATCTCATGGCCTTACCGGATGACCTGTTGACCCGGGCGCTCGATCACTTGGCGCTGGCCCAGTCGTGATCAATGGGTGCGGCAGTCGATGCCTTGACGCTTGTTGAGGCCGTGCCTAAATTGTCGTGTGACAGAGCAGGTTTTGCTCGACCGCCCAAATCTACCGAGAATGGAAAGGCAACGTAACTATGGCGTCGAAAAAGATTACGGATCAATCGTTTGAAACCGATGTATTGCAGGCTTCAGGGCCCGTATTGGTAGATTTTTGGGCCGAATGGTGTGGCCCGTGCAAACAGATCGGACCGGCCCTGGAAGAAATTTCCGAGGAAATGAACGGTAAAATTACCATTGCCAAATTGAATATCGACGAAAATCCGAATACGCCGAACAAATATGGTGTCCGGGGCATTCCGACCCTCATGTTGTTTAGCGGCGGTGAAGTGGCATCGACTAAGGTTGGGGCTTTGCCCAAAAGTAAGATTGTCGAATGGATTGAATCGACAACGGACACAGTGGACGTTTAGAGCGCATTCACAAAAAGTGTACGCGGTTTTTGGGTTCGAATGGGCGACCAAACAAAGACTCAGAGCCCATTCAGGAAAAGTGGGTACCGGTTTTCCGTCCGAATGGGCGACCAAACAAAGACTCAGAGCTCGCTTGAGCCTTCCAATACATGGCCGGCAAGATAAAGCGAGCCGCAAATCAATATGCGAGGTGAGCCGTCATGCCGATTTGGCGACGGGCCGGAAAGCGATATTTGCTTCAAGGCGGCAGACACATCCTTCGCCTGTTCGCTGTTAATCCCCACATTGCAAGCGGCCGCGCAAATGTCGTCCGGCGCCATGGCGTTTTTTTGTTCCGGAATCGGTACGGCGATAATCTTGGTGGCCAAAGTCGTGAAACAACTCAAAAATCCCTCCACGTCTTTGTTGTTCATCATGCCGATAACCAGATAAAGCGGCCGGCGAACGCGGTCCTCCAAGTCGGCCATTGTTTGTGCCAGCGCATAACCCGCGTGCGGGTTATGACCGCCATCCAACCATATTTCCGGCGGGTTTTCCTGCCACGCCGTGCCGCCGACTTTTTCGCCCGGTAACCTTTGAAGCCGCGCGGGCCAATCTGCCGATTTCAGGCCTTGCTCCATAGCCGCTCGTGATGCTTTTTCACCGTGGAACTTGCGGAAGCAGGCAATCGCAATGGCCGCATTGTCGAGCTGATGCCGGCCGGCAAGACGCGGCAGGGGCAGATCGATAAGTCCTTTGTCATCTTCGTAGATAAAGCGATTTCGTTCTTCAAAGCCGCGATAGTCTTGGCCATAAATGAACAGCGTGACGCCGGAATGGATGGCATAACGTTCAATCTCGTCGCGCACATCATCTGTTTGCGGACCGATAATACCCGGCACGCCAAGTTTTAAGATTCCGGCTTTCTCACGTGCGATCTGGCGTGTCTCCGTACCGAGAAATTCTTGATGGTCTAGGCTTACGGGTGTGATCACGCTTATTGCCGGTTTTTCGATCACGTTGGTGGCGTCAAATTGTCCGCCCAGTCCAACTTCGAGCAGCAACACGTCGGCCGGGGTTCGGGAAAACGCCGTAAAGGCGGCGGCCGTTGTGATCTCAAAAAATGTGATGGGGTCGCTATGGTTGGCCGCTTCGCAATCATTCAAAATCTGTTCGAGCAAGCTATCGCTGATCGGACGACCCGAAAGGTCATTCGCAGAGCCCAATGTGATCCGTTCATTGAACCGTATGAGATGGGGTGACGTGTAGGTATGGACGCGATAACCCGCAGCGCTCAGCATGGCGCGAAGAAAGGCAATGACGGAGCCCTTACCGTTGGTTCCCGCCACGTGAATGACAGGCGGCAAATCGGATTCCGGATGGCCCAAGCGCCCTAACAGCAGGTTCACGCGGTCCAAGCCGAGATCGATTTTTTTCGGATGTAATCGCGTTAAGCGGTCGAGCAGATTGGATGAAGACAGGGTCAACGGGGATTTCTAAGAATTAGGGGGTGTGGCCGGCAAGCTTGCTGAGCCGGGTCACATCCTCGATGTCAATTTTGATGGAATCGTCGCCCTCTAAAGACGCCTGTTTCTCCTCCATGGGGCCTTGCAGGGCCAAAGTCTCGCCATTGGTTTTCTCTTGGGCCTTGGCTTTTCTAAGCTTTGCCAATTCCTCCGGCGAGATCGGTTTTTTGTTCATCAGAAGATGGATGATGCGCGATAACGTTTTTCGCATGTCGTGACGGTGCACCACCAAATCGATCATGCCGTGTTCGAAAAGAAATTCCGCCCTTTGAAAACCGTCGGGTAATTGTTCGCGAATGGTTTGTTCGATAACCCTGGGGCCGGCAAAGCCAATGAGCGCGCCCGGTTCGGCAATCTGTACGTCGCCCAACATGGCATAGGACGCGGTAACGCCGCCTGTCGTCGGGTCGGTCAACACCACAATATAGGGCAGGCCCGCCTCTCTGAGCAATTGAACGGCGATCGTTGTGCGCGGCATTTGCATGAGCGACATAATGCCCTCCTGCATGCGCGCACCCCCGGCTGCCGTGACCAGTATGAGAGGCGCGTTTTTTTGCACGGCAATTTCCACGGATTTAATGATGGCTTCGCCGGCGGCCATTCCTAAGGAGCCACCCATGAACTGGAAGTTCTGAACGGTGACCACCACGGGCAGGCCATCAAGCGTACCGATCGCGATAACGATGGCGTCCTCTTGACCCGTTTTGTTGCGCGCTTCTTTGATTCGGTCCGAATATTTTTTTTGGTCTTTAAACTTCAGCGGATCGGCAGGCACTTTAGGCGATTCGATGAGATCGTAGTCGCTGTCGTCGAAAAGATTGTCAAATCTCTCCTTAGGCCCGATTTTCATGTGGAAGCTACAGCTGGGGCATACGTGTTGCTCGGTGAGCATGTCCCGATGAAAGATCATTTCTCCGCAATTCTTACACTTAAACCAAAGATTCTCCGGCGTATCTCGTTTGATGAACAACGCCTTAAGTTTGGGCCGAGCAAAACTCGTCAGCCAGTTCATATGTGAATTCCTTGCCTGTGCGACGCTCGATTGCCCGGTAGATTCATGAATTGCATCCTTATTCAGCGGCCTTGGACCGGCCGCGTAAGACACCTGTAGCCAAATGTTGCACAAAACGGAAGACTGCCGGCGCTACATTAGGCTTTGGCCGCCCTTCATCATCCAAGTTCTGCGCTATTTGGTCAACGATAGCCGATCCGACAACGACTCCATCGGAAATGCGTGCCACCGCCGCCGCGTGATCTGCGGTTTTAATGCCGAATCCGACGCAGACGGGAAGGTCCGTATGGTGCTTGATACGTGCTATTTCGGGCGCAATGGCCTGAGCATCGGCTTCTTGCGTTCCCGTAATGCCTGTAATGGACACGTAATAGACGAAGCCGCTGGCATTGTTAAGGACGGCCGGTAGACGCTGATCGTCGGTGGTCGGCGTGGCCAAGCGCACGAAATTCAAACCCGCGGCGAGAGCCGGCAAACAAAGCTCATCGTCTTCTTCGGGAGGAAGATCGACGATAATCAAACCGTCAATGCCGGCGGCAAGGGCATCGGCAAGAAAGTTTTCAACACCGTAGACATAGATCGGATTGTAATAGCCCATGCACACAATGGGCGTTTCTTGGTCTTGCTTGCGGAACGAAGTTACCAGGTCCAGGGTTTTTATCATTGACGCGCCCGCTTTGAGGGCGCGTTGGCTTGATGCTTGGATGGACGGGCCATCTGCCATGGGGTCGCTGAACGGCATGCCCAGCTCAATAAGATCGGCGCCCGCCTTGGGCAATCCCTTTACGATCTCCAGAGACACGTCAAACGAGGGATCACCGGCTGTGACGAAGGTCACCAGGGCCGCTTTGTTTTGAGCGCTCAATTCGGCAAAACGCCGATCGATTCGAGCCATTGCCCTTGCCATCATAAAGTGACCCCTAACACATCGGCCACGGTGAAAATATCCTTGTCGCCCCGTCCGCACATATTCATTACGATGATATGGTCTTTAGGAAGGTGAGGCGCACGCTTGATGACCTCGGCCAGAGCATGGCTGGGTTCGAGCGCGGGGATTATGCCTTCAAGCCGGCAGCAAAGTTGAAACGCCTCCAGCGCTTCATCGTCGGTTGCCGCAACATATTCCACGCGGCCCGAATCCTTGAGCCATGCATGTTCCGGCCCGATCCCCGGATAATCCAGCCCGGCCGAAATGGAATGGGCATCGGCAATTTGTCCGTCCTCGTCTTGCAGCAAATAAGTTCGGTTGCCATGCAGCACTCCGGCGCTTCCTCTGGCAAGCGACGCGGCATGTTGATCGGTGTCCAACCCCTTGCCGGCCGCTTCGACGCCAACAAGGATCACGCTGTCGTGGTTCAGAAACGGGTAAAACAGACCGATAGCGTTTGACCCGCCGCCGATACAGGCAATCAGGGTATCGGGTAATCGGCCCTCGCGATCCAACATCTGTTGGTTTGTTTCTCGGCCGATGACCGATTGGAAATCTCTTACCATCGCCGGGTAGGGATGGGGTCCTGCCACCGTGCCGATAATGTAGAAAGTGTCTGCCACATTGGTCACCCAATCGCGCAAAGCTTCGTTCATGGCGTCCTTTAACGTGCGTGTGCCCGATGTCACGGGCCGAACCTGCGCGCCCAGAAGCTTCATGCGAAAGACGTTGGGCTTTTGCCGTTCGATATCGACCTCGCCCATATAGATGACACAGGGAAAGTCAAAGCGCGCCGCTACTGTTGCGGTGGCGACACCATGTTGCCCGGCCCCGGTTTCGGCGATGATACGGGTCTTGCCCATGCGCTTTGCCAGCAATATTTGGCCAATACAATTATTGATTTTATGAGCGCCGGTATGATTGAGCTCGTCTCGTTTTAAGTAAATTTTGGCCCCGCCCAAATGCTCGGTTAGACGCTCCGCCAGATAGAGCGGGCTCGGGCGACCGACATAGTGTTTGAGATAGTCGTCCAGTTCGGCCGCAAATGCCGGATCGGTCTTAGCTGCTTGGTAGTTTTTGTCCAATTCGAGAATGAGCGGCATGAGAGTTTCGGCGACAAAACGGCCGCCATAGAGACCAAAGTGACCGTGTTCATCCGGGCCTTGAGTGAAAGTATTGAGGTCAGTCATTGTGTTCCTAAGGGCGTTATATTAGGACCCCGACAAAAGGCACCGCTTCACTTTTGTTTTGCGGCATTAAGAAAGAGTCGGATCAAGTCCGGATCTTTGTTACCCGGCTCCCGTTCCACGCCCGATGACACGTCAACCGCCGTGGTACCGGATGTGTTTATGGCTTCATTGACATTGTCGGCCGTGAGACCCCCGGAAAGCAACCAGGGAACCTTCCACCGAACCGCTGCAATTAAACCCCAGTCGAATGCAAGACCGTTGCCGCCGGGTAGGGCGTCCGGCATGTCCTTTGGCGGTTTAGCGTCAAATAAAATGAGGTCGGCGCTGGTCTCGAATTGATGGGCTGTTAAAATGTCATCGGGCGTCGAGATGGAGACGGCCTTCATGACGGGTAATTTGAACCGCTGCTTTATATGTGCGATCCGATCTGGTGATTCGGATCCGTGAAGTTGAAAGAGATCGGGCACGGCATGGGCGACAATCTCCTCAAGCAGGTCGTCATCGGCGTCGACGGTCACGGCCACTTTTTTGGCCGATACCGGCACATCTCGAGCCAAAGCGCCGGCCTCGACCGGCGAGACGTAACGCGGTGACGGGGCGTAAAACACCATGCCTATATAGTCGGCGCTCCCGTCAACGGCTGCCGACATCGCTTGCCGAGTCTTAATTCCACATATTTTTACACGTATGGTCATGGCGGCGTCTCTGTTAGAGCATTTTCGAGCGAAGTGGACACCGGTTCGCGTTAAGAAAATGCGCTCTAATGGCCGCGGCGGCGCAATTTTGCTAATTGGGCGCCGCGAGCCTTCGTGCTTCCGAGCGCGCTGGGGTACCGGTTTGGCTGTGCGATGACTCAAGTGCTTTTTTCAATGTCCGTGTTTCGCGTTTCAGTCGGCGGGTCTTGGCCCTTAATTGACCGCCGGCAAACCAAGCGCTGCCGCCACCGATCACTATGCCCAAGAAAACGGAAATTAGAATGAATATAAAGAATGGCGCCTCGATGGCCAAGAATGGAGAGCTCGAAGAAAACGGGTCGAAACTAAATGTTACGACTTGGCGGTTTGCAATTGCGAGCAAGCTAACCACAGCGATCACCGGCAGGGTGACAAACCATGTGCGTAATCGCTTCAACGGAAATACCCCATATTAACGGCTTTTCGGCTTGTCTCCTCCATTCAGCCGTTCGCGCATTTGCTTGCCCGACTTAAAAAACGGGACCGACTTGGCCTCTACGTGGACAGGTGCCCCCGTGCGCGGATTTCGGCCCATACGCGAAGGCCGACTTTTGACCGAAAAAGCGCCGAATCCGCGCAATTCGACACGGTCACCACGGGCCAATGCGGCGGCAATTTCGTCAAAGATTGTGTTGACGATACGTTCCACATCCCGCTGGTAGAGATGGGGATTGGCATGTGCAATATTTCCCACAAGTTCCGACTTAATCATGACCTACCCACTCAAAATTCATCCGTGATGACGAGGCGCACTTTAACTTTAACCGGCCTCAGGCACTGAGTTCGCTTTCCGTTATGGGCAGGGCGCCCTACCGGAATGACAAAAGGGTGCCAAAGACAGCGCCTAGCGTCAAGGGCATCTTGGCGCTAAGTTCCTTTTATAAAAAGACTTTTTTTGTTCCCGGTGCGACCGGTCGGAAAGCGTATGCGCCCGAGGAATACGGGTGGCGGCAACCTAAAGGCGCCGCCGCCATGACAGCGGCGGCCCGCCAGAGCATTTCCAGGAAAAGTGGACCCGTTCATCCCTTCAATCGATCCACCGGATCGATTGACCTTGGCAAGGACGGTCTTCACTCCTGAATGGACTCTAAGTCTTTGTTTTGTCGCGCATTCGGACGGAAAACCGGTACCCACTTTTCCTGAATGCGCTCTAAACCCGAAACGGTCAAGTTACTCGGCTTTTTCCGGTTCGGCCGCTTCCTCCTGAACACTCTCGTCTATCGAAGCGTCAGGTGTTTCTTCCTCCACGGATTGTTCGCTCACGGACTCTTCTGATGCGGCCTGTTCTTCGTCTTGCGGTTCGGCTGTCTGTTCGGCTGCAGATTCCGCTGCTTGGGCACCTTCCTCGCTTTCCGGTTTCGCCGTGCTGTGATCTTCAGCCTGCTGCTGCGCCCGGTTCAAAGCCGAACTTAAAATATCTCCCAAAGTTGCGCCGGAATCGGATGAACCGTATTGTGCCACCGCTTCTTTTTCCTCCGCCACTTCACGTGACTTGATGGACAAGGAAATTTTATGGTTCGCCTTATCGATATTGATTACCCGCGCATCGACTTTGTCGCCGACAGCAAATCGATCGGGCCGTTGCTCTGAACGATCTCGCGACAATTCATTTTTTCGAATGAACGATTTTATGCCATCTCTGACTGTCACTTCTATCCCGTTGGGTAAGATCTCCGATACCGTGCAGGTGACAATAGAACCCTTGCGTACTTCGCCCATCGCTTCCATGGGATCGGATTTAAGCTGCTTGATGCCAAGGCTGATCCGTTCTTTTTTGGGGTCCACATCGAGCACGACAGCTTTAACCATGTCGCCCTTCTTGTAGGTTTGAAGAGCTTGTTCACCCGGTACGGTCCAGTCCAGATCGGATAAATGGGCCATGCCGTCAACATCGCCTTCAAAGCCAATGAACAGACCAAACTCGGTGATATTCTTCACCACACCTTCAACCTGCGATCCGACCGAGTTACTTTCGGCGAATGCATTCCATGGATTTTCCATACATTGTTTGAGACCCAGCGAAATGCGCCGTTTATTGGGATCGACTTCCAGTACCATCACCTCGATTTCTTGTGACGTAGAGACAATCTTACCCGGATGGACGTTCTTCTTAACCCAGCTCATCTCCGATACGTGCACCAGACCTTCCACACCAGGTTCCAGCTCTACGAACGCGCCATAGTCCGTAATATTGGTAATCCGACCACGGAATTTCGCATCATTTGGGTATTTTGCTTCGACACCTTCCCACGGGTCGGCTTCAAGTTGTTTCATGCCAAGGCTGATGCGCTGAGTTTCCGAATTTATTCTGATGACTTGGATCTTAAGTGTTTCTCCGACCGAAAGAACATCGGTCGGATGATTGACACGCCGCCAAGCGATGTCGGTTACGTGGAGAAGGCCATCGACGCCACCAAGATCAACAAAGGCACCGTAATCCGTGATATTCTTCACCACACCCTCGATAACATCGCCTTCTTTAAGCTTATTCAAAATCTCGGTGCGTTGTTCGGCGCGTGTCTCTTCGAGGACGGCGCGGCGCGATACGACGATGTTACCCCGTCGTTTGTCCATCTTAAGAATTTGGAAGGGTTGCGGGATGTTAAGGAGATGCCCCACGTCGCGCATCGGCCGAATGTCGACCTGACTGCCGGGCAGGAACGCGATGGCGCCATCAAGATCAACGGTAAAGCCCCCTTTGACACGGCCAAAAATGGCGCCTTCGACCCGCGCGCCCTCCTCGAAACTTTTCTCCAACCGTATCCAGCTTTCCTCCCGACGCGCTTTTTCCCGCGACAAGAGAGCTTCGCCGAGGGCATTTTCAATCCGCTCAACGAACACCTCGACTTCATCGCCTACCTTAAGGGAGGCTTCTTGTCCGGGCCCGAAAAACTCCTTCAGAGCGACTTTGCCTTCGGTTTTGAGCCCGACATCTATGATCGCGTAATCGTTTTCGACGGCCATGACGCGACCTTTAACAACGGTACCTTCAACCGGTTCGCTGGTGCCAAAATGGTCGTCGAGCATTGCCGCGAAGTCTTCGCTTGAGGGGGTCATCTGGGTATCGGTCATTCTGTTTCCTTGTTGGTCGGTTTTTCGAACCCTATGGTGATATGGGCCTTTGCCGGCCGAGAACACGGCGGCGGCGGTCCCCGGGGGGCGCATAGCTCCAATGAAAATAGATGGCTGTGGTGTTCGTAGGATTTACGGTGCGACTTGGCGATCTCTAGGGTGCGGCGAGGTCGATGATGTCGCGTGCCGCCTCGAACGCCGCTTCTATACTCAATTTGGTTGTATCTAGCAAGTGGGCATCCGGCGCCGGCTTGAGCGGAGAGGCCGTCCGGTTGCGGTCTCTTGCGTCGCGGGCCCGCAAATCCGCCAGCACATCGGTTTGGGTCAAAGCAGAGGCCCGATCGCCTTGCCGGCCCGTAAGCTCAAGAAAACGCCGCCGGGCTCTCTCTTCGAGGCTTGCTTCCACAAAGAGCTTAACGTCCGCATCCGGGCAAATGACGGTTCCAATATCGCGGCCGTCGAGTACCGCCCCCTTCTTGTGGTCCGGAGGGCTGCGCGCGAATTCACGCTGCAAGTCACGGATGGCCGCGCGCACCGGCTCCATAGCCGCAACAATGGAGGCGGCGTCGCTGACCTCGGCGGTTCGAATGGCCGTCTCATCGATAGTCGACAAATCAAGCGCTTGGGCGGCCTGTAAAGCCGCATCATTATCGGCGGGGTCGGCGCCCGCGCTGAGCACCGACAGGGCAACGGCGCGATAAAGAGAACCCGTATCCAAATAAGCCAGGTCGAAATGTTTCGATAGCTTGCGCGCCAGTGTTCCCTTGCCCGAAGCGGCAGGGCCGTCTACCGCAATAATCATTCCGCACCTCGTGTGATATCGGCACCGAGCTTGTTCATTATATCTGTGTACTGAGGAAAACTCGTTGCGATCATATGCGCGCCGTCCACAGTAACGGGTTTTTTTGCGGCAAGCCCGAGCGTAAGAAACGACATGGCAATACGGTGGTCCGAATGGCTGTTGATTTGTGCTCCACCCTGGACGGATTTTGAGCCGGCGCCTTCAATGACAAGACTATCCGGTGTCTCATGAACCGTAATCCCGCAGGCCCTCAAACCATCGGCGATCGCAGTCAATCGATCGCTTTCCTTGACCCGGAGTTCGCCAAGCCCCTGCAACTTCGTATGGCCATTGGCAAAGGCGGCCGCCACGGCGAGAATTGGATATTCGTCGATCATGGAGGGCGCGCGGCCGGCCGGCACCTCAACGCCGGTTAGTGTTGACGAAGTGGCATGCAAATCGGCGACAATCTCTCCACAAGTTTCACGCTTGTTTTGAAAGTCAATGACCGCACCCATTTCCGATAGGGTGTCATAAAGGCCCATGCGTAAAGGGTTTATGAGAACGTCTTTTACGATGATGTGGGAGTTCGGAACGAGCAGGGTGGCAACAATCAAAAACGCGGCCGATGACGGATCGCCAGGTATGGATAACGCGCAGGCTTTGAGTTCGGCATGACCGGTGATAGTGATCTGGCGTTCGCTCTCATTGGTTTGGCTTACGTCTATGTGTGCGCCAAATAGCTGCAGCATGCGTTCCGTGTGGTCGCGGGTCGGCTCGGGCTCGATGACGCTGGTTCGTCCGGCGCAATTCAATGCGGCCAATAGCACGGCCGATTTAACCTGGGCCGACGGAACGGGCAGGCGATAGACTATCGGTACAGGCAATTCCGCACCTATCAAGGTCAACGGCAAATGCTCACCTTGGCCGCCCGACCACCTTGCGCCCATCTGTGCGAGCGGTTCAAGTACGCGGCCCATGGGTCGACGGCACAAGGCATCATCGCCGGTGATCTGTGCCGTGATGGGTGTTGTGGACATGGCCCCCATGACCAGGCGGGCACTGGTTCCGGAATTGCCAAAATCGATTATACCGACCGGATCGCGGAATCCGCCAACACCAACGCCGCGAATGCGCCAAATACCGTTCTCTCCTTGCTCGACAATAGCGCCCAAGTGGCGCATGGCGTCGATGGTGGCCGCCACATCGTCGCTTTCGAGCAAATGCCTTACGGTGGTTTCTCCCACGGCAATCGCGCCGCAAATCACGGCCCGATGGGATAAGGACTTGTCTCCTGGCGCCGTGACGCTACCATTCAAGGATTGACCCGGAGACGCGACCAAGCATTGTGAGGTTTCTGTTTGAAAACTATTCAATTTCGCTCTATCAGGTGTCGTTTTGAGACTGCCTCGTGGTGACGGGCTAAAGCCTTTCAGCAATGGCTCGGTGCCATGTGTCAGAAACTTTTGACAGACGGTTGCAATCATGGCAAGCGGTCTTGCGCAAGATAGGCATTTAAAGAAGGACGTTAAAAGTGTCGAGATCAGAGCTGGGAACCAAAAGGATATGTCCGAATTGTGCCGCCAAGTTCTACGATTTAGGTCGCAATCCCGTTGAATGCCCGAAATGTGGGCACAGCTTCGTGCCGGAAGTCGATCGGAAGCCAAGTAAGGCAAGCGCCAAAGTCGCGAAAACGACCGTTGCCGCCGCCACCAAAGACGCGCCGCCACCACCCGAGGCAAAGGAATCCAGGGACGAAGGGTCGGCAGTCGAGCCTGCGGTGTCTTTCGAAGAGGCGGATCAAGAAGCCAGTGGTGCGTCGAGTTCACGCGCCGCCGCACTCGACGAGGATAACGCCACCGGTCTTCCCGACAGCGATGGCGACGGCGACGACGATGACGATGATACAACTTTGTTGCAGGAGACAGACGATTTCGATGAGGATGTTGCCTCTATTGTTGACTCTGATATAAAAAAGGAAAGTTGATCTAGCGCGCATTCAGGAAAACCGGTGCCCACTTCGCTCGACAATGCTTTAGGTCTTAAGATGGCCAAGGCAATTCATGGCGGCATATTTTTGCCGTATATTTTTTCCGGTGCGCGCGGGGGTCCTACATGTGAAACGGAAGGGGCCATAGCTCAGTTGGGAGAGCGCTTGAATGGCATTCAAGAGGTCGCCGGTTCGATCCCGGCTGGCTCCACCAGCCTTCGCACTTCGTGCTCTAAAATTTTCATGTCCGAATGGGGGCCATAGGCGCGTTAGAGTGTTTCCAGGAAAAGTGGCCGCCGGTTTTCCGTTCGGAAACACGATAAAACAACAACTTAGGGTCAGGTTTTGATTCTATCAAAACCGGAAAGACCCTAGACAGCCGGGCAGGCCCGTCTTGATAATTGCGCTGATATGCCCATATAGGGGTTGAATCCTGCGCCCGATATGGGGCAAGGAAGGCTTTGCGGTTGCCGCAAATTAGGAGGCGCAAAAGCCACGTTGGAGCAGGGAGCGCTGTCGCCGACACCGAACACGTCGCGCGGGCGGTCCGACGAAAAGTCGCTTAGAGAAGGGCTTTGGCTATGGCGCGTATGTCGCAATTCGACAGCCCCTTTTTGCTCGGTTTCGATCAAATCGAGCGTCTGTTAGACAGAGTCAGCCGTTCATCGAGTGACGGTTATCCGCCTTACAACATTGAGAAGGTGACTGAGCGAGAGTTGCGGATCACCCTTGCAGTGGCTGGTTTCGATGCCGATACGTTGTCCATAACCGTCGAGGACAATCAGTTGGTCATAAGCGGCAAGCAGCCTGATGACAGCGAATGCGAATATCTGCATCGGGGCATTGCCGCGCGACAATTTCAGCGCACATTTGTTCTGGCTGATGGCATAGAGGTTTCAGGCGCCGAACTCGACAACGGCTTACTCAATGTGAATTTAGCGCGCCGCGAACCGGAATCGGTGATCCGCAAAATCGAGATCACACACGGCTCTTCCGGCAGGCGGAAGAAATGACAGAACGGATAAATACAGTAGGAAAGGCAGAGTAATGGTGCGTTCAGAGACAAGCCGCGGCGGCGTCATGTCGGATAAGGAACTTGCCGCCTTAGGGGCCCCCGACATGGTCTATATTTGCGAGGTCGATGCCGATTCTATTCGTCACGAGATCGCACGGCATATGCCCTCTGACCATAGCTTCGCCATTGAACCGGGCACGAAGTTCTATGCGGTTTGTGCTGCGGATGGCACACGGGTCGCCATTACCGATAGCCGCGAGGCCGCGTTCGCCACCGCATGGCAACACGAAATGACGCCGGTAAGCGTCCATTGACGCCGCGCTGAAGGCGCCGCTAGAGCGCATTCACAAAAAGTGTACGCGGTTTTTGGGTTCGAAT
>SMVB01003907.1_pt1 | contig 14883 bp, 8 predicted proteins | sample 2456461 | NCBI WGS metagenome assembly SMVB01 (sample SAMN11095934, study PRJNA526329) | marine sediment metagenome | biome: Marine sediment; feature: Surficial sediment; material: Deep marine sediment; isolation source: Hadal surficial sediment | place: Pacific Ocean | collected 2014-05 | depth 0-1... | reverse complement strand
GACAGAACCGGATGAGACTTGATACTATTATGAAGACCCCCGCCTTCAGCAAGACTCAGATCGTATTCGTTTCGATTCTGATGATCTGCCGCCCCCCAAATATCGATGGGAATTCTTTCTCCAGATTCGAGAGACGGTTCACCCGTGGTGTCCGCGTCCGCTGATTCTTGGATAGTATCCGTAGTTGTGTCCGTCGCCGGCTGCCGATCTTCCGACGACCTCGGTCGCACCGAAGATTGCAGAGATTGGGCTTGGAGCGCATGTAATTGTTCTCGATGCTCCTGGTCTTTCTCCTTCATCTCATTCCGGGCATCCTTTAATATGTCAGAAACCTTCTTCTTCTGAGACCTTGCCAACCGGCCAGACCGGATCCCGGTAAATAGTGTGTTTAACGATAACAGAAAAAGAAGGGCTCCAGCACCGTACGAAACCAGCTTCCAGAAGATGACAACTCTGATAGACGCCTGCCTGCCGATTCCGATGACGATGTAATTATCTCCGGACGGTATGGTAACCGTCAGCGACGAATCTGACTCGACCGTCGTGTACATAGTTGATATTACGGATTGTTCAGTGCTGCCGCTGAGCGTACTTGCGAGCAATCGATACTCGTCTGACTCATCCAGAACGGCCACCGAAACAGAGTTTTCGTGAAGTGAAATCGCACTGAGTACCGCTCCGTCAACGGCTGCGTTTTGATCAAACAATTCCGATCCGAATTGGTCTAGTAAACCGGATGCAACCTGGCGTGCGCGCTGCTCCAACCGGTCGTGTTCTACACTGCTGCAATAGGGAGGCAGGTATACGACTGTAGCAACAGTACCCAGAAAGAGCACAGCTGCAACGATGTATTGTCCGAAGTTATGTCGGTTCACAGCCGCCAAGTTCGCGTTCTAAATTATTCTTTTAATTGTATCTGGATGGTATCGGTTGGAAAGTATCACTGATAAGCAACTCGCATTTGTGAGAAATTTCGCGCCGGGCTGAGGGTCGCCGGTCGGCCGGACCCTATATTGAATGGCACGTTTAATTCCACCCATTTTTCCCCTTCTTCCCGAGTTATGCGCCAGAGCCGTTGGGTCATGAAGCAGGTGGAAGAATCGATGTCTCCGCAAGATTTCAGTCGCGATCTGAATAATCTGCCGGTAGAGTTGGCGACGTCGCTTTTGCTCCGCGGCATCGACTCGATTTCGAAAGCGAAATTTTTTTTTCGTGCCGGACTAAGCGACCTGCATGACCCGTATCTGATGAAAGGTATGCAGGAAGCGGTAGAACGCATCGATACCGCTCTGCAATCCGGCGAACGAATCATCGTCTATGGTGATTATGATGTGGACGGCACAACGTCTACGGCCGTACTGACATCGTTTTTAAGGACGTTTTCCGGCTCCGACTCGGGCTCACGTGAGTCGATCTCGTTCTTCATTCCCAATCGGCACATTCACGGCTACGGGCTTTCGCGCGCCGGGATCGATGTCTGTGCCGAGAATATGGCAACTCTGATTGTCGCGTTGGATTGCGGGGTAACGTCCGTTGACGAGATCGCATATGCTGGAGAAAAGGGTATCGATGTCATTGTGTGCGATCATCATACTCCGCTTGACGAACTTCCGGACGCTGTTGCTGTACTGGACCCGAAGCAGTCCGACTGCCCGTATCCGTTTAAAGAATTGTGCGGATGCGGCGTCACATACAAATTGGTTCAAGCGCTTCTGGTCCGCCAAAACCGAGATCCTGAAGAGGCTGAAGTCTACCTGGATCTGGTTGCCCTCGCCACAGCCAGCGATATTGTATCGGTAACCGGGGAAAATCGAATTTTATTACGTGAAGGGCTGATTCGGCTCCGTCAGAACTCGAGGCGTGGCCTGCGTTTTTTGGCCATGGAGGCCCGAACGAAACTCAGCGAGAGTTCATCTTCGTCAATATTGTTTACCATCGGACCCCGAATAAACGCCGCGGGCAGACTTGGCGAGGCTGACAGAGCCGTCCATTTACTTCTCTCCGAAACGGACGAAGATGCGGCTACTCGAGCCAAACAGCTTGAAGAAGTAAATAAGAAAAGGCGGGAGATCGACCGCGAAACACAGCAGACCGCCTTCAAAATGGCAGAGCGCAAGTTGACTTCTGCGGATCTCAACACTCTCGTTTTGTACAATCCGGAATGGAACGTCGGCGTCATTGGAATTGTCGCCAGTCGACTCGTAGACAGATTCTACCGACCCACAATATTACTTACGTCTGTAAATGGCATCGTAAAGGGGTCATGCCGTTCCGTAAATGGAGTGAGTGTCTTCGAGGCTCTGCGAGATTGTCAGGACCTACTTACTGACTTCGGCGGACATACTTACGCTGCAGGTGTAACGTTATTGGAAGAGAATGTACCTGCGTTCACCAAACGATTTGAAGAGGCCGTCAGTAAAAGAATCGGACCGGAATTGCTCGATCCCATACTGGAAGTTGATACAGAAATGAGTCTGTCCAGCCTGACTGAAAGATTCTGGGCCGTTTTGAAGCAGTTCGAACCTTTTGGACCTGACAACAAGGCTCCCGTCTTCTGGGCGAAAAACCTCTTGCTTACAGGGCGCCCGAAAGCCGTTGGGCACGAACGCACACATCTCAAATTTTCGGTTATTCCTAAATTTGAAAGTGCCAAACCAAGGGATGTAATCGGTTTCCGAATGAGCGATAAAATGGAAATGCTCTTAACGAGCAAAACATCCGGCGAACCGATTGATCTGTTATTTTCTGTCCAGGAAAATACCTGGAACGGTCGAACTACGATTCAGCTTCGTGCTCTTGATGTCCGGCTCTCATCCAGTTCGTTTCCATCCGGGTAAACGCGCGTGTTTCCTAATTCGTACAGATATTTTCCAATAACGAGATGGTTGCCCGGTTATTCTCTTGCTAATGCCAGACGCGATCTCATTGCCGGTCTCTCGGTTGGCGTGATGCTTGTGCCTCAAGGAATGGCTTACGCGGTTTTGGCAGGAGTGCCACCCGTAATTGGTTTATACGCATCACTCGTACCACTCTTGATGTACCCGATTTTCGGGACCGCACGACATCTCGCTGTTGGCATCGTAGCGATCGACTGCATTATTGTTGCGGGTGGATTGAGTCAGATCGCAACGCCCATGACGGAGGATTACATTGCTCTGGCCATCATGCTGGCGTTCCTGGTTGGGGCCTTGCAAATGGCGATGGGCTTATTGCGTCTCGGTTTCATCGTCAATTTACTGTCGCGACCGGTTACTCTCGGGTTTATGTCCGGGGCGGTTATCATCATCGGTGTCAGCCAGTTACCCGATCTTCTCGGAATTGCGAAACCGGTCACTTCGTCGCTGACGGCCGTTCTGGTACAGACCGTAACCCATGTTTCTGAGATTCACCTGTTGACTACCGGGCTCGGTATCTTGGGGATCGTGATCATTCTTGCTGTCCGGAAGTGGCTTCCCAGGCTTCCCGCTGCGCTGATCGCCGTCGTTGCCGGAGCCACACTTCTGACTGTTTTCAGCCTGGATGAAGCCGGTGTTGCCGTCGTCGCCCAAATTCCGTCGGGGCTTCCCGCCTTTGCGATCCCCGAGTTCCATCTTTCGTCTGTCCGGGCTCTTCTACCTACGGCATTTACTCTTGTGCTGGTTCAATTCATGACATTGATCTCGTTGGGCTCGTTTTTCGCGGCCAAACATCGCTATCAGATAAGTGCGAACACAGAGTTTTTCACGCTCGGCGTGATGAATCTCGTCGGGTCAATGTTCAGAGCAATTCCTGTGTCAGGAAGCTTTTCGAGGTCGGCTGTGAATGAACATGCGGGTGCCGCATCCGCGTTGTCGAACGTTGTTGCCGCCCTCGTTGTGGGTATGGCGCTATTGTTTCTGACGCCGGTGTTTGCATACCTCCCCATGTCTTTGTTCGCCTCCATGATCATCGTCGCATCGCTCAGCCTGATCGATATTTCGGAGGCCCTGTATATCCTGCGTACGAAACGAGTCGATGGAATTATCGCCCTGAGTACGTTCGCTGCGACGCTCCTTCTGGGTATTCATCAGGGAATATTATTCGGAATACTGGCCTCCGCTGCAGCGGTTGTTTACAGGGTGAGCAGGCCGAACATAGCCATTCTCGGGCATCTTCCGGGGAGTCGATCATACCGCGAACTTGAATTTTTCCCGGAGGCAAAGGCAGTTGAAGGCATCGCGATACTGAGACTCGATGCATCGTTCGCGTTTACAAATGCGAGATACGTTCGCACCCAGATTCTTATTCAGGCAGACAGGGAAGATATTCGAGCGATCGTACTGGACGCGAGTAGTATTAATGACCTGGATACCACCGCACTCGCAGTTTTGATAGACATCACAAGGACACTGCAGGAACGCGAGATCGATCTCTATTTCGGTGGCATGAAAACGGCCGTTTTCAGAGTGATTCAGAAATCGGAATTGGTTGATATGCTGGGAGAGGATCGATTTGCTCTGAGTCCGTATCGCGCTGTGAATCTTGTGCTTTCTGGATGGGGACGAGAAACAAACGATATTCCCGTCGAATCGAGCTAGGTCAATTCTGTCGTGTCTTGGAGCAGACGCTGACTATGCTCAAGGCGGGAGGCCCACACCCTGGACCAGAATGTGAGAGCGTCCATGTCGGCATCTTCGGCTGCAGCGAGCCAGTTTGTCGCCTCTGTTCGGCACATGGTGTCGAGCAAGGCCGTCAACTCGTTTTCTTTCGAATACGTCCGGGAAGAATCGAAAAGCGTGGTCAACATCTGCTGGCGACTTCCGAATCCGGCGGGTACACGAACGTTTCGGGCCAGTTCCGAAATGTCATTACGTGATAAAAACATCCCACAACGTACCGCTGTTGTGAAGTGACCAGCCAGATCACGGACTGAAGACACATCCTCACGGGCTTTTTCGGAGCCAGGCCTTGGACGTTCAAATTTAGCTTCAGTGAAAGCACGCTCGTCGATCAAAACCTTCAGCAGCGCCGTCAATAATTCAGCGTAATATCCGTCGGTCTGGCGGTAAACCGCGAACGCGAACGCTGGCACCCACGACAACATCTCGCGGTCCAGGAAGCGGGCAAGGCTGTCGTTTACAGCATCGGAATTATTACTCTGAAAGGCGCAATACTCGAGCTGCGTGATGATGTGGTCCGGAGCCTCCCCGCCAGTCGGGAAAAATGCTGCTGCTGCGTACATCCTCGCCGTTCTTTCTCCAATTTCACCGCCCATTTTCCCATCATTCTCCAGAAATACAGACGCATATGGAAATACGTTAAACCCGAAAACGGACTGATGCAACGCGCCCCATTCATCCTGCATCTCAGGCTCGCTCAGATTATTTCCCGGATCCGCCCCGCCGAGGATTACCCGCAGTGAGAGCCTGTCGGCCGCTCCCGCAGCCGCCTTTCCAGTAGGGTCAAACCGAAATAAACATGCGAGATCATCGAAGCGCCCGGATCGTTCAGACATGACTCACGATTTCCAGTTTTCCAGAGGCAAGTTGTAGGCTTCCCGGACCGGCTTGAGGGGTCGCTTCAACCAATACGGTCGTCGGGTACCATCGGGGCTGTAGTCTCTGGCCGACCGGGTTAAAGCCAACCATTCGTGATAGGCAGCCATCGATTTTTTTGTGTCGACCTGCACGTCTCCATGCACGTCTCCGTCTCGGGCCTTTTCAACATTTATCGCTTTCTGTAACCAGCAATGGTGCCCCGAAACCGGATCTGGTTGCACCGCATGAGTCAAATTCTGATGCACACCAACGTCTTCCCACCAGATTCTGGAGGTGTCCGGATCGAAAGATTTCCAGGCCGTCGCCCCATGTAATACGCGAAGTGTATGTTCACCGTCCTCATTCTCCTCGATATTCACAAGGTTCGAGGCTCCTTTGTTCAGCCCTTCGTGCTCCTTCAAGCGCCACCTGCCCAGGTGATGACTCATTGCGATAACGCCCGGCTTGATTCCCTCGGTGAGCCACACGCGATCAACAAAATATCCGATTACGGTTGTCACGCGAACCAGACCCGACGTCTCGACTCCGATTCTGGCAGCATCTTCCGGATGCATCCAGATCGGATTTTTGTGGCTCAATTCATACAACCATTTGGCGTTCGCACTGCGCGTGTGAATGAGTGTCGGCAGCCGGAAGTTCGGCAGCAGCAGCATTTCACCGCGCGCCCGATCTATGTTATCGGGATGAACGTGACTTTTAAGTGCCCACGGAAAAACATATTCCTTTTCCGGCCAACCCCACTCACTCATCGTCGGAGAAAAAAACTCCAGTTTTCGGCTCGGGGTGCCGAATCCTGTTTTTGCTTTTCCGTCAATCAACACGCCAATCGCAGATCCGTCCTTTATGATCCGGCCGTCGCCGTCCACGTGGCACCCATCAGCAGACACGCTCTCCTCGTACGGCACATATACATCCTTCGATATCTCGAACGCGCCGAATGTGCGCATATATTCAAGAGGAGTCAGGCCCTTTTTCGCTGCGGCCTCCGGAAGTCCCGGAACTGAATTTTCGAATATCCACTGGTAATATTCGCTCACCGTGATAATCTCGCCCTCCCGATACGGGCTTTTGAAGTGTTTCCGGATTCCGAGAGATCCGTCCGGGTCCATCTTAACAGACAACTCTATCCAGAACTCGTTTTCTTCCCATACTTCTCCGGGATTACTCTCGTACGTGTATTTAACCGGCCGGCCGAGTCTTTCCCGAGCCACTCGCTGGACCGGTTGCCGAAACGCTATCCATTGTCCGGCATGTGTTTCTTGACTCATCAAATCATGTCGTTCGCCAGCATGACCCATCGGTAACACGTAATCTGCGAACCAGGCTGACTCGTTCCACGTCGGTGTCATGGCCACGTGAAAGCGGATTTTTTCTTCGTCCTTAAGCGCCTTTAACCACATGAAACCATCCGGGTTAATCCATAGCGGATTGTAGACGCGTGTGAAATACACATCGATGTCTCCCCGGCCTTCCTCCAGAAAGTGGGGCAACAGAAAGCTCATTTCGTAGTGGGCCAAAGGCCATTCATCCGGGAGGTGCAACTCATTCCATGCATTGAACGGTTCCGGCTGGTCAAACGGTTTGGGCACAAACTTATTCCAGGAATTTCCCGACGTACCCCCACGGGTGCCGACACTACCCGTCAAGATGTTCAGGAAAAAGAGGCACCTCGCGACCTGCCATCCACCCAGATTCCCAATAGCAGCGGACCGCCACGTGTGCGCCGACAACTGCCCTTTCGATTCCGCAATAATTTCTGCGGCCTGACGGATTCGCTCCACCGAGACCTGCGTTTCTTCCGCCGCCTTTTCGAATGTGAACTCCGAGTAGAGTGTTTTCAGGAGGGCATCAAAAAGCTCAAACTCTTCTTCGTCGGACTCCAGATCAAATTTTCGCTCCGCGAACAACTTCCGAACTCGCTCTTTCATCCGGTCCCACCGCCCGTCACCCGGAAGATCAAACCCCACATCAGGAAACCGCCCGTCTTCGAATTGGCTCAGGGTTTCGCGCCAATTTACCCACCGACGCACAAACGTCTTGTCGTACAGATCATTCTGGATCATGTGGTTCGCTACAGACAGCAGGAATGTGGATTCACTGCCCGGCCACGTTGGCAACCAGACATCACTTTTTGACGCAGTATTACTCAGTCGAGGGTCCAGTGTGATGATTTTTGCGCCCTTGCTTTTCGCCTCCATGATCCGCTGAGCGTGCGGATTAAAGTAGTGTCCCGTTTCAAGATGACTTGAAATCAGAATGATAACGCGGGCATTTGCGTAGTCCGGGCTCGGGCGATCAAATGCGCCCCAGAGCGCGTACCCCGTACGGGCGCCGGCTGAGCAAATGTTAGTATGACTGTTGTGCGCGTCAACCCCCCAAGACTGAATACATCGGTTTGTAAATCCGTCTTCTCCCGCGCGGCCGACGTGATACATGATTCCGTCTTTTCGTTTTGCGCGGCTGTTGCGCATTTTGCCCGCAATATCGTCGAGGACTTCTTCCCAGGTCACCCGTTTCCATTTTCCTTCCCCGCGTTTGCCGACCCGTTTCAGGGGGTATAAAATTCGTTCGGGATCATACACCTGATTTATAGTCGCCGGGCCCTTGGCGCAGTTTCGTCCACGGCTGCCGGGGTGCGCCGGATTGCCTTCAAATTTTTTGATCGCGAGCGTCTCTCGATCCACATACGCCAGGAGTCCGCATCCACTTTCGCAGTTGAAACAGACAGTAGGAACAAGCGTGTAGTGCCGGGCTACTTTTCGTGGCCACGCTTTGCCATCCCACTCCACCCAGTCATTCCATTTCTCTTCGGGAGGATATTGGCTCATGCGCCCGTCTTCGTGCATAACGGTCGTCATTTCTACTTTTTCAGGCGTGCGCGTCGACACCGAAAATTCCGGAAGCCCGAACGGTTTATCGTCCACAGGGGAGTGTTGCTTCATTGAATCAGCTGTTAGGGATTTCCTGTGGTGCCATGACAAATGCGTGTTCGTACATGTAGAGGCCCGCAATAACACACAGTCCGGCGAAAGCTGCCACCGGACCTGACGAGAAGAGCAGCAGTAGCGCGACAGGAACAACGTGTCCGAGACCGATATTGCCGAACCAGTACAGATTTTTATACCGTCCGTGGGTGATTTCGTGTGCTGCTGCGGCAGCGGTGTCTGAAGCGTGTGGCATACCAAATTCGCCCAGCATGGTAACGGCCAGATCTACTCCGATCGAAATGAGTAATGTGGAGCGGGCGAGATGCGTGAGTGCCGGATCGATATCGATAAACAGCCCCAGAATGGGCACAATTGCGGCTCCGGACATAATCGCCTGCACGAGGAGATGGATGGGAAGGAGCGGCGACTGCCACAAATCACGACCTTCCGCCTGGCCAAATAGGAATGCGGTGTAAATCGCCGTTCCAACCGCCAACGGCATCCCGAGCCACAGAATCAGCGGCCTGATTGAAGAGACCAGGTCGGCATCAATCCAGCCGATTGCCGCGGATATTTCGGCGGCCCACCAGATCCCCGCAAGCGTACTGAATCCTATTAACAGATAGGCTCCTCGAACAAGCCAGGATTTCCACTGAGGCCTGAACACGATTCTTAAGAATCGCTCGGGACGCTCAAGATCGCATACAAGAAGGACCGTTGTGGCAATCAGGAAAAAGAGAGCTGTTGATCCGACTGCAATAATCGTTGATTCATGCGCGCCCACATGACCCAGCAGCGCACCAATGGCATAAATGAGAAACAGCCCTGCGGCGATTCCTTTTGTCACGAGGTATGCAGGTACTTGCCAGTGCCAAGGTACCTTGTGCTGGGCATTGTACACGACCTGCGTCATTTGATCGGCCATACGACCGGTGCCGATCATGATCGGTCCCGACGAGGGGCGGCCCTGTTTTGTCATCTCTCGCAGAGATTCACCAGAAGCAGATAGACGGCCGCTGTCGCCCGCTGATCCGGGTGCGAGTTGTGCTCCTTTCGAAGAAGATCCGTCTCCCATATCCCCATACAGCGGAACGACATCTACCCATGCAAACGACTCAGGAGTTCTTGCAACTGCTGTGGGGTGCATCGCCACATCGTCTCCGCCGATGTAGAACAGTTTCGGTGCTGTGCCTTTCTCTGGTTTTCGAACCGTCACCTTATTCTCGGCAAGCGTACGCGCGATTTCGGACTTCGGATCGTCCATGTCGCCGGCTATAATAGAGTGCTCGGGACATACCACAACACACGCCGGCTCCAATCCTACGTCCACCCGATGGGCGCAGTAGTGGCACTTAGCAGCTGTTCCAGATTCCGGATCTATATAAATGGCATCGTACGGACACGCCTGCATACATGCCTTGCAACCGATACACACGTCAGCGTCGAATTCGACAATGCCGTCCGTTCGCTGGTACATGGCTGTGACCGGACAAATACGGACACACGGTGGATTTGCACAGTGATTACACCGCGTTACCTGGAAATTCCTTCTAACATTCGGGAAAAGGCCGGTTTCGACGCTTTTTACCCATGTTCGCTGGACGCCGAGAGGAACTTCATTTTCACTTTTACAAGCGGTAGAGCACGCGTGACATCCTATACAGGTGTCATTGTTAATCACAAATCCGAAGTTCATATACGATCGGTACTTGTCGACACGTCGCCGGCAAAATTAATGTTGTGCAACTCTATGTCAGGCAGCGTAAGTCGCGCGATACGACTCGCCCCCGGCAGCAGTTCGATAGAATGTAATAATCGCCGTATCCCTGTTTTTCGCTCAGAAATAGCTTGCTCAATATAGGGTCTCAACCCCTGATTGTAACACCCGATAAGCGGATGTATTGCACCCGAAGTATCCTCCGCCACCACTGCCAGTAATTGGGGATTATGCGCTTTGTTGATGCGTTCGACCATCGTGGTGAGTGTAGCATCTGATACTCCGGGAAGATCTACGGCGAGGACCAGAATCCAGTCTGTCTCACACGCCGCTAACGATGAATAAATGCCTCCGAGAGGTCCGATATCTGCTTGTAGATCTGAAATAATGTGAAAGTCCGAAGGGTGTTTATCGGACGCCACTAACGCAGGCCCCAATACATCGCTGAGGAAGACTGATGGATCTTCGTCGGCCGAAATCGAAATGCCCAGAGACCCCTTATCGGCATTTTCCCCGATTGTACCGGCAATTTTTTCGCAGGCATTCGCAAGCAGGCTTTTTCCGTGAAAGTGTGCCCGACGCTTGTCTGATCCGAAACGCCGGGATTTTCCACCGGCAAGTACGACACCTGACACTGATATGGAACTCATTCTGCTGAAATGTTGATAACTCTTTTTTGTTATGCTGTAATAAACCGCTGCCGGTCGATACTTTCAAATTCACCCATACAGAACGCCCCGTCAGAAGATCGCATGTTTTATTTTTACACCGACAAAAAAGGAGTCCTCAGCGTTGAGAACAACACTGTCCGGCTCCGGTCGAAGAGAATTTTTGCGGACCTGACCACCGCCAGTAAAAAGTCCCATAAGCGACTTTTAGTGATCGATACCGGGGCAATTCCGGCCGCAGAAACTGACATTCGAAGCGCTGAAGAGAGCATTCGGGAAGCCATGAAGGGCGAAGTATCGGCAGACATCGTCATCCCCGTCAGATCGATTCGAAACCTGTCTCCATATTATCCTCCGGACGAAGTTCTTGCGGGAGGCGGGCTGGTCACAAAAATGAAAAAGGGTACACTCCGCCTGCTGGTGATCTTCCGAAAGGAAATGTGGGATCTTCCGAAAGGAAAACTGGACGAGGGCGAAACCATAGAACATTGTGCCCGGCGAGAGGTCATGGAAGAGACCGGTATCCAGAACCTCACGGTCGTGCAGCCGCTCGGCTTCACGGTTCACGGATATATCCGGAATAATCGGTTCATGGTTAAAAAAACCAGCTGGTACCACATGCGCACCACGGATACAGAATTCAATCCACAGGAGGAGGAAGCAATCGAAATTGTCCGGTGGATGAAGTGGGAAAAAGCAGAATCTGAGATCACCTACACGATGTACAGGCACCTCCTTGCCCGGACTCGTCCGATGGTCGAAGCCCAATCCCACCCTTAACCAAGCGCGACTTGAGATGTCGATCGCCACGCTCTAACGGTCAGGGCCTGTTAGCAGGCGTTAGTTTCCGACCTGAAATATCGCGTTACCCATTAACATCCTGCCGGAATACCAGAAGCCCCGGAATAATGGATCGTCAATCAAATACACGATCCTTCCGCTTCCCATATTCTGAACTCCGAACGCGAGGGTCCGATCGACTTTTTCAAACGCCTTGTGACCCACCTGGCCACTCACGAGCGCTTTCTTGCGAATCACGCCAACATTCCAATCATTCGATCCGTCCATATAAGGCACACTGTTTGTACCTCGTTTCAGAATGAATGAGTCGGAGGCGAAACCAAATCCGAGCGGATGAGAATTATCAATCTGAATCTTGAAAATGGCTCCCGGAATGGCCGTCCGGGCTCTTTCGCGAGACCGGTCACCAAACTTCCTGAGATTTTTTGCATCCTCTTCTTCTTCAGACAATTTCTCTTCATCGTCCTTCTTGTCTTCCTCTTTCTTCTTTAGTGAGAAGCCGTCTTTCCCCACAAGGAACGACGACGCACCCCGTATGGCAATCAGGTTTCCGCCGCCGCGTACCCAGGCTTTCACTTTATCCAAACCCGCTTCATTCAAAATGTCACCGTAAGATCCGCTGGGTAGAATTAAGACGGTATAGTCGTCCAGATCCAGTGAACCCAAGCTCGACGCTTGAACCATCGTTACCGGATATTCGATCTGCTGATCGAAAAAGTGCCACAACTGGCCTGTCGAACTCGACGAAACCGGAGATCCTCGCAGAACCGCAATTTTCGGGCGCTTGATATAATTGACGTCACTTGATCCCAGGTCGGCTCCGGAGTCGACAAAGCCGGTGCGTACACCGGTCACCACCTCACCGTAGGTATCAGCAAGATGCGCCAGCTTCGAGCGCAGCGAAGTACCGTGTTTCGTATTGTCGGTTTTCGTAATAATTAAAGTCCCTGGTTCATAACGCTGACCTTCAATACTGAATGCCTTTTCTGCTGCCCGAACTTTTATGTCTGCTTGAAAAATGGCCGCTAGAAACTTGATATCGGCCACATCATTCCACCGAATTATATAGGCGTAAGGGTCATCAGATGAGGCGGTCAGTCCGCCCCGGGAATCCGAGAACGATGCTCCTCCCGAAATGCGAGCAGTTGTCGCATATGCTTGCACATCATACGCATATGGAAGAGCCCAGGCTGTGATATCATATGTGAGCGAATCAGAAATCGCCGAAACAGGTTCGAACAAGACGCTCAGAAGTGTAGCTCGGGGCTGATGTGCGTCGATCACAAGGTCACCCGGCTCAATGTCAAACGAGACGTCCTCAGAAGAGCGGTAAGACCAGCCATTACTGCCCGACGACTGCGTCACTGTACCACTCGAAATTCCCAGTTTATCGAGATGAGCTTTTAACGCTTCAACACGTTTTCCCCCCTTGTCGCGTTTTATGACGTATGTAGAATATCCGCCCGGAGGGTCAGAAACCGCGTTAGAAAAGAAGGTCTCGAATTCGGAAACGAGTCGCTCGTTGTGAACAGAGGCCATCTCAACTGTCGACATACCGGTTGTGTGGTGGTGAGAAATCCGGTTTGCGAGTGTCAGGGTATCTCCGGTAGCCATCATAATGCCAAGTCCGGCTCGTCTGCTCCCGCCCTGCTCGTACGTCATGCCAATGGATCCGTTATACGTCGGAAAGGTGTCACCGTATCCGGGGTAATACAGGTCGAAAGACTGCTTGGTGAAATACAACCACCCGTTCTGATCAAAATATTTAGCGTGATTCAGTCCGATCGTCGTCTGAAATTCTCGCTGCCACGGCGTAATTACATCGTGAAAGGGCTCTGCTGCGGGCGCAAAATAATAAGGCTCGTTTACGCCTTGCTCGTGAAAATCGACGTGTACATGAGGCATCCACTGGTTGTAAACCTGTATCCGAGATTGAGTCTCCACCTGAGTTAACCAGGTCCAGTCCCGGTTCAAATCAAAGTAGTAATGATTCGTCCGGCCACCGGGTGCCGGCTCGCGGTGCTCAATAGCGTCCGGGTTCACGTTTCGCTGAACACCTACCATTTGATTGTACCAGTTGACATACCGGTCACGGCCATCCGGGTTGATCACAGGGTCGATGATGACTACAGTATTTTCGAGCCACGATCCTGTTTTCTGGTTCGATTCATCTGCGAGCTCGTAGAGCGTTGCCATGGCCGCCTCCGAGCTGACGGATTCGTTGCCGTGAACATTATAACTGAGCCACACGACCGACTTGGGTTCTGGTCCGGTTTCTCCCTTCTCCAAGCCGGTGAGTCGAAGGTTGTCGAGCCTGATCTTTTCGAGCTGACCTAAATTGGACGGTGTGGATACCATCGCGAGTACCAACTTCCGATTTTCATACGTTCTACCATACGTCTGAAGATTCACGCGCTCCGAATTACGAGCCACGTGCTCCACATAGTCCATTACTTCTGCGTGGCGGGTAAATCTGTCACCCAATTCGTAACCCAAAAAATCTGCGGGAGACTGCAATCCGGCCTGAGCCGATGCCTGCTGCGTCGAAAAGAGAGTTATGACTATAACGGCAGACGCAAAAAAGAGAATTGAAGACGCACGATAGGTTTGAAACAGGGTAAGCTGGCTGACTCGAGATGTAAAACGCGGCATGAGAACGGATGATGTCATGGTGGGTTTGAGCAACGAGGCGATATGATCCATTGTCTGAAAAACCATACGCCCGAGACGCAAATTAGCATATGTATTCTTCGTTCTGAAATCCTGCTTCAATCTCTCCGGTATCTTGACAATCGTTCGGTTCACTAAATCGCATTATTCGGGTTTTGGTCTGATAATTGTCGGTTCGTTTCTCCTGGTCCTTCTTCTGATCCCTGGAGATACAGACCGGTATGTCGCGACAAATGAATCGGCGGAAAAGGATCTCAGAGAAACAGGAGCCGATCAATTTGCCCTGTATCACCAATTGATCCGAACCAAGGACGGAGACAGTGCGCCAACGTATGGCTTGAATTATCAGATCGTCGAGCTCAAAAAAGCCCGTTTCGCCGCGAAGACATCTTTTCGTCAAATCCCCTGGCAAGAACACGGGCCATCGAACGTTGGAGGCAGAACACGGGCCATCGTTGTTGATTCAGATGATCCATCCGGCGAAACATGGATAGCCGCCTCGGTGAGCGGCGGGATCTGGCGGACAACTGACGCCGGATCATCATGGATTCACGTCACACCCGAACTTCCGAATCTGGCATTCT
>SMVB01314510.1_pt1 | contig 14886 bp, 15 predicted proteins | sample 2456461 | NCBI WGS metagenome assembly SMVB01 (sample SAMN11095934, study PRJNA526329) | marine sediment metagenome | biome: Marine sediment; feature: Surficial sediment; material: Deep marine sediment; isolation source: Hadal surficial sediment | place: Pacific Ocean | collected 2014-05 | depth... | reverse complement strand
CAACATTGCAGGGTCGGCTGTTGCTTCTCCGCTGCGAGCGCGGTGAGAATCAGAGCGAGGACGAGTCAACAGCAATCTGGCCATTCGGCGAAAGCAAAAAGCAGTCGAATTGATACATGATTCGAAAACTCCCCGTCTCGTCCGGATTCTCGGTCACCAGTATCTCGTCTTCGTTGATTCGAATCGCAACGAAGTCACTCAAGAGTGTCGCGATACTGTCTTTCTCTGCTGCGTATACGATATCCATTTCCATTTCCTCGTCGCCCGTTAGCGTTGAACCACTGACGTTCCGTCACCAGTTGCACACAGCTTACGAGACTGACGATTAATGCGGGCTGAATGCTTACTAAACGGCAGCTGAACGGGAGACGTACGAAAGCTGCGCCGTTTAGTCAGCAGCGCCCACGACGGCCAAATTCTGTTCTCGCCAACGCAGCATACCGCCAGCCAAATTGGCCACGTTCGAGAGGCCAGCCTGTTGCAACATGAGGCTGGCCCGGGCTGAACGACCGCCCGCACGGCAGACCGTAACAATTGGTCTGCCCGTTGACATCTCATCCAGCTGCTTCCCCAGACTGCCTAGTGGAATGAGCGTTGCCCCAGGGATGTGGCCCAACGGGCCATCGAACTCGTCGAGTTCCCTCACGTCCAGGATCTGCACGTCGTCGAGATGCTCTTCCACCCACTGAGGTCCAATCTCCCAGATTCCGGCGAAAGTGTAGTTTAAAGGTGCCCAGTCCGGTTCGCTGTCCAGGAGCTCTGTTTCGTCCGGCCGACCGCATTTGAGATTGGCTGGCACGGCGATGTCCATCTGCTTCGGATGCCCCAAGCCTAAGTTGTTCATGTAGCCTGCAAAGTCGCTCTCACTGATGGCACCGCCTAAACGCGGATTGAATTGTCTCTCCTCGGCAACACTGGTGACGGTCAGTCCGCGGTAGTCATGGCCGGGGTATAAGCAACAAGATGCTGGCAACGTGAAAATCTGGGAGTGGACCGAGCGGTACAACATGCCGGGATCGCCCTGTTGGAAGTCAGTCCGGCCAGCGCCGCGAATCAACAGCGCATCGCCGGTAAACGCGCGGCTTTCATCGTCCAGCACATAGGTTAAGCAACCCGCAGTGTGACCGGGTGTTTCGCGTACCTCAAGATAACGCCCGCCGAATTCTACGCGCTCACCTTGTTGCAGATAACGATCCGCGCCTTCGGCGCCGCTCTGTTTCGCGATACATATTTCGCTACCCAGGCGCGCCTTGAAGAGCCACGCGCCGCTGACGTGATCGGCATGGACGTGGGTATCGAGTGTGTAATCAAGCTCGAGCCCAAGCTCCTCGATCAGCGCTGCGTCGCGGCCTACTTGCTCGAATACGGGATCGACGAGCACTGCCCGATGGTTTTCGTCATCGCCAATAAGATACGTATAAGTGCTGGACTGTGGATCCAGAAGTTGACGAAAAATTAACATGCCTTTCTCAATTCAATGTTTGAAGCGAGCATATGACCGACTTTTACAAGTATTGTACAACCCTCACGTACAAAGGGATCGTGATCAGAGAGATGAGGGCTCCTGATCCAGGTGCCTGTTGGATATTCCCCTTTTTCATCGATAAAGGTTCCTTCAAGAACAAAGATTTCCTCTCCTCCAAAATGGGTGTGTGGAACAAAAGCCGCTCCTTCAGGCCATTTGACTAGCGCCGTACTTTCCGTACCAAATTCCGAAAGTGGCATAACTTTTAGATCTCCGTGGCCTGACAACCACTCTGTTTCGGTGGTGTTAACAACAACTCTTTTGAAATCCCCCGGCTGAAATTGATTGAGTTTTACAAATAGTTTGCAGCCGATACGGCTAAAGGGAGAATGATGGCTCCCAGGCGGATTTCGAATATAGGTTCCGGCTGGATATACTCCGAACTCGTCGGCAAATTCGCCTTCAAGTACGAAGATCTCTTCCCCTCCTGGGTGAGCATGTTCTGAAAATGCGGCACCAGCCTCGTATCTCACAACACTCGTAGTGATGCCCGATTCAGGTCTTTCTCTTTCAAGTGGAATACGCCCAACCCCTGGAAGGTTTGAAGGCTCCATGGCTTTTATCGAAGTATCAACTACTAATCGCTTCGAATAGTCTAAATTGTATGGAAACTTCATAACCCCTCCAGAGATTGAACGACCTGATTCTTAGTGAGCTTCGTAAATCCGTACTTCGGGATCTGCATCCAAAAGGGGACCAAGCTCACTAACTACGTCGTTGCTGAACATATCGGTCTTTAGATAAGCTTCCGCAGCTTCCTTATTTGAGAATCCATGAAGAACCTGAACGTCTTCATCTCTAACTAAAAGAGATTTGGATTCTGCACCAGCGACTGAATCCAAAAACGGCGCTTTGTATTTTGCGTAAACACCGGCAGCAGCTTTTCTATTTTTGTCAGCTACTTTAAGTGTAATTTGCAGATAAGTTTGCATGACTAATTCCTCAATTTAATAATGTATTTGACTGAAAGAATGATCTAACATTTGTGATAATATCGGAATCTGTTTTAATTCAGAAATTGATTTAATAAATACTATTAATAGAAACGGCGAATAAATAGGAGCGTGGTGAATTTTTCTCAATTAAGATTCGTAAAAGCCGTATCGGAGCTTGAATCGTTCAGCAAAGCGGCCCAAGTTTGTCATGTGACTCAACCAACCCTGTCCAATGGCGTCTCAAAATTGGAAGACGAACTGGGTGAAAAAATATTTGTCAGGACCACGCGCACAGTGAGATTGTCCGCATTTGGAGAAATGCTATTACCGACTATTGCTTCAATTTTGAAATTGGAGGAAATGATTCACTTGAATGCGAGAGAATATTCCAATCCTGAAATCGTGGTCTTAAAGATTGGGATGTCTCCTTTGGTCAGTACCGAATTTGTCACACTTCTTGCAGATTCATTCAAAGCACAAAACAGCAAACATGAAATCCTTCTCGTAGAGGAGAATCTAAGCGTCCTAAATGAAAAATTGATGAACAATGAGCTGGACCTCATTTTGGTACCAATCATCAAAAGATCTTCTAGAAAAAATGCCATCCGGTTGTATGAAGAGGACCTCTTCTTCATCGACAAGGCGGGCAGCAGTCGTTCCAAAGTGCTTATTAAGGATATTAGAGACAAGACATTTGTGATGGTACCCGATTCCTGCGGGCTTTCTGAGATCACAAGGTCGCTCCTGCGTACCACCAGAAAAGAAATTAGAGAATATGAAGGGAAGGCGCTCAGTTACCAAGTATTGGCAGATTGGGCATCACATGGATTGGGTTCGGCAATATTGCCAAGGAGTAAGATTCCACCTCATATTTCAAAGCAACAGATATTTAGGTCCAACAAACCGGTCAAGATTGTCTTTGAAGCCAAGTGGTTGTCAAACGAAAATAAGCCACTTAAGAAAATGGTTCGGCACTTTAGAAAGCATATGGATGAAATTGTTAGAGGCATGGCAGATTAGAATAATCATTCTGTTTACATGCCACGTTTATTATCATTTCAGGCGGAGTCATGCCGATTTTCCGGATACATAGAATTCAAGAATATATCCTGACCTGATGATCTGGAAACCTGATGCGCACGACCGCCCCCTGCAATACGGCATTCGAGCCAATCTCGGTCAATTTTGTCAGCAGCTGACACAGGTCTTCTTTATTGGCGCCACGGTTGGACTCCAACGGACGGTTATCCCCGCGCTGGCTGAACAAGAGTTTGGCGTACCTGCTGGTTCTGCCACGCTGTTGATGATGTTCATCGTGAGCTTCGGATTCGTCAAAGGCGCGATGAATCTGGTCGCGGGTCGGCTTTCGGAACAAGCCGGGCGTCGGCCCGTATTGATCTGGGGATGGCTGGTCGCGTTGCCCATCCCGTTCATGATCTTGTACGGCCCGACCTGGGGCTGGATCGTCGCCGCGAACGTCTTGTTGGGTGTCAATCAGGGATTTGCCTGGTCAATGACAGTAACCAGCAAAGTCGATATCACCCGGCCCGAGCAACGGGGCCTCGCCACCGGTCTTAATGAGTTCGCCGGTTACACCGGCGTGGCGCTCGCTGGCATCGCGACCGGATACCTCGCGACGCGCTTCGATCCCCGTTGGACTCTGTTCGCCTTTGGACTTGGCACCATTTCGATTGGCCTGGTATCTGCACTGCTATTTAGTAAGGAAACGCTGCCCTGGGCGCGCGCGGAAGCGACGGAGCACGCGACGGGAACAGGTCGTTTCGCGCCACGTTTTCCAAAGAACGTTTCGGAGAAGCCTTCGCTGGTCGAGATATTCTTACTGGTCTCTATACGACATCGGACGCTGTCGGCATTGTCCCAGGCAGGCTGTGTTGAGAAGTTCGTCGACGCATTGGTCTGGGGAATCTTGCCCGTGTATCTCTATTCCAAAGCGTTAACTGTCGGCGAAATCGGCTGGGTAGTCGGTGTCTACGGGGTCGTTTGGGGGGCAAGTCAGTTGTGGACCGGACCTGCCTCCGATGTGATCGGCCGCAAACCATTAATCGTCACTGGAATGTGGACCTGTGCGGTTGGCGTCGCTGCGCTCATGATCTTCGACGGTATTCCAGCCTGGTCTTTTGCTGCTGCCGTTACGGGCGTCGGCATGGCGATGCTTTACCCGACGCTGATCGCCGCAGTCAGCGACATTTCTCATCCGAATTGGCGCGGATCGAGCCTCGGCGTTTATCGGTTCTGGCGCGACTCAGGCTACGGCATTGGTGCGTTGCTAATCGGCGTTGTCATCGATGTATCGAATTCCACCCAGATGGCTTTTTGGTTCACGGCCTTTGCAATGGGTCTATCCGGATTCTGGGTTCTTGTCGCGGCCGAAGAAACCCATCCACGAATTAAATAGCAGGTGCGATAATGGCGCTCTTATGCTGACCGCGGGTCAACTTGTCACCGATAGCCTCATCGCGAATGATATCGATCGCGTGTTTTGTGTGCCTGGTGAAAGTTACCTGGGTCTCCTTGATGCGCTGTACGAACGCCGTGACGCAATCGATACAGTCGTTTGCCGGCACGAAGCGGGCGCAGGATTCATGGCGTTGGCCGATGCGCGTCTTACAGGAGTGCCGGGCGTGGCGTGCGTCAGTCGCGGGCCCGGCGCGAGCAACGCCGCCATTGCCGTTCACACTGCGCAACAGGATGGTGTGCCGTTCCTATTGTTGGTTGGCGATGTTCCCGCGCGTAACGTCTGGAGAAATTCTTTTCAGGAAATCGACTACGCCCGGATGTTCGGCTCCATAGCGAAATGGACGGCCCAGGTAACAGATCCACACCGAATGGCGGAGACGATTCTCAGGGCGATCCAGGTAGCAACGACGGGTGTTCCCGGACCGGTTGTTATCTCCGTACCCGAAGATATTCTGACGGCCAGTTGCGATTCGCAGACCGTGAGTCGCCAGGCGCCCGTTCATGCGGTTGCGAGCCCGGACGATGTAGCGAAGCTGAGACAATTGCTGGGCGAGGCGAAGCGGCCTTTGGTAATTGCAGGCAGCGAACTGGGGGCCGATGCGGGTCGCGAGAGCCTGCTGGCGTTCCTCGAGTCGTGGCAATTGCCAACGGTCGTGTCATTCAGGCGGCAGGACCTTTTTTCCAACAATCACCGGCTCTACGCAGGCGATATGGGTCTGCGCAATCCTGATGAACAGCTGGCAGTGTTCCGGGACGCGGATCTGCTCCTGGTCCTGGGGGCACGACTGTCTGACATCACGACCCAAAGCTACACCTTTCCTAGCCTTGTTCGCCCCGAAATGAATCTTGTGCATGTGCATTCCGATCCCGCCGTGATCGGAACCCATTTCGCCGGAAGCTCCGTCCGGAGATCGGCAGGCCTGGGTGGAACGATTGGGCGAGGAAAGGCGCAGGATCAGTCAGCCGCGATTCGCCGACGTCGACGACGGTGTTGTGTTTGAGCGAGTCGTGGACATCGTTGGCAAAAATCTCCCGGCCGATGCGATTGTAACGCTTGACGCAGGTGCTTTCGGAGCGCCTGCCTACCGCGTCATTCCATTCACGCCACCGCAACGACTGCTTGCACCAATCTCCGGTGCAATGGGATTCGGCATACCGGCAGCGATTGCCGCTTCGCTGCGTGAGCCTGCGCGACCGGTGTTTTGCCTTGTCGGCGATGGCGGATTTCTTATGACGGGCAGCGAACTGGCCGTTGCGATGCAGCGCCGACTTCCATTGAAAGTCATCCTGTCGGACAACAATACTTACGGATCAATCCGCGCTCAACAGGAAAGGGAATATCCGGGCCGTGCGATCGGAACCAACTTCACCAATCCGGATTTCGAGATGATGGGTCGTGCTTACGGATTCAACGTCACGCGAATCAGCACCGTCGAGCAGCTGGATGAATTGCCCGAAATTCTCAAGAGTCAGAACGCAGAGTTTGTTGTCGTCACAACAAGTGTCGACGCAATTTTGCCGAAACTATCTCAGCCCTGATTCCGTCCTGTCAGCGGCAGCCCGATATTCGCGTGATGGCAGGAGCTTGCGCCAGATATCGCCAGTATCCTCCGCGAACACGAGTTCTTCCGTGGCAGGGAGGATGTGCCAGCTATCGAACGCCAGTTCGTGCTCCAACTGTCCCGCCGACCAGCCCGCGTAGCCCACGAAAAAGCGAAGCTCTGCCGCATCTGATGCGGTCGCCAACAAAGCCTCATCCACGTTCACCAGATGCACGGCATCGAAAATCCGCACAGCATCCTCCGGAGGCGTGTCTGTACGCAGAAGCGCGCGCACGGTGGACTGCGACAGCGGGCCACCCCAGTAGAACGAGCCGCGATGCGCGGTGAGGTCCTCATTCACGAGCAAGGATTCTATCGCCGACGCCTCAATCGGGCGATTCACAACGATCCCTAAAGTCCCAGTCTCGTCGTGATGCAGCAGCAGCACCACGGTCTTTGCAAAGTACGGACCGCGCACCTCATCGGTAGCGACCAGGAGCTTACCCATAGCGGGCACTTGATCGGCACTAACACCAGCCGAGACGAAACAGCAGACGACTGCCAGGAACCTCGAGAAATTACTCATGCTGACTGCTAATCTAATTATTTCCTCTTGCGCTTGGCAAAGTGCGACTTAACGAGAAATGACAGCCCCATTCCAAGCAGCAAAATCGCACCAGTTATCTTTCCACGATGCGCGGTTTCGGTCGTCCAAATTTCGCCATATTCAAGCCAGTAAAGGATGTACAAAGAAATCACCCAGGGCGTAAAGGCGATGGCCACTTCGAGTGCAGAACGCGTCCGTGTTTTCAAGGAATTTGGCATGCCCAAATACTATCAGGAAGCGCAGCCGTCGTATCTGATGAGGTTTAGGCGGTATCGTGACCTATCGGCGGGGTCGCCCGACTACGCGCAACATGAGAAAATGGCCGGGACCGCCCCGCATTCAATAAGTAAATAATTGAAATATATGAGTATTGACCTGAAAGCAGCGCTGAAAAACAAAGCCATTAACAAGTGGCGATTGTACTGGCTCGTCGCAATTCCGATGTCCATCGCCATGATCATCGCCATGATGGGGGCCGACCTGACCACCGGGCCCGGCGTGTCGGCGATGATTCAGTTTTCCGTACGCTTCGCGGTGCCGTTCATATTCCTGGTCGTCGCCATATCTTCGCTTCAGATACTGTTTCCCGGGCCAATCCCGGCGTGGTTGCTGCGCAACCGGCCCTATATCGGGATGTGTTTTGCAACTGCAATGGCGTGGCAAGGCATGTTCATTTTTATCATGTCGAACATTTACCGCGAGTACTACTTCAACGACGTTTATTTGCTCCGCGACGAACTCGAAGGGACCGTCGGCTATATCTTCCTTGCCATCATGGTCGTGACATCATTCGATTTTGGCCGCAAACACTTGAATCTGAAGCAGTGGAAGTTGATACACAAGAGCGCGATCTATTTTCTGTGGGCCTATCCCTTTGCCGTCTATTGGTGGAACCTCTTCATTTATAAGAACCCGTTACCGATTGACTATGTATTTTACTGGAGTGGTTTCCTCGCGTTCGCGCTGAGAATTGCGGCCTGGGGCAAGCAACGTCAACAAGCGGCGAAGAGAACTGTGCCTTCGATGCGCACGCCGTTCGGGCTCAAGGTATTGGGCGGCGCGATAATCGTGTTCGGTTTTTTTGTAGCCGCTTCCGGTCTGTATTGGATAGAGCCTGTTAGTGCTTTCGTGACCGCGCCAAAGTGGTCAGCGGATCTTGTGCTATGGCTGCCATTTTGGCCTTTCCGACCTTATTACTCACTCTTCATCATTGGGCTCGGCGCAATGCTGTTTACGCGCATGGAGCCTAGCTTTCATCGTACTGCGCAAGAAACTCCATAAACGCCGCACTATCGCGTTTGCGACGCGCGATGCAGGTGCTGACGTTCTCGACCTGCGTGTCGAAACTGACTTTGTACTTCTGATCGCGATCGGTGAAGAACTCGCGCAACAGTGCAAGATTCTTGTCATTACAGATTCCGGTCATGGTCAACGGTAAATTCTGATGCCCATTACTGGGAGTTTTGGCTTCGAATGCGCTGAGGTTGGCCTCCAACCAATCGTACAGGATCGTGTGGTCATCCAATATCGTGGGGTACGTCGCTAATGTGTACGATGCGTCACCGGCCATTACCGCATCCGATATCGAGAAATCGAGCGCTTTGATGACGATGGCAGGGTTCTTAAAAACCATTGCCCGAAAAATGTTGGTTTTCTGACGAGCATCGCTCGACGCTAAATACGCATCGACATATTTCTCGTAGCGGTCGCCGTCATCGTTAAATGCGGTCACCCGCAAAACTGTACCGGCCAGATTAGAGTCCACCGCGTCCGCTGAGGCCAGGTAGAGATCCGCTTTTTCTGCGGCGGCGATTCGCACCGCAGGGTCCGACCCGTACTGACCGAGAAGCCGAAGGAGACTTGGCCGCATCTGGATCAGTGCTTCACTGTCACCGTCGCGGGTTTCGATGCCCACTTCGGCGAAGCGATCGCTGAGCTCGGCATCCACAAAACGTGCGAATGCTGCCGCGTTGTCGTCGCTTACAAAGGTGTTGCCGATGGTTATCACTTTTGCAATTGCCGGCCGCAGCACCAGCGGATGTGGCTCGTCGAGCAACCTGGTCAGCACGAACATGTAATCTTCGAGCGAGAGTTTGCGTGCTTGCAGCAATGCGTCACTGTTATCCAGCAGTGCAATTTTCTCCCGGTTCTCCAGACTCGCGATGTCGTTGATGAGTGCATAGAACTGGTCAATGTCGGTTTCCCAGCGGAAATAGCCTTCGGCGCCGGCATCCGGAAATATCCAGTCGGCACCCTTCGGTAAGTCGATCACAGCAGTTTTGTTGTCGAGCAAGTAGAAAACTTCCTTGATCTGGCCGTCTTTCTTGTATTTGACGTTGAGCGGAATGGTCCACTGCAGATCGGCAGCTTCGAGGCCATAGGGAAGATAGCGTGTCTGCGAAACTCCGCCGTGCTTGTCAAAAGTCAGGATCGGGAAGCCGGGCTGGTTGAGGTATCCACCGGCAATCTTGCTGACGTCCACGCCGGAAACGGCGGAAATTTCATTCCAGAGATCGGGCTCGCTCGCATTGCCCCAGGCGAATTTCTCCAGGTAATTGCGAACGCCCTCCTGCCACTTCTCCGCACCGACATAAATTTCAAGCATCCTGAGCAGTGTCAGGCCTTTCACATACGGCAGGTACGAACCCTCATTCACGTCGGCCTCGGTTCGGGTCTCCTTGCGAATCGCCTTCACGCCAGTGCCTTGATCGATTCTGAATGCTCTCGCCTGCGGCAGATCGAGATCGGACTCAAATTCCGGATACAGTCGATGCAAAATTACTGCGTGCATCCAGCTCGCGAACGCCTCGTTTAGCCAGAGGTCATTCCACCATTCCATGGTGACGAGATCGCCGAACCACATGTGGGCGACTTCATGGGCGATCGTGCCCAGTAAGTACGCCGCCATACTACCGGTAGTGTGGTCGCCGAGCGTCAGGTACTCGGCGCGATACATAATCAGCCCCGCATTCTCCATCGCGCCAAACGTAAATTCAGGCACGCCAAGGAAATCGAGTTTGCGAAACGGATAGTTGGTGCCGAAATACTCCTCGAGGCTCTTTACGATCGGCGCTATGTGATGCAACACGTATCCGAGTTCATCGGCGTGCCCCTTCGGCACATAGATATAGCCGGGGACGGACATACCTTCGATTTCGGCGCGATCCAGCGGCCCGACACCGTACGCAATCAGGTAACTCGACAGTGGTTTTGTTGGCATGAACTCAACTCGCTGCCAACCATCGACTGTGCTCTCGGACTCAACGGGTGTATTGGCGACGACGACGAGCCCTGCGGGCGCATTAATGATCAATGTGTACGGAATTTTGAACGACGGTTCGTCGAAACTCGGAATTGCACGACGCAAGTACATCGACTCCATTTGCGTGAAGACGTAATCGTTTCCCTCGAAATGCGTGCGATGCATGCCGAGCGCGTCGGTGGCGTAATTACCCGTAAACTCGATACTGAGTTCATAGTGGCCAGCCGGGATAATTGCGCCGTCGGACAGCCAGTTGATGTCGTACTCGCCGACCGTGGCCTGTAGTGCGCGTTCGTCTGAGCCGGCGCGCAGTTTGATCGCATGCATGTCGAGCCCAAGCTGGTAAATACCGATGCGATCCACGTCATTATCGACTTCGATCTGCAAGACCGTGCTACCTGAGTAATCTGGGATACTCGGGTCGAGCCTCAGCTCAATAGATTGTGAGACAGGCCGTATCTCGGGCGGCAGGCGGTAATCGACCGGCTCGTCCTCGGCAACTGCCGAGGCGCACATTACTGTCCCGAGCAACGCCGGGATGAATATTGTCAGGCGCATGAATGCCCCCTGCTTTTCGATTGCGCCTGGCATGGACACCCTATAGCGGATTACGGCGGAGGAAACAACGCCGACACGGCCATCTGCCAGTCCATTCTCTCGCCGGCGTACCACTTGGCGTTGCAGCCCTCGCCGTTCGCTGTCGCTGCGAAGAACTCGTTATCCATCCACCGTTGGACATCGTGATCGTTGGCGACTTTGGGTAGCTCGGACCAGTTCGGCAGTGGTTGCTGTCGCCGATCTTTGAAATAGACTTCTCCATCAGCGGATTTCTCGCAGGCGAAACCACCTTCGTGAACCAGGTGATGATGGTGCCTGCAGAGCAATACCAGGTTATCCAGACTGGTATCACCGCCATCGGCCCAGTGTTTGATGTGATGTCCATCGACGAATCGGGTGTTGGTACAGCCTGGAAAGCGACAGCCACCATCCCGAATGCGTAGCGCACGGCGCATTGGGGGTGGAATCGACCGGGAACGGCGCCCGATCGATAGCGGTTCGCCGTTTTCGTCCTCTTTAATCTTCACGATCGTGCTGTCGCAGCTAATTCGCTGCGACGTTACCGCGGTAACGTGGGGGCCGTTCTCGATTTCAGATGTTTCCGCGGTAACGTCAATCGCGGCTGAAGCCGCTCCCACGGTATGCAGCACAACCTGGTAGCGATCCGCCGTGGAGCCGGAAGATTCGCTGTTGTTCATGTAGGTCTCGGCGATAGCGGCCAGTGCATCGGCACGGCGGGCAGCGATCGGAGTTTCGCCGGCGTGGCCGCCTCCCACAGCATCGTCGGCTCCCACAAAGTCCTTGTCCATGGCCATTTCGAGGGCCTTGATAATCAAGGCGCCCTGCTCCGCTGGCATACGGGCTTTGATTACCAGGCAACCGTCATAATCGTAGTAATGGCTGAGCTCGCGATCGCGGTATTGCTCCGCGGCCGCTGCAGCATCCTGCAGTCGCCTGACCGTGCGGTATTTCGATACAAGTTTTTCGACGTGATGCGCGGTGCCGTGTTTGGCGATCATCATCAGGTAATCTTCGTTGGTTTCATCGGCGATGCGGGTCATCGCACGCACCTTAGAATAGCTCAGCTCGCCTTTGGACAAACCCTTGTCGATCTTCGGCAGGTGCGCGAGTGCATGGGCCACCCGTACTTTTTCCCGGGCCGCATTCATGCCAATGCCGCATTTGAAATTGAGCCAGTGCGCGCAGGTGAAAAAGCCCAAATCGGCCCAGCATTCTTTTTCGTCGAATTCGCGAATCAGGGTAAGTAATCGCGACTCAGCAGCGTAAAGGTAGCTGCAGAGCTCGGTGATTTGATTGCCGAGTTGTTCTGCCTCTGTTGGTGAGGAATGAGCGTCTGTTGGGCTAATGACAGCGACTGATTGCATGGTCCATCCTTGGAAAATCGGCATACTGTGTATTTGTACAGTATACGTTTAAGTCACTGAAATTGCTAGCTAAAGCTTACGTAGATCGAAGGCCAGACTATGCTCTGTAATGGGCCGACACGACCTGGTGGTCTTGCCCGAAATCCAATTGCACATCGGCAATCAAAGCAACTGATACCAGGTTTTGCCTCGTGATCCGCTCATAGTGCTGAGTGAAACGTTCGATCTGTGATTTGCTCATAATATGCGTCTTTCGGGCGCTCGTGCTTGCCGCCAGTTTCTCTTCCTGCTCCGTTCGCCATCGAAGGACACAGTCTAAGTCGGGCGCCGATAGGAACACCAGGGCATCGAGCATTTCGAAGAGCGGTGAATAGATCTCTTTGAGCTGCTGATTGACGTAACTGCGCCAGGTTCCGCTCGGGTCCTCGCTGGTCTCCAAATCATTGATTGCGATCAACAGTTCGTCATCCGCTACAGACTCGGAACCGACGCACCAGCCCTCGAGAATGATCAGATCGACCGGGCCTCCGGCCTCGGTCCAGTCCGACTCGGGGAACCGATCATCGATGGACTTATCGAACCGCGGCACGAGCATCCTCTGACCCCGCTCGAGTCTCTTGAGCGATCCAATTACCGCAAGCCCCAGTTCAACATCGTGTGTGCCAGGCACGCCGCGAGTAGCAAGCAGTGGGTGAACGTCCTTCGCCAGCGCTTGCCGCTGTGCCCGGGTCAGGTACAGATCGTCAATCGACAGTACCACCGTACATCGGCCATGCGCATCCGCCAGGTACTCGCGAATGAAGTCGGCCAAGGTCGACTTGCCCGTTCCCTGCGCACCGTTGATGCCCAGGACATATGGCTCGCTACCCTCCCGGTCTGCCAGCCGTTGCTCCACCCACAGCCCAAGGGGCACATAAAATTCGATTGCCGTGCGTGCGAACCATTCCGGAAGTTGATGTTTGTCGCGAAAAGCAGCAGCCATGTCGTTCGGAATGACCATTTGTTCACAACACCCCGTGAGAATATCGAGACCCGCTACCAGCTGTTTTTCTAGGAGGAACCGACAAAAGTACATAAACTGGCGGTCATGATCAATCGCACTCACCTGCTTGCCTTACTCTTTTTGCTTACCACAACACCGGGATTTGCCGAGCCGGTTGTCGCAACGTTTTCCATTGTCGCTGCCGATCCCGAATCTGGGGAAATTGGTGTTGCTGTCGCTTCACGCTTCTTCTCGGTTGGTAGCGTGGTCCCCTACGGCGAGGGCGCCGTCGGTGCGGTCGCGACACAGGCTAACGCGGACGTCAGCTTCGGCCCGCGTGGCCTGGAATTGCTCGCCCGTGGCGTCTCGCCCGAGGAAATCGTGACCATCCTCCTGCGCGATGAGCCCGCGGACAACAGCCGGCAATTCGGCATTGTCTCAGCAGACGGATTGTCGTCGACTTACACCGGACCCAGCTGCCTGCCATGGGCCGGTGGGCGCGCGGGACCCAATTACGCGGTGCAGGGAAACATTCTGACCGGAGAGGACGTCGTCATCGCGATGGAGACGGCATTCCTTGAAACGACGGGTACACTCGCCGATCGCATGTATGCCGCGCTCATTGCGGGCCATGCCAAAGGCGGCGACTCACGCGGCAAGCAGTCGGCCGCGCTTATCGTTCGCAAGCCTGGAACCGGATACGGCGGAAAAAACGATCGTGCAATCGATATCCGAGTCGACGATCACGAGGAGCCATTCAAGGAGCTGGGCCGCCTGCTCGATTATGCACAAATGAATTATTCCTGGAACGAAGCATGGACTGCGTTTACCGAAAAAGAATTCGCCACGGCTCTCGAGCCCATGGAACAAACCGTGAAACTGGCACCCGATGTCGCCGAAGTTCACTACGATCTCGCCGTTATCCGGCTGGCGAACGAGGACACGGAAGGCGCGATGAGTGCGCTTGCAACAGCGATTGATCTCAATCCAAAGCTTAAGGACCAGGCCGCCAAAGACAGCGACATGGATGCGTTACGGAATGACGACCGATTTTCTGCTCTGATCGGGAAATAACACGCCCGTGTATGCCAAAATACGTCCTCACCGACGATAGTCGGACCGCCTCAAAACAATCGGAGGGCAACCCGTGAGTGATGACAAAAAAAACGAAACTACAGATACGCCTGCAGATAAGAATGCAGCGGTCGATCCCGTCCCGGATCAGGACGATCAGGACTCAACCCAAAGCGGCCCAACATTCACGGAAGGGCCGGACCCGCTCGCCAGCGTTAAGAAAAGCGCCGCCGATGCGATGGCAAGCATGGAAGGCAAAACCGTGTCCATGAAAGTCTACGTGGGTTCGATTGTAGGCGTCATCGTGTTAATGCTATTGGCGCGCTGCGGCGGATAGTAAAAATCATGCGTTAATATTCGAACAATGGATCTCGCAGCCCTCATCCAACGCATTCCCAAGGCAGAACTTCATCTGCACATTGAAGGGACCCTCGAGCCCGAACTGATGATGATGTTGGCGCAAAGAAACCGCATCGAACTTCCCTATGCAAGCGTCGAGGACATTCGGCGCGCCTATGATTTTTCCGATCTACAATCTT
>SMVB01351645.1_pt1 | contig 14889 bp, 11 predicted proteins | sample 2456461 | NCBI WGS metagenome assembly SMVB01 (sample SAMN11095934, study PRJNA526329) | marine sediment metagenome | biome: Marine sediment; feature: Surficial sediment; material: Deep marine sediment; isolation source: Hadal surficial sediment | place: Pacific Ocean | collected 2014-05 | depth... | reverse complement strand
TTGGGCCCGCACCTCGCGCGCCATTCCGAGCATCGATGTGCAGTCTCCGCGGTTGGCGAGGATCGCGACCTCCAGCACGGTCTCGCCGCTCTTCACCACCTCCTCGAGCGGAGTCCCCACCGGCGCATCGGTGTCGAGCACCAGAATGCCGTCGTGCTCCTCGCTGAGTTCGAGTTCGCGCTCGGAACAAATCATGCCGCGCGAGACCACGCCGCGAATCTTCGTCTTCTTCAGCTTCGTGCCGTCGGGCAGTCGGGTGCCCGGGAGCGCGACCGCGACCTTCTGCTCGGCCGCCACGTTGGCAGCTCCACACACGATCGTGAGCGGCTCGTCGTCACCGACGTCGACGGTGCAGACCGAGAGGCGATCGGCGTCGGGGTGTTGCGACCGCTCGCGTACGAAACCCACGCGGATGCCCGAGAGATCGGGACCGCTCTTCTCGATCTCCTCCACCTCGAGCCCGGACATCGTGAGCTGCTCGCTCAACTCAGGCACCCTCACGGGCACGTCGATCCACTCGCGCAGCCATTCCATCGGCACGCGCATCAGAACTGCTCCAGAACGCGCAGGTCGCCATCGTAGAGCAGGCGAATGTGCGGAAGGCCGTGACGCAGCATGGCCGCCCGCTCGAGCCCCATGCCGAACGCGAATCCCTGCCAGCGGTCGGGATCGATATTGCAGTTGCGCAGCACCTGGGGATGGATCATTCCGCAGCCGCCCCACTCGATCCAGCCGCTCTGAGAACAGGTCGCGCAGCCGTCGCCGCGACACAGCAGGCAACGGAAGTCGATCTCGGCGGACGGCTCGGTGAAGGGGAAGAAGCTGGAGCGAAGACGCAACTCCATGTCCGCCCCCATCATGTGATCCGCGAAGCTGAAGAGCAGGCCCTTGAGATCTCCGAAGCTCAGATTCTCGTCGACCGCGAAACCCTCGACCTGCGCGAACATCGGCGAGTGCCGCGGCGAGAGGTCGTGTCGGTACACGCGCCCCGGAGCCACGAGATAAAAGGGAGGCTCTCGTTCGCTCATGGCGCGGATCTGCACCGGCGACGTGTGCGTGCGCAGAACGTGGCCGTCCTCCAGCCAGAACGTGTCCTGCATGTCGCGCGCGGGATGGTCGGCCGGTACGTTGAGCGCGTCGAAGTTGTTGTATTCGGTTTCGACCTCGGGGCCTTCTTCGATCGAGTAGCCGCGACCCCAGAAGAAATCTTCCAGGTCCCGCTGGACGCGCGTCAGCGGATGCAGGTGTCCGAGAGGGCGGCCCGCCCCGGGCAGACTCACGTCGAGCTGGTGCTGCGAGAGCGATTGGTCCTGCTCGCGCAATGCCAGGGCATTCTTGCGCTCGCTTACCAGCGCCTCGATCCGCGCCTTGACCTCGTTCGCCTGCTTGCCGACTCGGCCGCGTTCCTCGGGTGCGAGATCGCCGATCGTGCGCAGCACGCCGGCTACCGAGCCCTTTCGGCCGAGGTAGGACGCGCGCACGTCTGCCAATGCCGACGCGGAGTCGGCCGCCGCGACCGCATCGCGCGCTTGGACTTCGAGTTCGGCGAGATTGGGGCCCTGGGCGCTCATCGCGAGCGTGCTCCGATCAGGCTGCGGGCTGCCTGGCGACGCTGACGAGTGCCTCGAATCCCGACGGATCGCTGACAGCGATCTGCGCCAGGATCTTGCGGTCAACATCGACACCGGCATTTTTCAGCCCACTCACGAACACGCTGTACGACATGTGGTGCTCGCGTGCAGCCGCGTTGATACGCGCGATCCAGAGGGCGCGGAAAGTGCGCTTCTTCTGCTTGCGGTCCCGATAGGCGTAGATGCCCGCCTTCTCGACCGCTTCGCGCGCCACACCGTGAAGCTTGGAGCGAGCGCCAGAGTAGCCCTTCGCCTCCTTTAGAATTCTCTTGTGACGCCTGTGTGCGGCGACTCCGCGCTTGACTCGGGGCATTGCTCGTTCCTCAGTCCTCGACGTCCAGATCTCGACAGCGGCCGGCAGACCGGCCCTGGGATCTAGAGATAGGGCAGTAGTTTCTTGACGCGCGGCACATCTGCGGCCGCGATTTCGTCGTTGCCGCGAAGGTGGCGCTTCCGCTTGGTGCTCATCTTGGTAAGGATGTGCTGCTTGTTGGCCTTGTTGCGGACGTACTTGCCCGAGGCGGTCTTGCGAAACCGCTTCGCCGCACCCCGATGGGTCTTCATCTTCGGCATGTCATTCCTCCGCGCGTGTCTCTTCGGGCAGAACGCCCTTCGCGCTCTCCATCACAGTTTCGCTCTCGCTGCTGGCTGCAGACCGAGCCTCCTCCACGCTCTCCTTGGCTCCCGCTTCTTCAGACTCGCCCTTCTCCGCGTCCACCAGCGCCTGGGCCTGGGCCTCTTCAGCGCGCTTCGCTTCGGCTACTGCTTCTCGGTCGGCGATCAGAATCATCGACATGAAGCGCCCCTCCATCCGCGGAGGATTTTCCATCTTCGCCAGCGGCTTCAACAGGCTCGCCACCTTGTCCAACTGGTCGCGACCCCGCCCGCGGTGCACCATCTCGCGACCGCGGAACATGACCGTGACCTTCACCTTGTCGCCGTCCATCAAGAAGCGCCGGGCGTTGTTGAGCTTGAAGTTCAGGTCGTGCATGTCCGTACCGGGTCGCAACTTGACTTCCTTCAACGAGGCCGTGTGGGCCTGCCTGTTCTTCCCGGTCTTCTTCTTCTTCTGTTCGTATTTGTAGCGACCGTAGTCCATGATCCGGCATACGGGCGGCCGAGAATTGGCCGCAACTTCCACGAGGTCGAGCCCCGATTCTTTCGCCTGCTCGATTGCGACCTCCGGTGTCATGACGCCCAACTGCTCGCCATCGGCACCGATCACGCGAACCTCGCGGACTCGTATGTTTTCGTTCACCCGGACGGTGTCCCGTTCCGGAGCCACTACTCGAAATCTGGATCGAAGTGTGATGCGAATTCCCTCCTAGGCGAACGGCGCCGCGCGACGCTCGGTCGTAGACTCGACGAGGCGAGCCACCATGGTATCGAGATCCTGCGCGGGGGCCGATGCCTTCGGTCCCTTCCGCAGGCGCGGTGCGACGCTTCCATCCGCCTCTTCCTGATCTCCTACGACCAGCATCAGCGGAATCTTCTGTGTCTCGGCCTCGCGAATCTTGAAGCCGAGGGTCTCGCTGCGGTCATCGAGGAACGCCCGCAGCCCTTTGGACTGGAGCTGTTGCTGAACCTTGCGACCATAGCCTTCGTGCCGTTCCGTGATCGGCAACACCGCAACCTGGACCGGCGCGAGCCAGAAGGGGAAGTCGCCGCCTGTGTGCTCGATGTAGATCGCAATGAAGCGCTCGAGCGAGCCCAGCACCGCGCGGTGGAGCATGGCGGGCTGGTGGAGTTGGCCGTCGCGACCCACGTACTTCAGCTGGAAACGTCCCGGCGCCGCCATGTCGATCTGGATCGTGGCGAGCGTCCAGGCCCGGCCCAGCACATCGCGAAAGTCGGCTTCGATCTTCGGCGCGTAGAAGGCGGCATCGCCCGCCTTGATCCGGCAGCTGAAGCCCGCGCGCTTCACGGCGTCGATCAGTATCTGCTCGGCGACGTCCCAGTCTTCGGGTTCACCCAGGAAATTCTCAGGCCGGGTCGAGACCGCCATCTCCACTCCCGTGAGCCCAAGCACGTCATACACGTGGGCGGTCATTTCGAAGAAGCGATCGATCTCTCCCTCGATCTGATCGGGCTCGCAGTAGATGTGCCCGTCGTCCTGTGCCATCGAGCGAACTCGAGCCAAGCCGTTCAGCGTTCCGCTTCGCTCGTTGCGGTGCAGGCGCGAGAACTCGGCAAAGCGCAGCGGGAGGTCGCGGTAGGAGCGCTTGAAGGCGTCGAAGAGCCGGGAGTGGCCGGGGCAATTCATGCCCTTGATGGCCAGCTCTTCGCCCTCGTCCGCGCCCGCGAACCAGAACATGTCGTCGTAGAACTGGTCGTAGTGACCGGAGGTCTTGAAGAGTTCGGCCCGGAAGAGCTGGGGAGTCATCACTTCCTGGAAGCCGTACTCGGGGTAGAGGGATCGCATGAAGTCCACCAGCCCGTTGTACAGCACCATGCCCTTGGGCAAGTAGAAGGGCGAACCTGGCGAGAGCTCATCCAGGTGGAAGAGGCCGAGTTCGACACCCACCCGCCGGTGATCTCGCTTCTTGGCCTCTTCGAGTCGATGGAGATGCGCCTTCAGCTCTTTCTTGTTCGCGAAGGCCGTGCCGTAGATTCGCTGCAACATCGGGCCCGACTCATCGCCCCGCCAGTACGCCCCTGACACGTCAGTGAGTCGGAAGGTCCCGATCTGGCCGGTGTGCTGGACGTGCGGGCCGCGGCACAGGTCGACAAAGTCACCGTGCCGGTAGAGCGTGATGATCGCGTCCGCCGGGATGTCATCGATGCGTGAAACCTTCAGCTCTTCGCCCATCTCGGAAAAGATCCGACGCGCCTCCTCGCGCGACACCTCTTCGCGAACGAAGGGTGCCTGCCCCGCCGCGATCTCCTGCATCTGCTTCTCGATGCGAAGGATGTCCTCGGGCGTGAAGGGATCTTCGACCAGAAAGTCGTACTGGAACTTTTGCGAGTGATCCGTCCGGCCCACGTCGATCTGTGCTTCCGGGAAGAGTTGCTTGACGGCGTCGGCCAGCACGTGCTCGGCCGAGTGGCGGATCACCTCGACGCCCTCGGGGTCTCGCGACGTCACCACTTCGAGCGCGAAGTCCCCGTGGAGCGGCAGACGCAGGTCGACCAACTTGCCGTCGACGCGACCCGCAAGCGCGGCCTTCGCCAAGCCGGGACCAATCGCCGCAGCCAACTCGAGGACTGTGGAACCATCGGGCAGCGCCAGCGTCTTGCCGTCGGGGAGACGTGCAGTGACTTCAGTCATGAAGGCTGGCGGATCATCGGAGCGAAAGCATCCCTGCTCAGTGTGGTGACCTTCATCGGACGCGCCGCAATGAACGGCGAATCGCGATGGGGCCACAGCACGCGGAGTGGTTGTGGTCCATCGACCATGGTAGGCACGGGCGGGATCGAACCGCCGACCTCCGCCGTGTCAAGGCGGCGCTCTAGCCCCTGAGCTACGTGCCTAAACTCGGCTAAAGAGGCGGATTCAATACCGATATCGCGAACCCATGTCAACGCGGGTGGCATTTTCCACCTACCCGCTGTAGCGGGACTGCCTACCGGCCAGGTGCCGCCGGGTCCACTACCCGCGACCTCCGGCGGGGCGTAAAACCCTCGATCTGGCCTTCATCTCGGGACAGGAGGCCCTCCGGTTCGTCTAATCCGATCCCCTCCGGCGAGATCCAGTGCACTGAAATCGTGAGCTGGAATTCATCCGAAAGCACGGGCGTAATCTCCAACTCCCGGGGCGAGCTGGCGTAGAGGGCGTCTAGCAGCTCTGCGGGACCGCCGTCGGCATACTCGACCCCCAGCCGCACATGGCTCTGGGCGAACTCGAGCGCCACCACTCGCGACGCGCCGATGGAGTCGAGCAGGACGGCCTTCAGGGCCTCGTAGGCGGGGTAGACCTGCAGGCCGCGGACTTCCAGCACGATGCTGCGGGTCGCCAATCGCTCTCCCGGCGGCGCCAGCAGGCCGATCTCCTCGAGACGACGCTTGACTCGAAGCGCGTCGACGTAGACTTCCACGATCACGACGTACTCCGATTCCACCGTGTCGTCCGCCGCGAACAGGGCGGGCCGCTCGCCCCGGTCCTCCAGGATCCGGTAGCGGGCCGTGTACTGAACCAGGTTCCGCCCGAAGATCTTGGGGTAATCGGGGGAAATCGCTCGAACCGGGGGATCATTCCCGCCGGGCACTTCGCCCGCCCGCGGTAGCGAGGCGCTCGAAGGCGTGCCTGGCATCGGCGACCCTGGGGATTCGGGCGCTCCGAACGACTCCAGCTCGGCATCCAGCGGGCTCGGTTCGACCAGCGCATCGAGGAGAAACTCGCTCGCCACCCGGCTCACGGCCTCGAGGAGTGCGCGCTCGACGGCGGCGTCGCGCGGGGGGCGGGAGGCACGGATGTTCGCATGGATGGGTTCGGACCCCACGGCCTCCATGCGGCGAACTTCCGCGCGGGCGCTGGACACGCTCAGCACTGCGAGTCCGACTGCGAGTCCGACTGCGAGTCCGACTGGGATTCCGACTGGGATTCCGACTGCAACTCCGACGCCCACCCGCACGGCTGAAGCGAAGCGGGAGCGGGAAGCTCCCCGCCGCGACGAACTCTTCGCCGTCCTCACAGGCTGCACTCGGCTACGGGTCTTCCGAACAACGCGTCGACCTCACGCCGCAGCTCGTCCGAAGGTTGGACCCCTCGAACGCCGCCAACGGATAGGATGGTCTCGCTCTCCCCAGGGATCATGATGTGGAGATAGACGGAACAGTCACCTGGATACTGGGCCAAGACTCTTCGCAGCGCGACCATGGTGTCGCGGCTGACATCGGGCTCCAGCACCCGCACACGAACCTGTGCGCTCAACCGCTCCAGCGCATCCGTAAGCCGCAGCACCTCGCGTACCAGGATCTTGGGCGCGTCGCCGCCCTCGAGCGTGCCCAGCACCAAAAGGGGGATGTGTTCGCCCCCGTCCTCTCCCGACTGCAAAGCCTCACGCAGCAACTTCTCGTGCTCCGAAAAACCCTTCGAGAAGATCACCAATTCGAAACTTCCCTCGAGGTCCTCGAGCGTGGCAAAGCCCATCCGTTGGCCCCGGCGGGTGCGGGTCTCCCGCAGAGCCGTCAGCAGCCCGCCCGCGCGAATCTCCCGACCGTCTTTTCCCTCGGTGGCAGCGGCCGTGGTATCCGTCAGCTGGGCGAGCTCCGCGGCGAAGGACTCCAAGGGGTGGCCCGAGACGTAGAATCCCAATAGCTCCTTCTCAGACGCGAGTCGCTCACGGTCGGTCCAGGGCGGGACGTCGGGCAGCGGCGGCGCGTCGACCGAGCCCCCCCCTGCGGGACCGCCAAAGAGCGTGCCCTGCCCGATCTCGCGATCTCGCTGTGCCGCCGCTCCTCTCTCGAGTGTCGCATCGAGTCCCTGCCACGCGGCGGCGCGGTTCTCGTGCACGGAATCGAAGGCGCCACAGCGCACCAGCGCCTCCACGACCCGGCGATTCACCTTGCGGCCTTCGATGCGCTGGGCGAAATCGAAGAGGCTCTCGAAGGGAACGACCCCTTCGCTCGGCTCGCCATCCGGCGTGCACATTCGGGCGCTCAGGATGGCCTCGATCGCGCCCTCCCCCACGTTCTTGATGCCCGCGAACCCGAAGCGGATCGACCCGCCCACCACTGCGAAGTCTCGTTGCGACACGTTGATGTCCGGCGGAAGGATCTCGATGCCCATCTCGCGGGAGTGGGCGATATAGCGAGTGAGACGATCGTGAGTGCCCGAGTCGGTGGTGAGCACCGCCGCCATGTACTCGCAGGGATAGTTGGCCTTGAGAAAGGCCGTTTGGTAGGTGATGTACGCATAGGCGGTGGAGTGCGCTTTGGGGAAACCGTAGCCGGCGAACTCGTTGATGAGATCGAAGACCTCGGCCGCCTTGACGCCGTCGATCCCGCGCTTCTCGGACCCCTCGATAAAGCGGTCGCGATGCTTGGCCATCTCTTCGGCGTTCTTCTTGCCCATCGCCCGGCGCAGCAGATCGGCTTCGCCCAGCGAGTAGCCCGCCAGCTTCTGGGCGATCTGCAAGACCTGATCCTGATAGACGATTACACCCAGCGTCTCCGCGGTCAGCTCCTCCAGCTCTGGAAGCAGATATTCGACCTTCGTCACGCCCGCCTTGCGGTTCACGAAGTCATCCACCATGCCAGAGCCCAGCGGGCCGGGCCGGTAGAGCGCCACCAGCGGAATCACTTCCGTGAACTTGCGAGGCTGGAGCTTCATGGTGAGGTCCCGCATCCCGGTCGACTCCACCTGGAACACGCCTTCGACATCTCCCCGACACAGAAGGTCGTAGGTGTTTTCGTCTTCCAACGAGATGTCGGCCAACACGAAGTCGGGATTGGCCGACTCGCGTACGAGTCGTTCTGCATCGGCGAGCAAGGTGAGGGTCTTCAGGCCGAGGAAGTCGAACTTGATCAGCCCGATCCTCTCCACGCAGTTCATGTTGAACTGCGTCATGATGTCTCCGGACTTCGGATCCTTGTAGAGCGGAACGGTCTCGATGAGAGGCCGGGTACCGATGACGACGCCGGCTGCGTGTTTGGATGCGTGGCGCGCGAGCCCCTCCAGCTTCTGTGCCGTTTCCATCAGCTTGTTCACCTGACCGTCGTTCTGCATCAGGACGCGGAGATCCGCCGATTCGCTGATCGCATCGGCCAGCGTGATCCCCAGGGTCTCGGGTACGAGCTTGGCGATCCGATCGACGTCCCCGTAGGCCATGCCGAGCACGCGTCCGACATCTCGGATCGCCGCCTTGGCCTGTAGCGTTCCGAAAGTGACGATCTGAGCGACCCGCATGTCATCGTGGCCCTGACCGCCATCGTACTTTTTCGCCACGTAGCGGATCACCTTGTCGCGTCCCCGTATGCAGAAATCGACGTCGATGTCCGGCATCGAGACCCGCTCGGGGTTGAGGAACCGCTCGAAGATGATGTCGTACTCGACTGGGTCGATGCCGGTAATCCCCATGCCGAAGGCGACCAGACTTCCGGCCGACGAGCCGCGCCCGGGACCCACGGGAATGCCCTCGCGCCGGGCGTAGTCGATGAAGTCCGCCACCACCAGGAAGTAGCCCGAGAAGCCCATGGTCTGGATCACGCCCAGCTCGTGATTCATCCGCGCGACGTAGGGCTTGGCCTTGTCGCCAAAGGGCTCGTCCGGGTCCATTCCCATCCGTCGGCGAAGACCCTCCCACGCCTGTTCGGCCATCGTCTCGTCGAGCGTCTTCCCGGCCGGCACCTGGAACTCCGGCAGGTGATAGGTGCCCATCGGGATCTCGACGTTGCAGCGCTCGGCGATTTCCAGCGACGCCTGGATCGCAGAGGGATGATCGTGAAAAACCTCGCGCATCTCATCGCCGGACTTCACGAAGAAGCCCTGGCCGTCGAACTTGAACCGCTTGGGGTCGTCCAGATTCGACGCTGTGCCAATGCACAGCAATGCATCGTGGGGTTCGTGGTCCGCCTGCTCGAGGTAGTGGGCGTCGTTGGTCGCCAGCAGGGGCAGCCGCATGTCCGACGCCATCTTCACGAGTTCGGCGTTCACGCGGTCTTGAGCCGGGATCCCATGGCGCATCAACTCGAGGTAGAAGCGGTCGTGGAAGAGATTCGAGAAGTCCTCGACCAGCTCCCAGGCTCGATTCACTTCACCGTGCAGGATCGCGCGACACACCATCGACGACAGACAGCCGCTCGTCGCGATGAGGCCCTCGTGGTGAGCCCGCAGCAGGTCCAAGTCGATCCGCGGCCGGTAGTAGAAGCCCTCGAGATAGGCTTTCGAAACCAGCAGCATCAGGTTCCGATAGCCGGTGTCGTTCATTGCGAGCAGCAACAGGTGGTTGATCGCGTCGAAGCCGTTCGGGTCGCGTTCGCGCTTCTCCTTGTCGAAGCGCGAGCCGCCCGCGATGTATACCTCACAGCCGATGATCGGCTTGACGCCGTTGGCGAGCGCCTTTTCGTAGAACTCCACCGCGCCGAAGAGGTTGCCGTGATCCGTCATCGCCACGGCCGGCATGTTCAGTGCCTTGACTCGTTCGAAGAGCGGGTTGTGCTTGATGGCCCCGTCGAGCAGCGAATAGTGGGTATGGAGGTGGAGATGGACGAAGGGCTGGGGCACGACCTACTCCCACTCGATCGTGGCGGGAGGCTTGGAAGAGATGTCATAGACGACCCGGTTGATGCCCTTCACCTCGTTGATGATGCGACTCGAGATCGCCGCGAGCACCGGATGGGGAATCGGCGCGAAGTCTGCCGTCATCGCATCGGAGGACGTGACACAGCGCACTGCAATCACGTTCTCGTAGGTCCGGAAGTCGCCCATCACGCCGACGCTCTGGATCGGCAGGAATACGGTGAGCGCCTGCCAGATGTCGTCGTAGAGACCCGCCCTGCGAATTTCCTCGCGCATGATTGCGTCGGATCGCCGCAATGGGACGAGTCGCTCGGGTGTCACTTCGCCCATGATGCGAATCGCGAGGCCCGGACCGGGGAAAGGGTGCCGCCAGACTGCATCGTGGGGGAGGCCCAACTTCTCGCCGACTTCGCGGACCTCGTCCTTGAAGAGCTCTCGCAGCGGCTCGATCAGCCGCAGCTTCATTCTCTCGGGCAGTCCGCCCACATTGTGATGCGTCTTGATCGTCGCCGAAGGACCCTTCACCGACACGCTCTCGATCACATCGGGGTAGAGCGTTCCCTGCACGAGAAAGTCGGCACCCCCCAGACGGCTCGCCTCGCGTTCGAAGACCTCGATGAAGAGGTAGCCAATGATCCGGCGCTTCTCCTCGGGGTCGGTGACGCCGGATAGCGCCCCCAGAAAGCGCTCGGATGCGTCGACGGTCACGAGCGGAATGTCGAGACTCTGGCGGAAGAGTTCTTCCACCTCGGCGGTCTCATTCTCTCGCATCAGCCCGTTGTCGACGTAAATGCAGGTGAGTTGATCCCCGATCGCGCGGTGAACCAGCGCGGCCGCCACCGACGAGTCGACTCCACCCGACAGACCGCAAATCACCTTCGTCTTCGAGCCCTGGTCGCCGACCTGCTGGCGGATCTCCTCGACCGTCTGATCGATGAAGGTCTCCATGGTCCATGACGCTTCACATCCGCAAATATCCAGAAAGTTCTGCAGCAGCTGGGTGCCGCCCTCGGTGTGGGCCACCTCGGGATGAAACTGCACGCCCCAGATTCGTCGTTCTTGGTGGCGGACTGCGGCGAAGGGCGAGTTGGGACTGCTCGCCAACACTTCGAAGCCCGGCGGCAAACTCAGGACCGTGTCGCCGTGACTCATCCAGACCGTGCGCTCGTCGCCGGGCAGGTTCTCGAACAAGGGGTCCGGTCGTTCGGTCTTCAGCCTCGCTCGACCGTACTCGCGATCCTCCGACGGCTCCACCCGCCCACCGAGGCGGTGAACCAGAAGCTGCAGCCCGTAGCAGATCCCGAGAATCGGAACGCCGCAATCGAGCATTGCCAGGTCGATGTCGGGCGCGTCGCGGTCGAGTGCACTCGATGGACCGCCGGACAGAATGATCCCCGACGGCCCCCAGGCCTCGATCTCGGAAAGCGCCATGCGAAAGGGGTGAATCTCGCAGTACACGCGCTGCTCGCGAAGACGCCGTGCGATGAGCTGGGTGAACTGTGAACCGAAATCCAGGATCAGGATCCGGTCATGCTGGGGGATCGGGCCAGACTGCATCACAGTGGTGGGATACCTCGACGCGGAGCCCGGAGGAGGCCTCCTCTGCTGCAAAAATGGGAACGGGGGGGGAATCGACGAGTGACTGGCTGACACAAAACGGAGTGGGGAATGGCGCGTGACCGCAGGGTACCGGATTCCGCTGAGATGCACTGCGATCGAGCGGGTCGGTTTGTCCGCAGCGGCGACCGGATCCGGCTGAGGCGGCTAGAGTGGCTTCCTCGCAACTCGGGGATTCGAGCTAATCGATGCGGTAGTTGGGCGCCTCCTTGGTGACGATCACATCGTGGACGTGACTCTCCTGGAGCCCGGCGGCCGTGATCCGCACGAAGCGAGCCCGCCTGCGCAGATCGACCAGATCAGACGAACCGCAATAGCCCATGCCCGCTCGCAAGCCACCGAGTAGCTGGTGGATGTTGGCCGACAGACTGCCGCGGTACGGCACGCGGCCTTCGATGCCCTCTGGCACCAATTTGCCGACTTCCTCTACCTCCGACTGGAAGTAGCGATCGCGGCTCCCCGATGCCATCGCCGAGAGCGAGCCCATGCCGCGGTACACCTTGTATGAGCGTCCCTGGAACAGAACGACCTCGCCCGGCGCTTCGTCGGTGCCCGCAAAGAGCGACCCGAGCATGGCGGTCGAAGCGCCCGCAGCGAGCGCCTTCACGAGGTCGCCCGAGTACTTGATGCCGCCATCGGAGATCACCGGGATGCCAGACGCCAACGCCACCTCCGCGGCATCCGAGACGGCGGTGAGCTGAGGCACGCCCACGCCCGCGACAATGCGCGTGGTACAGATCGAGCCCGGACCCACGCCGATCTTCACGCCCGAAACGCCCGCCTTGATCAGCGCTTCGGCCCCCTCTCCGGTCGCGACGTTGCCGCCGATCAGGGGGAGGTCCGGAAAGCTGTGAGCGAGTTCCTCGATCGCCTCGAGCACCCCACGCGAGTGACCGTGCGCCGTGTCGATCACGACCACGTCCACGCCGGCGTCGATCAGCGCCTGCGTGCGGGGGAGCCGGTCCTCGCCGACCCCCACCGCGGCGCCGCAGCGCAGCCGCCCCCTGTCGTCCTTGCAGGCGTCTGGGAACCGCTCGGTCTTCTCGATGTCCTTGATCGTGATCAGGCCACACAGCACGCCGCCCGAGTCCACCACCAACAGCTTCTCGATGCGGTGCTCGTGCAGCAGCTCCCTGGCTCGATCCATCGTCGTTCCGGGCGGTACCGTGACCAGGTTCTCACAGGTCATTACCTTGGAGATCTCCTGGTTGGTGTCCTTGACGAAACGCAGGTCGCGATTCGTCAGGATGCCCACGGCCTTGCGGTCGCGCACCACCGGTACCCCGGAGATGTGGTAACGCCCCATCACCGCCAGGGCCTCGTGGATCCGCTGCTCCGGCTGCATCGTGATCGGATCGACGATCATGCCGGACTCGGACCGCTTGACCTTGTCGATCTCAGCGGATTGCGCCCCGATCGACATACTCTTGTGCACGATCCCGATGCCGCCGTTCTGCGCCATGGAGATCGCCGTCTCGTGTTCCGTGACGGTGTCCATCGCCGCGGACACGAGCGGCGTATTGAGCGCGATCTCGCGGGTTAGCTGGGTCCGCAGATCGACCTCGGACGGAAGCACATCGGAGGGACCGGGCACCAGCAGGACGTCATCGAACGTCAGCCCCTCGCGAATCCGGCTCTCAATTCGGCTCTCGTTCATCGGGGGAACGCCGCCTGTGGGTCTGGGATGGGCGCCGAGTCTACCAGAGCCCATTGCCCAGCGCAGCGAGTCCGAGGCCGAGAGTTGGGCTGTGCGGGCCCACGCGAACTTCCCGGATTCAGTCGGCGAGGCGGTCGAGGTCCGCGCGAACCAGGCCCGCGAACTCACTCGCAATGGCCTCGAGCAGCCGGCAGGCGGTACGGGGCGCGTCGTCCACCAGACGCCGAAGATCGGAGCGACGCAGCCACAAGATGTCGCACGGCGCTGTCGTCACCACGGTGCTTTCGCGCGGCCCCATGGCCACCAGCGACAGGGCCCCGAGAGCCGTGCCCGGCCCTACCTCGGCCTGTCCCCCAAGGCGCCGACTCTCCAGCTGCACGGTCCCGTCCATCAGCAGAGCGAGACCGTCCGACTCGCCTCCCTCGCTAAACAAGCGTCGGTCGGCGGGCACCGCGGCCGCCTCGAGAACCTCCATCAGGGCCTCGCAGTCGGCGTCAGTGAACTCGGCGAAGAGCGCAAAGCGTTTCAACTCGACTCCACTCATGGGACGATCCGGGAGAAGACACTTCGGAGTAGCGACAGGGGCGCCCTGTCGCCTTCGAGCGGCACCATGAAGAGCGAGGCTTCGTCGATCAGGGACATATTCTCGCCCAGCTCGCGGGCCGAAAGAGCGCCCTTCTGGAACAAGAACAGGTTGAAGATTCGGCTGTGCGGCAAGCAGCGCAGCGCGTCGACGGTAGGCTGAACCCTCGCGGCGGCCTCGCCGACCGATCCCGACAACAGAAACAGGCTTCCAAGAGCTCGGGCGCCCGCGATCGGCCAGAGCGGCGCCAACTCTTTGCGGATGGGGACGTGAAGAAACTCGATCCCCACGTCCGCATCCAGCTCGAGCCGCCCTAGCGGACCAAACTGATCCTCAATGGCCAATCCCGAGTGCGCATCGACATCGAACCCCGGCGCCAGTGAAGCGCCCGGGATCCCCCGCAGCACCCCTGCGAAATCGGCCAGCGCGGCGGGACAGGAGGCTGCCACCACCAGCTTCAAATCGGCACGGCCCGACCGCACGGGCTCGGAGAGGGCCAATTCGCACAACCGGCGAACCTGGTGATCGTCGAACAGCGCGTGGTCATGCTGGACTCGGGTGCGGCCCTTGCCCAGGTGGACGATCTGTCGGTCGGCCAGCGTGCTGAGGGTGCGGAGGACCTGGTAGTCGGGGTAGGAGCAATTGTCCACCACCTCCAGCACGCCCCCGTGCACCTCCAGAAGCGAGAGCACCTCCCGCGTGAGCGGGTGCAAAATGCTCGGCAGGTCCGCCGCGCGGACGCGCAGTCGGACCTCGGCCTCCAGCGAGGGCATTTGAGCCGCCAGACGCCGCCCCTCTGAACTCTGGCGGAGCCCTTCCAACAGCATCGGGCGCAGCGGCCCCAGCGGAAAACGCTTCGTGTGGGTCGCCGAAGGGTCGAGCGCAAAGCGGCCCTGCTCCCACTCCAATACGCGGTAGAGCGCCTTGCGACCGGTCGTCTCCCCCAGCTCGGCTTCAACCAGTTCGCCGTCCATCAGCCAGAGCGACGCGCCTTCCTGGCCGTCGTCACCGCCTTTGCGCTGGATCTCGAGCCGTCCGCTGCGCTTCCAGACGTGGAGACAGTGCAAGACTTCCGGCAGGGACAGATCGGGGAAGTTGCCGCTCGGCGGCTCTCCGCGCCCCAACACGCCCATCAGTGGGGTCAGCCGCCGCAGGATTTCGAGTTCCGCTTTCACCGTCGCAACGATGTCTTCCATCGCCGAATCGGCCGGCAACAACACGT
>SMVB01070707.1_pt1 | contig 14891 bp, 8 predicted proteins | sample 2456461 | NCBI WGS metagenome assembly SMVB01 (sample SAMN11095934, study PRJNA526329) | marine sediment metagenome | biome: Marine sediment; feature: Surficial sediment; material: Deep marine sediment; isolation source: Hadal surficial sediment | place: Pacific Ocean | collected 2014-05 | depth 0-1... | reverse complement strand
CGGTTCATGCCTTCGCGCGCACGGCCATCCGGGATACCGTTCTGCGCGGTCAGCGGATCGAAGCGGGGCAGAAGGTGTTGATGCTTTATCCATCCGGAAATCGAGACGAAGCGATCTTTGATTGTCCTGACGAGATCAGGATTGACAGGAAGCCGAGCCATCTCGCCTTCGGAGTCGGACATCACTTCTGTCTGGGTGCGAATCTGGCGCGCATGGAACTTCGCGTCGCCCTGCGCGAGCTACTTCTCAGGATGCCGGATATGCGATTCGCGGATTCGGGTCCCGTTCTCGAGCCGCATGCGTTGGTGCGTTCGTGTACCCGGATGGAAGTCTGCTTCACGCCGGAGTCACGCTAGGGGAATGGCATGAGGGCAGAATTTCCGAAGTTCTGGACGACTTTGAGGTCGGCCGCATGTCTCGTGATTCTCGCGTTCGGGGCGAGTGCGGTCGAGATGCCGCCCCGCAACTCATTTCTGGCGGACTCCGTCTATCCCCTGGGCCACGGAGATCCGGGCCAGCAGGATGCCCTGCCGGTCCGTGGGCCGACGGATCCCGGTCCCGTTCTCGATCCATCGCAGATTCAGTATGCGCCGACGGGTCCGGCACAGTTCGGGGCCTATACGTCGAGTCCGTATCCGGACGGACGGCGCGTGATCTGGAGCAACGGTTTGGATCGGATCGTGAAAGTCGATTTCGAGACGTTCGAGATTCTCGCGACCTATTGGTTGGAGGGGGCGAAGCGTTGGACAGAGGACGAGGCGGACGCTTCGATCGCCAGATTCGACGAGGAGAATCACGGGATATTCGCGATCTGGCAGGCGTTTCAGGAGATCTCGAAGCTACGCGACCTCTCCGGCATCTATACCGTCTTGAGCGAGGACAACAGCTATTACATCGCGAGCAAGAACGGCACGATCACGGCGTATACGGACGCGGATTCGACCGATCCCCGCTCGCCGATCGTCGTGAAGTCGCGACTGCAGTTGCCCGCTTTGGTGACCGGGTTGACGGTCGGGATGAACATGACCTTCGACGGTTGGTTGATCGTACCGACGGAACACGGCTACGTCGTCGCCATCTCGCGAGACCTGAAACAACATCACGTCGCCCGCATGCGGCATAGCGAGGGGGCGGAGAACAAGGCCACTCGCGGGACCGGCTATGGCTGGGTCCGCAACGCGGTGGCACTCGACGAGGCCGGGGGGATCTACCTCGTCTCCCAGGAACACATGCACAAAATGATCTGGACGGGAGATCGCCTCTCCACGGATCCGGCAGACGGGGCATGGACCGCGCGATACCTGAATGGCTGGGGCCACGGCTCGGGTGCCACGCCGAGCCTGATGGGATTTGGCAAGGAGGACCGCTTCGTCGTGATTACGGACGGTGAGCCCTTGATGAATGTCGTGCTCTTCTGGCGCGATGAGATTCCGACGTCCTGGAAAACGCTCGAGGGCTCCCCGGATCGTCGCATCGCGGGAATGCTCCCCGCCGACATGGGCGACGCGAGTCGGTCTCGGATCCAATCCGAGCAGTCGGTCGTCGTCGCCGGTTATGGTGCACTCGTCGTCAACAACGTGGCGAGAAATGTGCCGTGGTACCTGCCGTCCCGTGCCGCGACTCTCCTGGCCAGCTATCTGGGAAGCGACCCGGATTACCAGCCCTACGGTGTGCAGAAATTCGAATGGGACGAAAATTCTCAATCGCTCCGCAACGCCTGGGTGAATCGAGACATCAGCTCTCCGAATTGTGTGCCGATCGTCAGCTACCCGAGCGATCGGGTCTACCTGATCGGCGCGCGGGACAATCGCTGGACCCTCGAAGCGCTCGAATGGCGTGATGGTCGATCCGCTTTTCACAGCGTGATAGGCGGACAGCGCTACAATCCCTTCTTCTCGGGGACCGAACTCGATGAAGTCGGACGCATCCACTACGGAACGCCGTGGGGCCGGGTGAGACTCGTCCCGAAGGCGAATGCCAGCCAACTCGAACATTGAGGAACATTGTGAAGATCACGAATGGCCAGGACCTGATCGACCCGCTTTCCTATGCGAAACAAGGTGTGCCCCACGAGGTCTGGACGCGGCTGCGACGGGAGTCACCGGTCCACTACTGCGAGCCGAAGGGCTTCGAGCCTTTCTGGGCCATTACCCAACATGCGGATATCTGTGAGATCTCGAAGCAGCCGGATCGTTTCTTGAACCGTCGTGGGATCGTTCTGATGAATGACGAGCAGATGAAGATCAGAGCGAGTGGGGAGGGCCTTGCTGCGATGCGGACCATCATCGAGATGGATCCTCCGGAGCATCGAAAGTTTCGGAAAGTGGCGAGTCCTTCGTTTACGCCGCGTGCGGTCAAAGGCCTCGACGAAGCCGTGCTGACGAGTGCTCGAGAGATCGTCGACAAGCTGGCGGGCAAGACCGGTGAGGGGGAATGCGATTTTGCGACCGACGTGGCGGCGGCGCATCCGCTGCGAATCCTGTCGACCATCCTGGGTGTTCCGCGCGACATGGAGCCCGAAATCCTGAGGCTCACGAATCAGCTTTTCGGCTCCGACGACCCGGACCTACAACGAAAGGGTGACGATCCGGAAAAGATCGCCATGGAACTCGGACTGGAACTCTTCCAGCTCTTCAACGGGATCATCGAAGATCGTCGCGCGCATCCCAAGGACGATCTCGCAACCATTCTCGCAACCGCCACGATCGACGGTGAGCCGATGGGTCCGATGGAAACCGTCGGCTATTTCCTGATCACTTTTACCGCGGGCCATGATACGACGAAGAACGCCTTGGTTGGCGGCATGCAGGCCTTCCTCGATCATCCCGAGCAAATGGAAAAGTTGAAGAGGGAGCCCGGGATAATGAAGTCGGCGGTCGAGGAAATCGTTCGCTGGACCACGCCGGTCAACTACATGAAGCGCACCGCCGCGTGCGATCTCGAATTTCGGGGCCAGTCGATTCGTGACGGCGACAATCTCGTCCTCTTCTACGCATCCGCGAATCGGGACGAGGAAGTCTTCGAAGATCCCTTCGAATTCAGGGTCGATCGGACTCCCAACACTCATCTCGGATTCGGGATCGGCGAACATTTCTGTATAGGCGCGCATCTGGCCCGAAAGTCCCAGCAAGCGTTGTGGGCCGAACTCTCGAGTCGGCTCGAATCGGTGGAGTTGATCGGTGCCGCCGAACAGATCCATTCGAGTTTCGTGGTGGGACTCAAGCGTTTGCCGATCCGGTATCGGATCGCTCCTGCCACTTCATAAACGCCGCATCCCCAAGTGCGGCTTGCGAACTCCGATCTCGACCGCGTTAGTCGGATGTTGAATTCGACTTCCGATCCGAATGGACCGTGGTCGGGACGGTGATCGTGATTGGGACCGAACGGGGCCGATAGAGATTCGTGTTCGTTCTCAGCCGCTCGAGAATTTCGAATGTCTCCTCGGGCTGATTCGCAAACAAGTTGCAGACGTAGGTGATGACGAGTTCCGTCTGTGAGGAGAATTGGGGATGCGCTTTGGCCGCATAACAAAACAGGTTCTCGTCGACGTCCCCTAGCGGGCCAGGATTCGTTTCGGGAATCGTGAAGATTTCTTCAGGCTCGGACCATGGCCCGGCCAGATCAGGCGCGCTGCGCACGAGGACGGGTGTCGCGGCAGGGGTCGAATTCGCTCGCTCGAGAGGGCTGTAGGTCGCGATCCATGTCTGGCTTTCCGAATCGAAGTGCACACTCATTTCCGACGCGTCGTCCCGCATGACGATCAAGGCGTCGTCGGGTTCGAATCCGGCCCGCCAGCGCCGGTCGATGGCCAGGTATTCGAGCGCATCCGAGAGGTCGGGACGCCAGTCCTCGAGTGCCTCGAGGTCGATCCGACTCAACATCCGAGGAGCGTGTCCATCTCCGCGATCGAAAAACGCGAAGGCATGGAGATGGGAGGCCGTCAGCGCGAATGCACTTCCGGGAAAAGCCTGCCGGTTGTCGGAGAATGTCGAGAGTTGAATCCGCCAATCCATCGGGTCGTCGCGAAAGTTTTCGATCCGTGCCAGGTCCATGCCGGCGAGGCGAAATGGGAGATTGAAGAGGCCGCGGGGTAGAGAATGGACGACCCGCAAGAGGCCAACGAAGAGCGTGTCGTGGACGATGAATCCGCCGAAGGGCCAGTAGTAGGCCAGGGGATCGGCCTCTTGCTTGGCCGATCGAACCCAATCCGCTTCCGCGTCGGGTACGAAAAAGGCACGGGGCGTTCCCGATCGATCCCGGCGCCAAAACGTGTCGAGGGTCCAGTTGCCCTTCGCGTCGCAGCGCGAAAGGCCGATCGTATTGTGCACGAAGGGATAGGTACGTTGGCCCGGCCTTTCCGGACGCTCGACGAACGAGTCCCCAAAGAGCCAGAGGCTCACGCGACCGCCGCCGAGCGGTAGAGGGACCGAGTAGGCCGCGTCTCCTCCGTACCAGCCGTCCTGACTCGGGAATCGCGGCCGGCATTCCGATTGCCGGCCGGCCCAGGAATCCGTTGGCCCTGCGGGCGCCGAATCGGCCGTTGGAAACGCCGAGAGGCAACCCAACTCGCCCGATCCGAGCCAGACGAGGAAGAGCAGCGCAATGCTTCGGGTGGTCGGTGATTGTCGCATCGGAGACGACGCCGAGGGTAGGTGGCGGGTCGCGTCCCCGCCCGAATCGCACGAAAAATCGGCGTCGGAAAGGCTGTCGGGAACTCTCGTCCGACTCATGGTGGCTCGGAGTCCGATCTTGGACCGACCGGCGGATCGGGTCCGATGACAGCTTTTGAAGCTTTCGTCTGTTCCCCATAGCGTGACGCGGCTACCTTCCTTTCGGGGAGTTCCATGAAAGCTGGTGAAGCGTTGATCGGGTCCTGGCGGCTCGATTCTTTCGAATTGCAATCCGCGACGGGCGAGATCAGCCATCCCTATGGTCGGGAGCTGACGGGCTACCTCTTCTACAACCAGGACGGGTATATGTCGGCCGCCTTCATGAATGCCGAGCGGGGTCGAAAGGCGGACGGCGATTTGTCCCAGGCGGCGCAGACCAACACCTATGACCAATTCATGGCGTATACCGGCCCCTTCGAAGTCAATGGCGACAAGGTTACGCATAGGGTCGAAGTCAGTTCGCTCGAGGCCTTCATCGGATCGGTTCAGGAGCGCTGGTTCAAGGTCGATGGAGATCGACTCGAACTCTTGACGGCACCCTTGTCCGTCGGCAGCGACACGCCTGTGGGTCGGCTCGTCTGGCACCGCGTCACGAACGCTCGCCGCCTCTAGTGAGCGAGAATCGAGAGAAATCCGATCCGATCGCAATCGTCGGAATCGGCTGCCGGTTTGCCGATACGCGCGGGCCGGCGGAATTCTGGGAGATCCTTCGATCGGGTCGCAACACCGTTCGAGATGTCCCACAACATCGCATCGACCTTGGCTACGACATCGACCATTTCTACGATCCGCGCAGGCGGATCCCCGGCAAGATTTCCTCCAAGAAGGGCGGGTTTCTCGAGCATCCCGAGTTATTCGACCCGGCCGCCTTCGGAATTGCACCGCGCGATGCGCTGACGATGGAGCCCCAGCAGCGACTCATGGTCGAGGTGACCTGGGACGCGCTGGAGGACGCGGGCATCGTTCCCGAAAGCATCATGGGCGAACGGGTCGCCGTCATGCTCGGCTATATGGCCGAGGACTATTCCCGCGAGCGAACGGGTGTCTTGGGCGAGGCCGCGGTATTCCGGGGGCATGACGTCTTTACCGTCGGCGGAATGTCGCACGCCGTACTCTCCGGACGGATCGCCTATCTATTAGGTGTGACCGGGCCGAGTTTCACCCTCGATACCGCCTGTTCTTCCTCATTGATCACGACTCATCTGGCCTGTCAGAGCCTGCGCCGGGGCGAGTCGAAGATCGCGCTCGCCGGAGGCGTGAATCTATTCCTTTCGCCCGAGGGCAACATCGCGCTCTCGCGTAGCGGCATGCTTTCGATGAGTGGCGCTTGCAAAGCCTTCGACGCTTCGGCGGATGGCTTCGTCCGAGCCGAAGGGGCGGGCGTCGTCGTACTCCGGCCCCTGGCGGATGCCTTGCAGGAAGGGAATCCCATCTACGCGGTGATTCGGGGAAGCGGGATCAGCACGGACGGCCGAGACGGTGGCCACATGATGGCCCCCGGCCGCAAGGGTCAGGCCCAGGCCATGCGGGATGCCTACGCCGAGGCCGGAATCTCTCCCTCGGAGATTCACTATGTCGAGACGCACGGGACCGGCACGATGATCGGTGATCCGGTCGAGGTCGCGGCGCTCGCCGAGGTGATGGGGCCGGGTCGGCCGGCAGATCGGCCGCTTCGCGTCGCCTCCGTGAAGGGAAATCTGGGTCATACGGAATCCGCTTCGGGCGTCGCGGGACTGATCAAAACAGCACTTTGCATCAAGCATCGCCAGATTCCGGCGCAACTCCATTTCGAGACGCCGAATCCGGCGATTCCCTGGGATGAGATTCCGATTCGCGTCCAGAGCGAGGATACGCCCTGGCCCTCGACCGGTCGCGCGTTGGCGGGCGTCAATTCCTTCGGAATCAGCGGCACTAATGCGCACATCGTGCTCGAGAGCCCGCCCAAATCCGCGTTCGCCCGGAACGAAAATGCTCGGCCTCGCCGACACAGGCTGCTTCCGATCAGCGGCCACGACGCGAAGGCGCTCGACGAGATGGTGGAGAACCAGCGCGACGCACTCGAACGAAAAGATCCACCGGCGCTCGAAGATCTCGCCCATACCCTGGGTCAGCGACGGACCCACCGCGCTCATCGCCTTTGTGTCGTCGCCGGCTCGACCGAGGAGATGTCCCGGGAACTCGATGCGTTTCGGGCAGGAAATCCCTCGGCCTCGGTGCAGTCGGGTGTCGCGGCGCCGAGTGGACCTCCGAAAGTCGTGATGATCTTTCCGGGCCAGGGCTCGCAGTGGGTCGGGATGGGAAGAGGGCTGCTCAAGGACGAACCCGTCTTCTCGGCATCGATCGATCGAATCGACGCCGCCTATCAACAGCACGTCGATTGGTCCTTGCGCGCCGTGCTCGAAGCGGATGCCCCGGTCGAGGGGGCCTTGCAACTCGACATTCTTCAGCCCGTCCTCATCGCGATGGAAATTGCGCTGGCAGAGCTGTGGGAAAGTTGGGGGGTTCGTCCCGACCGGGTGATCGGCCAGAGTCTGGGTGAAATCGCGGCGGCGTTCGTCGCCGGGGCGCTTCGGCTCGGGGATGTTGCGCAGATCGCCTGTCATCGTGGGCGGACCGTGGCCCTGGCCTCGGGCGAAGGGACGATGGCCGTCGTTTCGATGTCGCTCGATCGGATGAAAGACGTTCTCGAGCAGCGGCAAGGGAGCGACGGACGCATCGAGATTGCCGGTTCGAATTCCCCCACCACGACGATCCTGTCGGGGGATCGCGACGCCGTCGTCGAGCTCGTCGCGGAGCTCGATGCCCAGGGAATCTTCGCGCGGCGACTCGATGTGGATTTCGCTTCGCATTGCTTCCATATGGATCCGCTGCTCGCGTCGTTTCGAGAGGGGATCGAGGGAATCGAGCCACTCCCGGCGCGAATTCCCTTCGATTCGACCGTCGACGTCTGCGAAAAATCGGGCCGCGACCTCGACGTCGACTACTGGATACGCAACCTACGCGAACCGGTGTCATTCGATAAAGGTTTGCAGAGATCGATCGAGGCCGACGGAGAAATCTTCATCGAGGTTTCGCCGCACGCGACCCTTTCCCGAGCCACGGCGGAAATCGCACGGCAGTTGGATCGAAGCGTTACGCACGTCTCGTCTCTGCAGCGAGACCAGGACGAGCAGCGGTCGTTGTTGAACTCTCTCGGTCAGCTCTTCGTTCTGGGCGTCCCCGTTGATTTCGAAACCCTGCAACCGGGCGGTCGTGTCGTTGAGACGCCACTCTATGCCTATCAGCGAAAACGCTTCTGGTTCAGCGATCGCAAGCGGACGAATCTCTTTCGCCCCGTTCATCCATTGCTCGGTGCGCGATCCGAATCGTCCATCGATCCGCGTCTGCATGCCTGGGATTTCGTGTTGGACGCAGACTCGGCCGGATTCATACAGGACTATCATGTACGCGGTCGCGGCGGGGCGCCCGCGGCACTCTATCCGGAACTGGCTCTGGCCGTATCGGAGGCGATGTGGCCGGGCGATCCGGTCGCGGTCCAGCATGTGGAATTGATTCGACCCCTGGTCTTCGGGGAGTCGGGTCGCTGTTGGGTGCAAGCGAACCTTCGCGTCGACGCCGAGCGCACCGGTGAACTCCGGATCTCCAGTCGAGAACACGAGCGGGATGTCTGGAATCTGCACGCGATCTGTCGATTGAAGCCCTTCGATTCGGACGCAAAACGCGAAGCGGGGCACGCCCGGGCAGAGTCGAAACTCGATCGCACGAATCATGTCACGCTCTCCGCCGACGCCCACTATTCGGCGCTCGAAGGATGTGGTGTCGTATTGGGGCCGAAATATCGCACGCTTCGAGAATTGGAAGCGGAGCCCCCGGTCGAAGGTCGCTCGAGTGGACTCGTCGCCAGGATGATGCTGCCGCGCATCAGTGAGTCCGAGTGGTACGCCTATCACGCACATCCGGCGATTCTCGAAAACTGTTTTCAACTCGTCGGAGCGCAACTCGAGCCAGCCGCCGCCGTGCGAGTACGTGCGATCGGTGAGATGGTTTTCGATGGGGTTCTGGGAAGCGATTGCTGGTGTCGTGTGCGACATCGAGGGGATGGAGGGGCAGGCGATCGAAGCGCGGAGTTCGCGATTGCGGATCTCGAATTCTTCGATTCTGAGGGTCTGCCGATCGGTTGGGTTCGAGGAGTTGAAGTCGAAGTCCTGTTGCCGCTTGCGGAACGCCAGGCGGCCGCTTCGAAGGATTTGCTTCAGATCGACTGGATCGCGGCCAATCTTTCCTCGGAGGAGTCGACGAGGGAGGTCGACCGCTGGATCATCGTTTCGGATTCGGCCGCGGAAGCCGAATCCATGGCGGTCGAACTTCGCAAACAGGGTGCCCGCTGTCTTTTCTGCGAGAAGGTCGAAGATCTCGAGGCGTTGGTTCGACAACTGCGAGTCGACGTCGGAATGGGCTGGGGTCTCGCACTCCTGGCGTGGTCCGAATCGGGGTCCGATGTACCCGAGGAGACCGCCGCGCATCGGGCCTTTCGAATCGCTTCCTGGGCCGCCGCAATTCGAGATCATTGCGGCGAGGCGTCACAGGTTTGGCTCGCGACGCGGGGACTGCAATCGGTTCGCGCCGAGGATCGAGGCTCATTCGAGACCGGCAAGCTCGTCGCGGGGGAGATCGACACCTTCGCCAGCTGTGCCGAGATGTTGCAATGTCGCCTCTTCGATTCGAGTGAGGGCCTGGAACACGCCGAACGCGTGGCGTTGGCGGGGTTGATGGGCCGCAGCGGACTCGACCGACAATTTGCCGGGCGAGGGGACGTTGTCTATGTCCCACGACTGGTCAGGATCGATCGCAGAGCGAGTGGAAACCCAGGTGTGGCACGGCGGAAGCAGGTCCTCGCGGAGCAGCGAAATTTTCGTGCGATTCATACAGGCAACGAAGGTCTCGGTTGTATCGCGCTGACGGAGATCGATGAACCCGAAGTCGTGGCCGGAAATCTACTCGTCGAAGTGCGGAGTGCGGCCTTGAGTCAGCTCGATGTGCTGACGGGGCTGGGACTCGTTCGAGGCACGGAGGAAGGCGAGGGCCACGCGGCGCGGGAAGCCACGCGAGAAGTCGCACTGGACTTTTCAGGAATCGTGCGGGCCGTTCCGGATTCGGCGGGCTCGGCGTCGGAATTCAGGGTCGGTGACGAGGTATTCGGCGTTCACAGCGGTGCGCTGGCAAGGCGGCTGGTCGTACCGTCTGACTCGCTGGCGCGGAAGCCTTCGTTTTTCGATTTTCACGAAGCGGCCAGCATGCCCTTCCCATTCCTGGTTGCGAAATACGTGCTTCAGGTCGTCGCGCGTCTGCGTGCGGGCGAGCGAGTCTTGATTTGCTCCGCCTCGGGTGGGGTCGGGCAGGCCTTGATTCAGATCGCGCAATCCGTCGGCGCCGAAGTCAGCGTCACCGCAAGCTCGCCGGCCCGACGTGATCGCCTGCGTGAGCTCGGTGCTCGGATCGTCGACTTCGAGTCCGGAGACGCTGCCGCGGTGAATGGGACGACCGAAGGACCCAGGGATTTCGATGTCATCGTCAGCGCGAGTTCGGGCCCGTCGATGCATCGGATGCTGGCGCGTTTGGCGGCTGGAGGTCGCTACATCGATCTGTGTCCCCGAACCCGTTTCGAACGCCCGGAGCTGGGGGCGCTTCGTCTGGGGGCGAATCGATCCGTCACCGCGATCGACGTGGGCGAGATGATCCAGAGCGAGCCAACGCTCGTATCGGCTCTGCTCGAGCAGATTGCGGAAGACGCGAATCAGGGCCGCATTCGACCGATCGAAGCGACGGTGTTCGACATTTCGGAGGCCGGGCGAGCCCTGCGTTTCATGGCCCAGAATCGTCATCTCGGTCGGGTCTGTGTGGATCTGTCCGAGGCTCATCAATCGCAGATCCGAGTGGAGGTCGAGCCCGGGACGGAACTGGTGGGCCGCGGGACATTCATCGTCGGCGGAAACGATGGACTCGACGGCGCCTCCGAACTCAGGCCGGCCATCGCGAGCTGGCTCCGGTCTCGTGGCGCCGACGAAGTCGTCGAGGCGCTTTCGAGCGAACTCGATGGCGTCGTCACATCAATTGGGGAGCGCGGTTTGCAACTCGCGGGATGGATTCATGTCGCCCTGGAATCCGATCGGAGCCCCGACGAAGCTCGACCTCTCTTGACAGCGGGTGCCGTTGGTTTCCGCGCATTGATCTCGGTCCGAGAATCCGTCGCTGAGGATCTGGCGAACGACCGTGCATGGGAAACCCGGCTCGCAGTGGATCGGCTCTTGCTCTCGAATCCAGAGCAAGCGGCTCGGTCGATCAGTATTTCCGTAGCTCGAGAAGTCTCCTCGAAACGAGTGGTCGAAGTGATCGAGAGTGCGCTGACGGGATCGCTCTCCGCGGCCCAGGTCGTCGTGCTCGATGATGATGAATTGGCTCGCCGGCTAACGATGGCACCCTCTCCGATCCTCGCGGAACTTCAGCAGGGAAGCGAAAAGCGTCAACGCACGCATCTGTTGCGCGCGGAATTGACTTCGCTGACCCCCTCCGAGCGACGCTCGAACATGCAACAATTCGTGTGCGACACGCTTGCTGGGGTGTTGAGTCTTTCCGAAGATCAGCGGCTCTCACTCGACCCGGGAAGCCGGCTCGACGCGATGGGCCTCGACTCGTTGATGACCGTGGAACTCTTCATGGGGTTGGGCCGAGATCTCGATCTCGAGATCGCGGCGAATTGGTTCGAGTCGGCGCCGAGTCTCACGGACATCGCCGCGATCCTTGTCGAGCACCTCGAGGAAGTGGCGACAGATCGGGAGGCCCCGTGATTTTCAAGAATGCACGGCCGCTTCGCCTCGCCTACTCCGACCCACGCGGCGTCGGCACGCCGATCCTCTTCGTACACGGTATTGGACACAACCGGTCCGTCTGGGAGAAAATGGCGCTTGCGCTGCCGGAGGCGTATCGGCCGATTGCCGTCGATCTTCGAGGTCATGGCGAATCCCCCTGGTCGACGCAGGCCCACTACGATCTCTACGACTACGCGGCAGATCTTTCGCCGCTACTGGATGATCTGAAAATCGACCGTTGCTATGTCGTGGCGCATTCTCTCGGCGGGAATGTGGCGACGCTCTTTTCGTCGGCACAGCCGAGCCGGGTGCTTGCGCTCACGCTCGTCGACACCGGGCCGGCACTCGCTTCGAGTGCGACTGTGCACGTCGCGGACGAAATCGGGAGCGCGCTTCGAAGTTATGCGTCGATTGCGGAATTCAGGGCCCAGCTCGGTTTGATTCATCCCGTTGGGGACGCCGAGATTCTGGATCGATTGGCTCGTGCGAGTGTCGTCGAGAGACTGGATGGTCGTTTCGAACCGACACTCGATCCGGGCGTTCTCGGCGTTGCCACGGAACCAACCGATCTGGTTGGACTCGAACGCGAACTCTGGTCCGCACTCGGCACACTGGCTTGCCCCGTGCTGATCGTACGAGGCGGTGTGTCGGCGATTCTGAGTGAGAAGGTCGCAACCGAGATGGTCGACGAGGTCCTGACCGATGGTCGGCTCGTCACGTTGGCCGAGGCGGGGCACGCGATCATGATCGATGCGGGTCCGGGTCTCTCGGGGGCCATTCGCGACTTCTTTTCGACTCTGCCTGCGACCTAACGGCCCTTGGACTCGTTGGTGTGGGTTCGCCAGAAGACCTCGATCGAGTGGAGCCGGAGTGTTCCTGGATCTCGGGGCCGATTCAGTCCGAAGGGAAGACGGTGCGCGTTCTACTCTCGATGATGCGATCGGCTAGTCTCCGCTCATGATCACGCCGATGAGCTCTTGTTTTCGCCGAGGGAAGAGTCCGGCGAGTTCTCGGAAACGGGGCTGGCCGGTTGCGATGCTTTGCCTGTTCATGTGGATCGCGATTCCGACTGGACAAGCCTGGGCGGAGGCTTCGACGCTGCGATTGGTGTCGGATCACTGGCCCCCCTTTACCGATCGCGAAGGTCGAGCCCGTGTCGCCATCGAACTCGTGCAGACGGCGCTCACCCGGGCGGGCCAACTCTCGACGACGACGATTCTGACGGAGGATTTCGGCGAGATTCTCGAGCTGATCCGCGCGGGCGAATACGACGGCAGTGCGGCGCTCTGGAAGACGCCCGAACGCGAGAAGTTTCTCCGCTTCTCGGCACCCTATCTCGAGAATCGATTGATTCTCGTCGGTCGCAAGGGCAGTCCGGTCGAGGTTCGGAGCATGTCCGAGCTCGCCGGAAAGCGTGTTGCCACCGTATCGGCGTACGCCTACGGCGGGGTGCTCGCGACGACGACGGGTCCAGAGTTCGTCCGGGGGAAGAGCGATGAGGCGAACCTGCGAAAGCTTCTCGATAGAGAGGTCGACTATGTATTGGCCGACGAACTACTGATCCACCACCTCTTTGCGCGTCAGGCCGAAGAGGCCGAGCGAGCGCTCGAAGTCGGTCTGACTCCCCTCGTGAGCCGAAAACTCCATTTCGCGATCCGTCGAGACCGACCTGGATCGGAGGAGATCGTAAAGCGTTTCAACGAGGCGATCCGCGCCATGATAGCCGACGGTTCTTTTCATCGGGCGCTCGACGTGGATTGGATCTGGGCGGATCTCGACGGGGACGGCGCCAGCGAACTCGTGCTTCGAGGTACACAGGCGGGAGTCGCGGAACCCGAGGGCGGCTACGACGTCATCACGAAGGACAGCCATTCTTCCGAATCCGCGGACGTACCCTATGTCATCGAAGGCGTTCGCTACGAGAATTGGGAAGGTGTTCCAGAACGCTACAAGGTCGAAGTCGACCGTACGCGCCCACCCGTCGAGCCGACGATCACGCTGTTCCGATTCTGACGCGGTCCGGGGTTTTCTCGACGTGGATGCCATCAAATATAGGGACTAGCGAATGAGTATCCTCAAGATTCTGGCGAAGAGCGATGAAGAGGCGGGTTCTCTCGGGCCACATTCCGTCCTGTTGATTTCCTTGATAGGTCTGATGGTTGCGCTTCCCCTCCTTCGTTTGGCTCCGGGCGGGGGACTTCGCTTTTCGATCCTTCTTTGCCTCGTCTTGACCGCCGCCGTTTACGTCAATAGTCGACATCGATGGACCTTTGTCGTGGCTCTTCTCATCGGAGGGGCTGCAATCGCAGCCGTCGCCCTCAACGCGACGACTGGCTCGCATGCGGCCCGCGTCGCATCGGCTTCGCTCGGTCTCGGATTGCTTGGTCTGACGACGCTGATGATGCTGAACACCCTGATGCGGTCGGACGAGGTTTTGCTCGACACGATCGTGGGCGGGATCTGTGTCTACCTGCTGATCGGTCTCAGTTTCGCCTTGGCCTATAGCCTTGCGATCGCCCTCGAACCCGCCTCGTTGGTCCAGGCGGGCCTGCCTCTCGAGGATGTGGGCGGGGACTTGAGCTCTCGGTCCGCAAAAACTCTCTACTTCAGTTTCGTGACCTTGACGACCCTGGGTTTTGGCGACATCACACCGACGACCGAGACGACGCAGATGATGGTGGCCGCGGAGGCGATCATCGGCCAACTCTATATCGCGATTTTCATTGCGCGACTCATGGCGCTCTATCTGATTAGCGATCGACGGCGTGATCCCGATTCGACTTCGACGGAGAACGAATGACGAGCGATCGAGTGCGACGCGGGCGTCTCACCCGTCGAATCGTACGCGTCACCGTCCTGATCGTTTTGCTGGTCACCTCGAGTTGTACGAGCCTGCGAAGAATCAAAGATTTCAAGGAGCAAGCGAGTCAGGCACGTGCGCTCGCGCGCATCTCGGGGGAAATCGATACCGAGGGCGAAATGCAAGGTCATCTCGTCGTCATCCTGGGTCGAGTGATCGAGGGGACCGGCGAGCTCGTCGGGGTGGATAGCTATGTGCGGGTCAATTCGGGGAGCTACGCGTTTCCCGTTGCTCCCGGTCGCTTTCAGTTGGGCGCCTACGAAGATCGAAATCGGAACGGCCTACTCGATCCGGATGAACGCGTGATCCGCGTCAAAGACAGTGAAATTCTCACTGTGGGAGCCGGGGAAGACCTTCGATGGGATCTCCATCTGGCGGAGGGCGTCACCTCCGGACTGACGGAACCCCTCGATGTCTTGGCCATTGTCGAGCGCACGCCCGAGGGACAGCGCGAGTTCAGCCTATGGGCGTTCTCTGCGCAGGGAAAGATCTGCG
>SMVB01046705.1_pt1 | contig 14892 bp, 13 predicted proteins | sample 2456461 | NCBI WGS metagenome assembly SMVB01 (sample SAMN11095934, study PRJNA526329) | marine sediment metagenome | biome: Marine sediment; feature: Surficial sediment; material: Deep marine sediment; isolation source: Hadal surficial sediment | place: Pacific Ocean | collected 2014-05 | depth... | reverse complement strand
GCCGTTAAGCCGCACTTTGTCCGCACTGAAAGGAATGTTCGCCAGGTCGGCGGCATCGCGTTGCGCGGCAAGGCGCTGGGCCAATTCCCTGTCCGTGGGCTGGGTCTTTTTCGATTCCTCCAACGCTGCGTAGTGCCTGGACAGCAAACTCAGAAGGCGCGCTACGTCTTTACTATCGCGGCTCTGGTAGCCTTCATCGGGGGCCGGGCTAGCGGCGACGGCTGATTCCGCGACCGCCGGTATTACAGCCTGGGTCGAAAATACGGCAGTGCACATCAGCAGCGCAAATAACGTGGTTTTCCGCCACACAGTGTGGGTAGGAGATGGCGGCGGCATTAAGAGAATCCATGCAAATACGGGCCGCCAGTGTATCAGAGCTTCGCATTCGCGGGTATAGTGTGCCAGCTATCAATCCTGAACAAACAAAGCTCGAGGTTTTCATGTCCCAAGTACAGAGCCAGTCACTTCCACGGGATAAATTTCTGACCATGGCCGCCAATTTATTGCATCAGCGCCTGCTCGATGTGCCCAGAACCCAGGCCAAGAATGTGTTCAAGGAAATGACGGCAGGGCGGGTGATAAACCTGGCTACCGTGAAAATGGAAGACCAGTCCACTGTGCGCTTCACGGTTAACCTGGATTACTCCGAATACAAGGGCAAGTTAAATTTTAGTGGGTTTCGCAGCAGTCTCACACTGTTGATTTCAAATCTGGGCAGGGCTTTGAATGACAACAGGGAGATCACTATGTTCTCGGCAGAAAATGATGAAAACTCCACGATTTTTGGGGTGACGGCGGTTACCCAGGATGACAAAACCCCCAATACCATGGTGTTGGGTGCCAACACAGCCGAAGGCCGGCCGACGGTGATGTTGCGCCTGATGTATATCGACAACAGCCAGTTTGTTGACCAGCAATCGCAGGGTGAACAGACCGCCTAGCTCTGCTCATGGGGGCGAATTTCTACGACGGGAAGCTCGGGCCGGTCAATTAATACTTTCTGGGTAGGTGCCATCACCTCGGCGGTGCCACTGGCAACCATTTTTTCATTTTGATTGAAAACCTTGCACTCCAGGGTGACGGTCTTTCTCCGGTCACGCTTTTCTGTCACTTCCAGTTGAACAGACAGCGTATCCCCAATTTTTACCGGTAAGCGAAAGCGCAGTGATTGCCCCAGGTACACGGTGCCTGGCCCGGGCAACTGCATGGCGATGGCCGCCGAGATATATGCACCGGTTAACATGCCGTGGGCGATGCGCCCGCCAAAGACTGTGGTGGCAGCAAACGCTTCATCCAGGTGCAGGGGGTTGGCATCACCGGAAACCGCCGCAAACAGCTGTAAGTCACGCTCCTCCACTGTTTTGGTGTAACAGGCCGTTTGGCCGATTTCAATTTCGTCGTAGGTAACATTACTCAGTTGTGTCATGACACCTTCCTCGATTGCTGAATGGCAAACTCTTCTTCGGGGGAGTACACCAGGGTTTTGCGGCCGTACACGGCAAAATACACCAGGCCACACAGAAACCAGATTACCACCCCGATGATACCCGGTCGAAAATCGGGATTATTGAACAGTAATACCAAAACGGCGGCGGCTATCAGCAGCGCAATCCAGGCGCCAAATTCTCCCAGCGGGCTTTGGTAGGGCCTGTAGATGTGGGCAAACCGGCGTTTCAGCAGAATGTAGGACACCGTTTGCATAACGTAGGCGATGACCGCGCCAAACACGGCCATATTTAAAATCACCCCGCCAAAGGTACCGCTACCGTTGGGGTCTACCAGAAACAACACCATCAAGGTGGTAAAGCCCACCCCGGAACCACTCAGCAGCGCGATGTGGGGTGTTTTGCGCTGACCGTGAGTGACAGACAGCCAGTGGGGGAAGTAGCCCGCTCGGCTCAGGGAATAGATATTGCGGCCGAAGGCAAAAATAATGGCATGGAAACTGGCGATTAATCCGGCGATTGCCACCAGACCCAACACCTTGGCACTGCTGACCCCCAGGGTGTGGGTAAAACCATCCAGTAGGGGTTCTTCGGTCTGGGAGCCAAAAAAGGCAGCGCCGCCGCCTATACCCATATTCAGAAAGGTGATCAGTACAGCGGTCACCACCAGGGTTCCCAGGCCCCAAATTAAACCACGGGGCATGTCCCGGCTTACATTCTGGTATTCAACGGTACCAATGACCTGCTTGTCACCATTGGCCATGGCACTCTCCTTATTATTGCTTTAGAAGATTCTTAAATCGGCTGGACGCGATAACCGGCTCGCCAGCCCGATAACTTTCATGATTATTGTCTATGGTCTTCAGCTTATACAGGTAATTTATCATTAGCCCACCAGATTGCGAAATGCCACGTTTTGAGGTGTCTGCCAGCCAGTCAATTTGGGCGATGATGGCACCGTTATTGAGGTGAAAGTGTGCCACCGAGTTGAGGGCCGTGCCGGAGCTGTGCTTCTCGTTGAGCAGATAGTGGGCACAGAGGCGTTGCAAAGGTTCTTTTATCGCCTCGGCCAGCGCCTCATCTTCATGCCAGTGGTGACGCGACAGTATTTCGTTGACAGCTCTTTCGGGTGAACTTTCATTCGAGACCGACAGGGCGGCTGCTGCTTGCTCGCGGGTGAGCAGCTGCGCAGAGCCCTCTGTTACAACGTGGTCCAGCCAGCGCCTGAAACCTGGAACCGGTGAGAGGGTGGCAAAGGTGGTCAGTTTTGGCAGTTCCCGGGATAAATCATCGACCACACGTTTGATCAAAAAATTGCCAAAGTTGATGGCTGATAGCCCTGCCTGCGCGTTGGATATGGAGTAAAAAATAGCGCAGTCGGCAGCTCGCGGGTCGCCCAGCGGGGCATCTTCGTCCAGCAGTACCTGCACGTTGTCGGCAATGCCTTTAACCAGGGCCACCCAGACGAAAATCAGCGGTTCGTCCGGCATGCGGGGGTGAAAAAAGGCGAAGCAGCGGCGATCCGAGGCCAATCGGTTTTTAAGGTCGTCCCAGCCCTTGATCTCGTGCACAGCTTCGTAGGCGAACAATTTTTCCAACAGTGATGCCGGGGCCTCCCAGGTGATTTGCTGCAGCTCCAGAAATCCCACGTCAAACCACGCCGTGAGCAGGGACTTTAGGTCGGCCTCCAGCCCCCGCAGTCGTCTGTCTTTTTTGGCCCAGGGAATGAGTTCCGCACGCATGTCCACCAGAAACTTTACACCTTGGGGCAGGGCATTAAACTGGGTGAGCAAGCGCACTCGCGGAGCTTTTAGAGCGGTGCGCAGCACCTGTTCGGCGCTGAAACGCGCCTCGGCGTCCCCGGTATTGGCAAGGTCTTCCACGGCCTTGTTAACCGCCTCGGTATTGGTGTCAAATTCCGTTGCCAGAACGGTCAGAAAACGTTTGCGACCGGTTTTATTCAGTGACAGGTAGACATGGCCCAGGGCGGCCGCACGTTTGCGTGCCGACACCTCGCCGCCGCGCCGGTCCAGGCAGGCTTGCATGTGCTTGATGAGTTCGTCTTTATCCTGGGTGCTCAGGTCGGGGCTGGCGGTAAAGCTGGGCAAGCCGTTGCTGTCTGAGGCAATGTTGTCCCAGGCATTTTTTGCGTTGCGCAGAGCGCGATCCCAAAAGCTAGATTTTTTGTGTGAACTCATACGCGCTATCTATCATCATCTTTATTTTCTGGGTGTTCTATTCTACTGCATCCCCGGCATTCGGACACTACCCTATGGTGTAGTTGCACAGCGCTCCTTTGCCCTATGGAACAATGACCGTGCTATAGTCGCTGCCCATTTTCGGAAAGCCATTGAATGCCCGACGCGCCAATTCAGCCCAGGATTGTAGCACCCATAGACTACCCTGCTGACCTGCCTGTGGTGGAGCACCGGCGGGAGATCGCGCGGGCGATAGACGCGCACCAGGTGCTTATTCTAGCCGGTGAGACCGGCTCGGGTAAGACCACGCAGCTGCCCAAGATCTGCCTGGACATGGGCCGTGGTCGTCTGGCCATGATCGCCCATACTCAGCCACGACGACTGGCGGCGCGAACAGTGGCCCAGAGAATAGCCCAGGAACTGAAGTCTTCAGTTGGCGAGTTAGTGGGGTTTCAGGTTCGATTTACCGACAGGGTTTCTAACAGCACCTGTATCAAGTTGATGACAGACGGCATTCTGCTGGCCGAAATTCAACGCGATAAACTACTGCGTAAGTACGACACAATCATTATCGATGAGGCACACGAACGCAGCCTGAATATCGATTTCCTGCTGGGCTATCTGAAACGTTTACTGCCACAGCGTCCCGATCTGAAGCTTATTATCACCTCGGCGACTATCGATGTAGGGAGTTTCTCCAGGCACTTTGAAGGGGCACCAGTGATAGAGGTGACTGGCCGCACCTACCCCGTTGAAACTGTGTATATAGATTCTGTGATCGACCGCGACAGCGGCGTGCAAGAACAGATATGTTCCCTGGTGGCACAAATCGACGCGGGAGAATTTGGCAAACGCGGCGATATTCTGGTTTTCTTGTCCGGGGAGAGAGAAATTCGCGAGCTGGCGAAAGTGTTGCGACATCAGCGTGAAATTGAAGTGCTGCCGCTGTATGCACGGCTCAGCCATGCGGAGCAGAACCGGGTGTTCGAGGCGTCAACAAGACGCGGTATCCGGGTGGTGCTGGCCACTAATGTGGCCGAGACATCCCTGACCGTGCCGGGTATTCGCTATGTGATAGACCCGGGAGAGGCGCGCATCAGCCGCTACAGTTTTCGGACTAAAGTACAGCGTTTGCCCATTGAAGCCATCTCCCAGGCCAGTGCCAACCAGCGCAAGGGACGCTGTGGCAGGGTGGAGGCGGGCGTTTGCCTGCGCTTGTACACCGAGGACGACTTTGCCAACCGCCCTGAGTTTACCGACCCCGAGATAAAGCGGACCAATCTTGCTGCCGTTATTCTGCAGATGTTGCTATTGCGTCTGGGTGACATTGAGGCGTTTCCGTTTATTAATCCGCCAGACCCTCGCATGGTGCGCGATGGCTTCAAGTTACTGGAGGAATTGGGGGCCGTGTCAGCCGCTGGTGCACTCACCCGCACCGGACGAAAAATGGCCAGCCTGCCTGTGGATCCACGTTTGGCACGTATGGTTCTGGCGGCTGCACAGGGGGGATGCCTGGAGGAAATACTGGTTATTACCAGTGCCCTGGCCGTGCAAGATCCTCGGGAACGCCCCGCGGATAAACAACAGCAGTCCGATCAGATGCACGCGCGATTCTCCCACGAGAAGTCTGACTTTATGGCGTGGCTAAACTTGTGGCGATATTACGAAGAGCAGCGACAGAGCCTCAGCCAGAATCACTTGCGAAAACTCTGCAAGCGGGAATGCCTGTCTTTTATGCGCATGCGCGAATGGCGCGACATCCATTACCAATTGACTCTCGCGTGTCGCCAGCAAAAGATGCGCCCCAGAGCTACGCTGCCGCAGGAGGAGAACTACCAGGGTGTACACCGGGCACTTCTGGCCGGATTGCTGAGCCATATCGCCCAGTTTCAGGAGGGCCATGAGTACCTGGGCAGCCGCAATCGCAAGTTGCAAATTTTCCCCGGCTCCTCCCAGTTCAAAAGAAAACCCAAATGGTTGGTGGCCGCCGAAATTGTTGAGACCAGCAAAGTCTATGCGCGCAGCGTGGCGGCTATCGACCCCCGGTGGGTGTTGGATATAAACCCGGGTTTGCTCAAGTATCACTATTACCAACCACGCTGGCAGGCCAGAAGCGGCCGGGTGATGGCCTACCAACGAATCACGCTCTTTGGCTTGACGGTCGCTGATAAGCAAGCGGTTCATTACGGCCCCATCGAACCGCGAGAAGCCCGGGAGATGCTAATTCGGGAGGGGCTGGTGGCCGCCAAATTCCACCCCTTTCCCCATTTTCTCAAGTACAACCAGCGCATGGTACGTGAGTTGGAAGACCTGGAGGCGCGCACGCGTAGACGCGATATCCTGGCCGATGACAGCGTTTTATACCACTTTTACGATGAGCGCCTGCCAGACGATATCTATACCGCGAACCGACTGCGGTCCTGGTTGAAGAAAAACCCGGAGCAGGAAAATACCCTGAAACTGCAAAGAGAACAATTGCTGGCCAAAGACCTGGGCACGGGGCTGGGGCAGCAATTTCCCGATCACCTTGACTGGCAGGATATGCACTTTAAGCTGAGCTACCAGTTTGAGCCCGGCAATGCGGCGGACGGTGTTTCTGTTACGGTACCTGTGGCCCTGTTGAATCGGGTGCCGCGATTTTTGTTTGACTGGCTGGTGCCCGGGCTTCTCAGGGAAAAATGCATACAGATGCTCAGGGGCCTGCCCAAGGCAAAACGCAAGCACCTGGTGCCCGCCCCGGATTTCATCGACAGGGCTCTGCAGCAGCTGTCTCCCTCTAATTCCGATCTGGCGCAACAACTGGCACTGCAGTTGTCAAAGCTGGGCGGCATAACACTTGCTGCCAGTGACTGGGAAATGGCCAAGCTGGACGATTATTACCGGATGAATGTTCGGGTAGTGGATGCCGCAGGTAAACTGCTTGAGCAGAGCAGGGACCTGGCGCAGTTAATTGAAAATTTCCGCGATGATACTCGCCACAGTATGGGTTGCGCGGTGGGGGAGTCGCCAGCGAAATCCGGATTGACCCGCTGGAACTTTGGCGATGTGCCGCGGGAGTGGCGTTTTCGCCAGGCTGGTGTGGATATTGTGGCCTACCCTGGCCTGGTCGATAAGACTTCGCATATCGACATCGAACTGTTTGATTACCCGGCGCAGGCACTGCAGCAACAGCGCCGGGGTGTGCTGCGCTTATTGCGACTACACAGTACTGCCCAGGTAAAGTATCTGTTGAAGCAATTGTTGAAGGGGAATAAATTCAACCTGGTCATCGCGGGCGCGCAACTCGACAGAGGCGGCTTGCTACAGGACCTGGTAGACGGTGCCTATGTCTGGGCGATGAAACTGGACGGCGACCTGCCCTTTGAGCAGCGGGTGTTTGAGCAGAGTTTGCAAGCCGGCAAGGGCCAGGTGATAGCGTGTGCCAATGAACTGGAAAATATTCTGTTCAATACGCTGGATGGTCTGGCCGAACTGCGCAGGGAGATGGCCAGAATCGATGGCGGCAAAACGCCTGTTGCCCTAGCGGACATTAACAGGCAGCTACAGCGCTTACTTCAAGTGGGCTTTCTCAGTGGCACGCCCCAGGAATGGCTGTGTCAGTACCCCAGATATATGAAAGCGTTAACAACCCGCTTACAACGCTTGAGTGGGCAGGCGGCCAAGGATGGCAAGTATACGCAGATGCTTGAAGGTGTGGAGTCCAGACTCTGGAAGCTCTGCGACGACAGGCCCGGCTTGTTCCACATGTGTCCACAGGCCGGGCAATACCGCTGGATGCTGGAGGAATTCCGGGTGTCTCTTTTCGCCCAGAGCCTGGGAACACGCCTGCCAATTTCTGAGAAACGCCTGCAGGAACAATGGCTTAAGGTGCAGCAATGGGTGTCGCTTCACCCTCGATAGTTACGCAGAAACGCGCTGGGGGTTTTGTGTAAAATTACCACTGGGTGGAGGTTTCAATTGAAACTTCGTGCCTATTACTGTGTCATAGGTATCACGATAGCTGCCTAGCGGCACTTCGGCACTGGGCTGCGGTTTTTGGCGAGTGCAAAAAAAACTAAACTAAATCAAAAGGGATCCAATCATGGCTAATTCTATGAAACCAATTGCTGCAGCGCTGGGTGCGGCATTTCTTGCAAGTTCTTTTGCACCCGTTGTCTCTGCTGAGGCCAACCCATTTTCAGCTCAGCAGCTGAGTGGAGGCTACGACCTGGCCAGCTATGGCAAGGACGCTGAAGGTAACCGCGGCGACAAAAAGGCTGAAGGTAGCTGCGGCGACAAAAAGGCTGAAGGTAGCTGTGGCGACAAGAAAGCCGAAGGTAAATGTGGCGACAAGAAAGCCGAAGGTAAATGTGGCGAAGGCAAGTGTGGCGACAAGAAGGGTCACGCCGAAGGCAAGTGCGGCGACAAGAAGGGTCATGCCGAAGGTAGCTGTGGCGACAAGAAGGCTCACGCCGAAGGTAGCTGCGGCGACAAGAAGGCTCACGCCGAAGGTAGCTGCGGCGATAAGTAATGCCTGAAGCACACCGAGAATTCCAGGGAGCGGGTCTCGGACTACGGCGGGCCCTTCTGGGCCCGTTGTTATCAATGGACCCAGGAGCGGTCGATTTTATGGAAGTGGCGCCAGAAAACTGGATTGGTGTGGGCGGTCGCTTCGGCAAACAGTTTGCTCAACTGGCAGAGCAACACACCATCGTTTTGCATGGACTGTCATTGGATATCGGTGGCCCGGACCCTATAGACACCGAGTTGGTCCGGTCTGTACGGGCCCTGATGACGCAGGTAAATACCCCTCTGTACAGTGAACATCTCAGCTACTGTGCGGCCGATGGCCACCTGTATGATTTACTGCCTATTCCGTTTACCGAAGAGGCAGTGCACTACGTGGCCGGTAGAGTGCGCCAGGTGCAGGATATTATTGGTGTTCCGCTGGTGTTGGAGAACGCATCCTATTACGGCCAGGCGTTCAACGACCTGAGCGAAGCGGAATTTATTACTGCGGTGCTGCAAGAGTCCGGTGCCGACCTCTTACTGGACGTCAATAATATCTATGTGAACAGTATCAACCATTGTTATGACCCGGTGAAATTTCTGGATTCATTACCCTTGGACAGAGCCCGGTATATCCATATTGCCGGTCATTATGACGAGGCCGACGACCTCAAGGTCGATACCCATGGTGCGGATATTATCGACCCGGTGTGGCAGCTATTGGAGCAGGCCTATAAGCGGGTCGGGCCGCTGCCCACCTTGTTGGAGCGTGACTTCAATATTCCCCCTTTGGCCGAACTGTTGCTTGATATCAGCCAGATTCGAAGCTACCAGCGACATGACGAAGCTGCCCTGGCGCAGGTAGGGGCATAGGGGTGGCGACCTCAGAATTAAGAACAGCGCAGTTTGCCATGGCAGATTTTTTGCGTGACCCGGAGGCAAACCCGGCGCCGGCTGGCGTGGAGCCCCGGCGTTTGAAAATATACCAGGACCTGGTGTACAACAATATTGAGGGTTTTATCAGCGGCGGTTTCCCGGTATTGCGCAGCCTGTATTCGGATGACAACTGGCATGCCCTGGTACGCACGTTTATCGATGGCCATCGCTGCCACACGCCCTATTTTTTGGAAATCAGCCAGGAGTTCCTGCGTTTTCTCACCCAGGAATATCAAGCTGTAGAGGGTACACCCGCCTTTCTCACGGAACTGGCGCATTATGAGTGGGTGGAGTTAGCCCTGGATGTGTCCCGGGCGAGTCTGGATGATCTGCCTGCACTGGATGACCCCCTGTCAGATGTTCCCTTCATGTCGCCTGTGGCGTGGTTGCTCAGCTACCAGTTTCCCGTTCACAAAATAGGCCGCAGCTATCGGCCTACTGAGGCCGACAAGCCCACCTTTTTAGCGGTGTACAGAAACCGGGAGGACCATGTTCGCTTTATGGAACTCAACTCCGCAACAGCGCGATTATTGGAACTGGTGCGGGACAATACCGAATGCACAGGCGCCATGTTGCTGTCGCACCTGGCGCAGGAGTTGAGTATGCCCGAGGAAACCGTAACCGGTTTTGGCAGTGAACTATTGGCGCAACTCAATGACCAGTCCATCATAGTAAGCCGGCCATCATCTTGATGACAGCGCTTGCCACGCCACAATCACGAGGGTAAAATTCGGCCCCCCAGCTACACGCCCTGAACTATGCCTTTGATTCGAGTAATACTGCCGTTGTTGTTGACCTTCTCGCTGTCGCTTTTGTCGTCGCAGGCGCAGGCGCAGGTGATTGTAGATGAGTCTGGTATTGACCCGCTGGAGGCCGTGAACCGGCGCATGTTTGCCTTGAACAAGGGCCTGGACACATTCATCATGCGCCCCATGGCGCAGACCTATCATGTGCTTATGCCAGATATTGGTGAGCGCGGTGTGGGCAATTTTTTTGCCAACCTGTACGATGCCAATGCCGCATTTAACGCCCTGTTGCAGTGGCAGCTGGCGGGGGCCGCACAAAGCGGGGGGCGGTTTCTGGTCAATTCTACGGCCGGTTTTCTGGGGCTGATCGACGTTGCCACTCCCATTGGCATACGGCCCTACCGCACCGATTTTGGCCACACCCTGGCAGTCTGGGGTGTAGAGTCAGGCCCCTATCTCATGATTCCATTTTTCGGCCCCCGTACCGTGCGCAGCGGAGCGGGTACCCTGGTCGATATCTATGCCTCCCCTCAGGCCTTTATCGATAATGTGCGTGTGCGCAACACCCTGTACGGGCTGGAACTCATCGACGGGCGAGCGCGCCTGCTCAAGGCCGAGGCGCTATTGAGCGGCGACGAGTATATTTTTGTCCGGGACGCCTACCTGCAGCAGCGAGAATTTTTTGTCAATGGCGGCGTGGTCATTGATAATTTTTCCGATTATGGCGATGAGGGCTGGGACGAGGACTTTTAAATCCAGCAAAAAGCCAATTAAGTCACAAAACCGGAAATTCTTGTACAAAGGCCGGGGATGAGTGTTGCCTGTACTCCCCGATGGGCGTAGTGTCACGCCGACACACCCTCGAAGCCCAAACCGATGGCATCAAACGGAAATATACTGATAATAGACGACGTGATCGAGCGCGCCCAGGCCCTGGCCAAACAGGTATCGGCGGTCGGTTATCATGTGGAGGTCGTCACTGATATTGTCAATTCCAATTACTCGTTGGCCGAAAACAGTGAACTGGATGTAATTTTATGTGAGTTGGACCTGAAGGGCGTTTCCTGGGGGGAAGCCAGGCGCACACTGCGTGAGATGGATGTGCAGGTTCCCGCCATTATGTTCAGTGACAAGGCTGAGGTCGACCGCATGATGACGGCGCTGCGCCTGGGCGCCAGTGACTTTTTTGTTCGACCGGTGGAAGATATCGAGGCACTGGCAAAATCAATCGATCGCTGTGTTCGCCAGCGCCAGATGAGGCGCGAACTGCGCGAATCGCGCAAGAGACTCGAGGCCGCCAACGTCGAATTGCGCGGCACAGTGAAAATGTTGGAGCAGGATCAGCAGGCCGGTAGACAGGTCCAACTGCGTATGCTGCCTGTTACCCCCCTGGTGCTGAAGGACTATATTTTTAGTCATACTGTCATACCCTCCCTGTATCTCAGCGGCGACTTTACCGACTACTTTACGGTGGGTGAAGACTATGTGGCATTTTTTATGGCCGATGTATCGGGTCACGGTAGCTCCTCGGCGTTTGCCACGGTGCTACTGAAAAACCTGTTTGCCCGAAAGCGCTCTGATTATCTGCGCCTGGACGACGATTCTATTTTAAGCCCCGTTGCCATGCTTAAAAAAGCCAATGATGAATTACTCGACCTCGGGGTTGGGAAATTTGCCACCATGGTTGTTGGCCTGCTCGACATGAAGCGCAATTCACTGCGATACAGCGTGGCGGGTCATTTGCCTCAACCTGTTCTGGTATGCAGTGAGGGTGCCCGCTACCTGCGCGGAGAGGGTACGGCGGTGGGTATTACCGAGGACACGCAATTTGAGGAGCATCTTATCGACTTGCCGCAGCGCTTTATGCTGGCGCTCTTCTCCGATGGTATTCTCGAAATTTTACCGCCCAAGAACCTGATAGAAAAAGAGAAGTATTTTCTCGAAGTTTTTGAACAAACAGCGGATTCGCCTGGCGAGTTGGTCACCCGCTTGGGGCTGGACAAGGTCGAAACAGCGCCGGATGATATAGCTGCACTATTTTTGAGCAAGCGAGGCTGAAGTGGCAAGTGGCAAGATACTCGCAGCCAGCCAGAACGGTGCCTATGTCATTCGTATGACCGGCGATGTGCGGTTGACGCTTTGTACCACCATCGATGAATATTTCCAGAAAATGTACGCCGACCCAAATTTTGCCAGCGTGTGGGTAGACCTGTGCGAGGTGGAGGGTATAGACAGTACAACTCTGGGCCTGCTGGCCAAGTTGGCACTGGAGGTCAAGAAAAAATTTGGTTTTACTCCCGCCATTTACTCCTGCAATACCGGTATTAACAGGTTGTTAAAAAGCATGGGCTTTCAGCGGTTGTTCGATCTGCGCGAAGAGGTGTGCGACACTGCCGATGTCGCCGATGAAATCCCCTCGGTAGAGGGCAGCGTGGATGCGGTAAAAGCGAAAGTGTTAGAGGCACACAGAGTCTTGATGGACCTCAGCGAAGAGAACCAGAGCCGCTTCAAAGACCTGATGGCGGTGCTGGAAGCCGATTAATGGGCTGTCCCTGGGTGGCCTCAGCGCTCGCTGATTAAGCCTTCCAGGCGCAATTGATCGGCAACAAAATTGCGTATCCCCTCGGCGAGTTTTTCTGTGGCCATGGCATCGTCGTTGAGTTGGTAGCGGAACTCCTGCTCCAGCGGAGCGGCCTTGGCGTCTGTGGATGTCGCCCCCTGTGCGAAAAGCTGTTGTGGTAATTCACCTTGCTGGTCTGCCAAATCTTGCAACAGGCCCGGGCTGATGGTCAATCTGTCGCAACCTGCCAATGCTTCGATTTGATCGGTGTTGCGAAAGCTCGCCCCCATGACCACGGTTTGGTAGCCGTGTTGTTTGTAGTAATTGTAAATTCTGGCCACCGATTGTACGCCGGGGTCGTCCTGGGGTTTTTCGAGTTGCAATTCTGTGTTGGCCTTGTACCAATCCAGGATTCGCCCGACAAAGGGCGAGATGAGAAACACACCGGCATCGGCACAGGCCGCCGCCTGGCTGAAGCCAAACAGCAGGGTGAGGTTGCAGTTTATACCCTCCTTCTCCAGCTTGTGTGCGGCGCGTATGCCTTCCCAGGTCGCCGCCACTTTAATCAGGATGCGGTTTTTTTCTATGCCTGCTGCCCCGTACATGCCGATCAGTTTGTGGGCTCGTTCAATGGTGGCGCCGGTGTCGAAAGACAGCCTGGCATCCACCTCGGTGGAAATACGCCCGGGGATGACATCCAGAATTTCGCGCCCCACATCCACAGCAAAACGGTCACAGCAGTTGGCCAGTTGCTGGCTCTGTGTGCCTCCCAGTTCGGTGGCCCAGTGCTTCGCCTGGTCCAGCAGGGCACTGTAGTGGGGCAGGGCGGCTGCTTTTAGCAACAATGACGGGTTGGTTGTGGCGTCTACCGGTGCGAAGCGTTTTATCTCCTCGATATCGCCGGTGTCGGCGACCACATCGGTCATCGCTTTGAGTTGGTCCAGTTTACTGCTCATTTACTTTGCATCCCGCTTGAGTGTCTATGGCTTATGTTAGTGTGCGACCAGTTGGCCCTGCGCCTGTTTTACCAGCGCATAGGCTTGGCGTAGCACCTCAATGCCCGCGCCCTTCTTATAGGCGTTCTCGCTGATGTGCCGCCGAAATTTTCTGGCCCCCGCCACGCCCTGGTACAGGCCAAGAATGTGGCGGGTAATGTGGTTCAGCCTGGCGCCGTTGGCCATCTGTCTCGCCACGTAGGGCAACAGTGCGTCCACCACAGCATCACGGCTACCGGCAGTTCGCTCTGCCCCAAACAGTATAGGGTCTATATCGGCCAGCATCCACGGGTTGTGGTATGCCTCCCGTCCCATCATAACGCCGTCTACATGGGCCAGATGCAGCTGGCATTCGGCCAGCGTTTGTATGCCGCCGTTTATGACAATGGTCAGCTGCGGATAGTCGCGCTTCAATCGATAGACCCAGGGGTAATTCAGTGGTGGAATCTCCCTGTTCTCCTTGGGAGACAAGCCTTTCAGCCAGGCCTTTCTCGCGTGCACAATAAATACGGAGCAGCCCGCCGCCGCCACCGGTTCAACAAAGGCGGCCAGTTGTTCATAGCTTTCCATGTCGTCTATGCCGATACGGTGTTTCACGGTAACCGGAATGTCACAGGCGTCCCGCATTGCCTTAACCCCGTCTGCTACTAATTGCGGTTGGGCCATCAGGCAGGCACCAAACATTCCCGACTGCACCCGGTCCGAGGGGCAGCCGCAGTTGAGATTAACCTCGTCATAACCCCATTGCTGGGCCCATTTGGCACACTGGGCCAGTTCGCTCGGGTCGCTGCCACCCAGTTGCAGGGCCACCGGATGTTCTGTGTCATTGAAATGCAAAAAACGTTCGCGATCGCCGTGGATGAGAGCCCCGGTGGTTACCATCTCGGTGTACAGCAGTGCCTCTCGGGTGAGTAGACGCCAGAAGTGCCGGCAATGGTGATCTGACCAATCCATCATTGGGGCTATGCAGAATTTATGATTGAGAGGCATGCAATGCAAAAAAGGTAAAAAGGAAGTGGCGAGCATTATAGCCCAAACACTGCGGCGGTGTGAGCTTGCTTGTTACCCATGTCGAACTGCCCTATGGTGTGCCCCCTCTATCAGTGTACAACACAGGAGTGCACAGCGATGAAACCAGATAACAAGGTGGCCATTGTAACCGGCGCCAGTTCCGGCGTGGGCGCTGCAACGGCAATTAAACTGGCCGCGCTGAACGTTAACGTGGTGGTTAACTATGCCAGCTCGAAGGGCGGGGCCCAGGAGACCGTGCGCCAGATTACACAGGCTGGTGGGCGAGCCGTCATTTTCAAGGCCGATGTCAGTGACGATTTACAGTGTGTGGCTCTGGTGCGCAAAGCGGTAGCCGAATTTGGTCAACTCGATATCCTGGTCAACAATGCCGGAACCACCACCTATGTGCCGCACAAGAATCTGGATCTGTTGTCGGATGCGATATGGGAGTCGACACTGGGTACCAACCTGATGGGCCCATTTTACATGACACGCGCCGCTTTGCCGGAATTG
>SMVB01142276.1_pt1 | contig 14901 bp, 15 predicted proteins | sample 2456461 | NCBI WGS metagenome assembly SMVB01 (sample SAMN11095934, study PRJNA526329) | marine sediment metagenome | biome: Marine sediment; feature: Surficial sediment; material: Deep marine sediment; isolation source: Hadal surficial sediment | place: Pacific Ocean | collected 2014-05 | depth... | reverse complement strand
TCTTTATCATTCTCGGCGACATTAATAAGGATTGGTACGGCGCGTTCGCTTTTATGTTGGCTGATGGCAAAAACTATTTTTTCTTTGAGCTTGCGCTGGCGAGTCTCTTTAAGCATATCCGTTAGGACATTCAGAGTTTCTTCGCGGTCGATCTGACCCAACCAGAAAACCGCTTTTTCCCGTACTTCCGAATCTTCATCACTTTTTGCAATTTGAGCGAGCTGTGCCACCACTTTCTCACTTTTATGCTGGCTCATCGAGAACACCAGCTTCTCTTTTATTCTTAGATTCTTTTCCTCCTCAAATAGTTGAACCAAGGCTGCAAAGCTTTCTTCCTCCGGAATTTGTCCAAGCCAGAAGACGGCACTCCTTCTAATGTCAAAAGCTTTGTTTTCGGCCGCGGTTTGGCTTAAATAAGAAATGACTTTCGGGTGTTCGTGGAGGCTCACAACAAATACGGCAGGCTTAACAACTTTCTTCTGGTAGCTGTTATTGTTGATAAGGCCGGTCAGATAGTCAAAACTTTCATTATTATCTATTTCGCCAAACCAATAAACCGGGAAACCATCGAATTTGCGTTTCCTGAAAAGATGGGTTAACTTAATTTTTCTAATGCCAAGGGTCTGGCGGTCGAGAAGGTAAAAAAGGCCCCAATTCGTCCAACTGTGTTTGGCGAATTCTTTTTTCATTACTTCGTACGCTTTTTCAGCTTTCTCGTCTCCGAGGTCGCTGAGGGCGTGCAGGACATGCGCTTTGAGATCATCTTCTTCCTGGAGATAGAAATCATCGCGTCCACGTGAAAGGGTGATATTGTCGTCATGGACATAAAACCGATCAAACCCGATATCTTCCCGCGGCTCGAAGCGGTAGCCAACCCAGAATCTGCTTTCCTTCGATTCGCTGCGAAAGCGCCTCTGCGCCGCGTTGATTTTCTCCTGCAGCTTTCCCGAACTCGTTTCGATGAGTGTCATAAATTCGGGGAGTTCGGGTTTTTTCTGGGAATGTGCAGGTATGAAAAAACCCAGGTTCAAAGTTAAAGTAAGAAGAAATTTAGTAAATACTTTCATGGTCAACTCCGGTTATTTTCGATTAGAAATTTTTTACATCAAACCTAGACCGATGCAATCTCGCTCGGCGGGACGCCTTCGCTCTATTAATCTTCAATTTCATTGATTGATTATCTCCAACAGCGCCTTTTTAGCCTCCGCATCATTTGACTGCCCCAGCCAGAAAATAGCCTTTTTTCTCAACTCGATGTCGTCGTCGCTTTTTGTTACTTTTATTAAGAAGTCGACCGACGCTTTTGAACCCATCTGACCGCAAGATGAGAGAATTTTTTTGCGTAACTCTAAACTGGAACTGGAGTCGTAAATATCGACTAACAGACTTAGATTCCCCGAGCCACCTCGTTGGCCGAGCCAGAAAATGGCTTTTTCCTGAATTTTCGGGTCGGAACTGTTTTTAGCAAAATCTACCAGAATATCGCTGGCACGGCTGCCGCCGATTTGACTCACGGAAAAAACAACTTTCTCCTTCGTTTTACGATTTTTAGTGGTCATGAAAATTTCCAAAAGAGTATCGAGGGTCTCGGAGCCGCTCTGCTGGCCAATCCAGAAAATTGCTTTCTCCTGGGCTTTTTCATCCGAATCATCTTTGGCGATTTGCGCGAGAAGTTTTGTTGCCCGGCTGCCACCGATTTGACTGAGCGAAAAAATTATTTTCTCCCGCGCTTTTCTATTCTTGGTCGTGTCGTAAATCTCCATCAGCAGGTCTACCGTCTGCGAGTCGCCCTGCTGGCCAAGCCAAAAAATCGCCTTCTCCTGCGATTTGGCATCAGAATCGTCTCTCGCTATTTGCTGCAGAATCTTTGCAGCACGACTGCCACCGGTCTGGCTGATAGAAAAAATGGCTTTTTCCCTGACTTTGGGGTTAGTCTCGTTCTTAAAGATATCTAATAATATTTCGAGACTTTCAGCGCCGCCGCGCTGGCCAATCCAGAATACTGCATACGCTTGCATTTTCGGGTCTTTGTCGGTCTTTGCAATCTTGTGCAGGATGTCGAGAGCTTTGGAACCACTGACCTGGCCAATCCCGAAAATGCATTTTTTTCGTACTTTCTCATGAGTACTCGAATTGAATATCTCCAGCAAAGTTGCAATGCTTTCCTCGCCGCCCTGCTGGCCGATCCAAAAAATCGCTTTCTCTTGTACTTTTGGATCGGAATCACTCTTGGCCAAATCCGTCAAAGCTTGTAAAGCCTGCAGGCCGCCGATCTGGCTGATGGCATAGACCGCTTTCTCTTTGACTTTTCGGCTGTTGCTGGTTTTGAGCACATCAATTAGGACGGGGAGTGCATCTTCTCCATTCAGTTGTGCTAATGCGGTCAACGCCGCTAATTTAACATCCTCGTCCGGATCCTCGCCGGATTCTTTCAAATAGACTTTGTACTGCGCTTTGCCGCTATTGTATAATTTTTTCGCCAGCTTCACCATACCTGACCGCGCATCATTTGCCCATTCACTTTTGGGATAAGAGTCCTTAACAAGTTTGTAAGCCGTGAACGCTTTTTCATCGTCCGTCCCTTCTTTTTCCAGGCTGTAGGCAATCCAGAAATGCGAAGCGTCGATGTACCGGCTCTCGGGGTATTTGCTGATGATTGTTTTAAAAGCCTTCATCGCCTCCTGATATTTGTCATCATACATCAGACCTTTGGCTTTTTTAAAATCCGAATAAGCCGGATCGGCTTGCAATTCAAATCCGGAAAACAGCGCACTAAAAGAGCCTGCTTCTGCGGTACCTAAATTCGAGCTTAAACTAATGAGAAAAATGCTTACTAATATTTTGCTTAATAATTTCATTGCAAGTTTGTCCTTATATTTAAAGAATGTTTTTTGCCGACTTTAGATTTTGTTCGGGGTTTAGATCGTGTAAATAAATCTTGAGTAATAAGCCCTTGCGGTCGATTCCACTTTTGACTAATTCGATATTTTCAATGTCCTGCTCTTCCTCCAGGTTGGCAATTTCCAGAAGAATGAGTTCAAGCTCCTCGACCAACTGTTTGACTCTTTCGTTCTTCGTTCGGGAGAGTCCGCCTTTTAAGAAAGCAGCTTCTTTAAGCAGGTTCCGGGCAACTCTTTTCTCAGTACTCCAGTCAGAATTCTCTTCTTGCAGGAATTCGGTATTAACGATTCCGAGAAACAGAATCGTCGACTTTTCTAAATAGTGCTCCGTCCGCTGGCTGATCAACTTTAATTCGGCCTGTTGGACAGCGGTCTGTTGTCCTAAGTTAACATTCTCGCGGGTCGAGAAAAATGTCCTGCCCAGAAAGACACCGACCACCAAAATAGCCAAAACACCGGCCATTTGAATCACGGGTACGGGAAATTTAAACAGATGGCTCAACCTTTGGCGCAGCTCTGCAACCGCGTTTGAAACTCGTGTCGGAAAGGGTTCATCGGTCACCTCAAGCTCGTTTTCAATTCGCGTCCAAAGAGAATCCGGCGCCACAACCCGCTCAAATGACGAGGCTTCCATAACGATCATCTTAAGTGTTTTTAACTCTGCCCCGCAGTTTGGACACTCTTTCAGGTGCTTTTCAAATCTAGTCTGCAGAGAATCCGACAATTTTTTTTCAAGATAGTCGGAAAGATTTTTTTGCACGTTTTTACAAATCATTTCATTCACCTAAGCTAAAGGATTATCCTCAAAACTCCGACCGGTTTTTGGCGGTTTCTTGTGCCGGAAATATGTGTGTACCAAACCCTGTCAAGGTTAACTTATTATTACCTATGCCAACGATTGATACATCGCCAAATAAGGCTCTAGATATTGCTTTAATTCTTTTCTGGCTTTATGCAACTGAGATTTTGAAGTCCCTTCGGAAATGTTCATCATCTCAGCGATTTCTTCGTGTTTGTACCCTTCGATATCATAGAGGACAAAGATCATGCGGTACCCCGCCGGCAAAGCCCGAATCGCTTTTTCAAGAAACGGTTTCATTTTAGACGTTTGCTCATTAGTTTTAAGTATCTTGAGATTTGTCGCTAGCTCCGACAACTCATGCACAACCAGTTCCTTCTTTCTCTTCTCCCTGCGAAAATGATTAATGCAGATATTGACCGTGAGTCGATAGACCCATGAAGAAAAAGCCGAGTCGCCGCGGAAGGAATCTATTTTTTGAAAAACTCGCACAAAAGCCATTTGGGTGATATCCTCTGCATCTTGTTGGCTGTTCGCCATTCGATACGCAATATTAAAAACCCGATCTTTGTAAAGCTGGTAAAGCTCGTATTGCGCTTTGCGCTCACCTTTCCGGCAACGCTGCACCAGCTCCCAGTCGATACTACCAGATTCGTCGTTCTTTTTTGCCTGAAAAACGTTTTTGTTTTTATTTAGTCTAATCGCCGCTTGCAGCAAATTGTCTCCGTCGGTTTAAATCTCGAGATTCGGTTTTTAAGACAAGCGTTTTAAGAAAACGGTTGCTTGAAAAAATTATTATTTACAAAGTAATAAAAAAATAGTTACTATGGCAAGTCACATTGAATCCAATTAATTATATTACATTATGACATGTAAAATATTTTTGACCCGTTCAATGCTTTTTTCATGACGCTGTTCCTTTGCCAGAAAGCAAAAGCGCAGGATTGGCTGCAATAGGGCGGCCCTAACGGTGATTTCACAATTGAAGCAAAAGGCCTTGCCGAAAAGTGGCCGGCGAACGGGCCCAAACATCTGTGGAAGCGTCCTTTAGGTTTAGGCTACTCAGCAATCCTTTACAAAGGCGACCGGCTTTTCACGATGTATAGTAAAGGCAACAAGGAAATCATCATTTCACTGGACGCCAAAACAGGCAAGACAATATGGGAATATAGTTACGCACGGGAACTCTGGCCGGAGATGAGAATGTATTTCGGACCCGGGCCAAATGCAACACCGTTGATTGTGGAAGACCGGATTATTTCAATCGGAATCGCCGGTCAAGTGCATTGCCTCGATCTCGCTTCGGGGAAGCTGCTTTGGAAACGCGACCTGCCTGCTGAATTCGGACGGCGAAAGCGAGTGGAAGAGTATGGCTACTCCGGTAGTCCCCTTCGCTACAATAACAGCGTTATCGTACAGGTTGGGGGCAACGACCCCAGCGTGATCGCAATCGATCCGAAAGATGGCTCAACCGTGTGGAAGAGCGGACCGGGTGGCATAAGCTATGCGCAAGCCTCACTCATAAAGCTTGCCGGACAACACCCGTTCATTTATTTTTCGCCGGAAGGGGTCAACGGGCTTGATCCCGCAACAGGTCAATTGCTTTGGCATTGGGAGATTTCGTTTGACAACGGAAATCATTTGACGCCAATTGTGCAATGCAACGAAAGCCGCATCTGGGTTTCAAGCCAGTTTAACTCAGGCGGAGGAAGGCTGCTTGAAATCACCCGAAAAGAAAAAAACATGAACGTAAAACAGATTTGGTTCAATTCGAAACTACGCGGATCCTGCTGGACATTGATCCGTATCGGCGACTTCATCTATGGTTCTGCCGGCGGACACAATGTCTCTTTTATCACCGCCTTCAATTGGAAAACGGAAAAAGTTGCGTGGAGAAAACGCGGATTTCATATGGCGCAATCTCTGTATGCGGATAACAAGCTGATTTTTCTCGACCAAAGCGGCCAACTAAGTATTGCCCGAATTTCACCCACATCTTTGGAGGTTCTTGATACCGCTGAGGTGACAGAGTCTGTTTCGTGAACTCTTCCTACCCTGGTTTCAACGAAACTCTACGTGCGTGACAAGAAACACATTCTCGCACTCGAGCTGGCAAATAGTATAGAATAATGGTATGTAAAAATCATGGCAAGTAAAGCAAGGTCAAGAGAATTTTCAACAGAAAGGGCGCAATCATTTATCTGAAAAGCAAATAGTCCAACATCTTCCTCCTATACATTTTACGGTTAATCCGGATCGGGATTTATTCTTCCGCCCCGCACTGTTCCGCCCAAAACTAAACCTGCTCCGAGCAGGACCAAATTCTTAACAATGTATTGCCCTTCAATCGTCAATCCATAAGGAAAAACATTCCACACAACATCAGGTAAAATTAACAGTGGCAGAGCGGTTCCGGGCATTTGTAAAAACAAGAGCAACAAAGTTAACCGCATGAACTTTCCCGTAATCAGCCCCACACCGATCAGCGCTTCCCATGCGGCAAGAACCGGAATAAAAATATCGGGATCAAAAAAGTAGACGGTATTGCGAACCAAATTTTCGGCCGGACTTAACCCCGGGAAAAACTTAAGCACTCCGAACCAAAGGAAAATAACACCGAGCCCGACCCGCAAAAAAATCAAACATCTACCAGCCATCCAGCTCGTGACGGACTGATCAATTTTCTTGAAGTATTTTTCGACGACTGCTTCTTCGGTTAATCTCATAATCGTAACTCACAAACCTAAGCGCCCTCGATCAATAACTTTCGTTTAAAAGTCCACCTAATCACGAAATAAAGCCCGAGTCCAATGGGGCCAAACATAAAAGTCAGGCCTAAACAGGGAATGATCAGCCAGTGGCTAATCCCCAAGCGTTGGGCATCCCGAACCTCCCAGGATCCGATGAATAAATCGAAGGCGAGATAATGCAGCCAGCCGGCGAGCAGGACATATGGATTTTGAAAAAGCTCTGTCACGCCTGCAAGCGAACTAAAGCCACCTCCCGCTTTTCCGAAATAAACCAAAACAAGATACAAATAAACCAGTCCAAACAGAAAAGGCATGATAACCGAAGTGATAATTTGAGTTGTCCATTTCCAACGTGGAAGGACAACGAGTAAAAGCCAACCCGGGAGCACCATCGTATTACAAATCGCAAAAAGTGTTTCGGCGGACATAAGCGTTCCTCCCTATCAAGTTAAGAGCTGTGGGTCGAACGAATGAAGAACCTATTTTAAAAATTCACAGCCTGGCTGATTTATTCCAGGTGTGAATTGTGATCAGAACAAAAAATACAACGTGCGCAATGTTCATCGCTGCCGGCATGAGAATATTGCCAATCGAAGGAATTAGAAAATATGCTGCGACAATAGGCGCTTGTAAAAGAATCGTATTTAAGAAAGCCATCCAGCGCGGCAGGAGAGTTTGCTTGAAAAAAACCGCCACGGAATACCAAATAGCGGTTAGGCCAAAACTCAGAAACGTTGTCGCCTGGAACGGCTCAAATAAATCTAGGGAAATTTTCATAAGTTGAGAAAGAACCTTGCCGATCTCGACATTTGCGGCTGCTTCATGCTCTTGCATGAGAATAGCGTACATGGCAATGGAACCATGCATGACTGCGCCGACAATCAGACCGTAGGTGATAATCCAAAATATCGGCAACGAAAACCACCGTCCAGCCGGTTTCAAAGCCCGATAAACAATCCAGTAGCCAAACAGATAAAACGGCAGGATGAAGACTCCGAGGAAATGCCCGAGCTTGAGCCGCCAGAGCGGGATATCTAAAAGGAAAAGCATCTCCTCTGATTCGTAGCCCCCTTTTGGAGAATATAAGAACGAAATATCGGCAATAGACAAGAGGATCGCAGCTAAAACAGCTAACAGGCCAGCGATTCTACAATTTAAAGTGCTCAATTTTTAACCCTATATTGGACTATGGTTTAACAATTGCTATGATTCTCAAAGGCCCGCCACTACCCCCTTTGATTTTCATGGGCAAGGCGATGACCGTGAAATCTTTTTCGGGAAGTTGCCCGAGGTTGGCGACGTTTTCAAACGCCGGGATGTTCTGTTCATAGAGGATAACATGACTCATGAAGTCAGTCGATTGGCCATAGTCGATGCTGGGTGTGTCGAGACCGATGGCTTTAATGGAGCGGTTCTCAACCAACCATTTGGCCGCGTCGGGGTGGAGGCCGGGGAAATGCAGTTTGGGAACGGCTTCAGGACCGAGCTCGTCGGTGCCGAGATATTTCAAGCGGTCGGGCCAGTGCTTGCCGAAGCCGGTGCGAATGAGCACCATGAAATCGTTAAGCAGGATGCCGTGAGCCTTTTCCCATGCCACGAAATCTCCTCGGTTGACGAGGTAGTCCGGGTCAGCAGCACATTTTTCAGAAACATCGATCACAGCGCCTTTACCAATCAGCCGCTCAAGCGGAATTTGGTCAACCGTGTTGCCATCTTTGTAGAAATGGATCGGGGCGTCAATGTGGGTGCCGCCGTGCTCGGCCGTACAAAAAGTATTTGCAACGTAGAAGTACCCTTGTTCGGTCTGGCCCTCAAAAGCGACCTCTAATTTAAAACCCTCGGCGGTAGGCCAGAAAATAGTGTCCTCGCCGAAAGAATGGGTTAGGTCAATGATTTTTCCGGAAAATGGATCTGGCTCCGGAACAGCACATGCGAATGCAAGAAAAAACAGTAAGAGACCTGTTAAAAATGATTTAATTTTCATGATTCCCTCCAAAAAAAACTCCTTAAACTTATTTCAAAATTCTCTGTGTCTCCGTAGCAAACTTCATTTATTCAACCCCGTCGAACCAAACCCCCCTTCCCCTCTTGTCGTATCCGAAAGTTCATTCACTTCTTTAAATTCGGCATACGCGATCGGCGCGACCACCAATTGCGCAATTTTCTGCCCTTTCTCAATGTGATAGGGTTCCGAACTCAAATTGATCAAAATCACTTTGATTTCGCCGCGATAACCAAAATCTATGGTGCCGGGCGTATTGAGGACTGTCAAGCCACTTTTCAACGCCAAACCGCTTTTGGGCCGAACTTGTAATTCGAACCCTGCAGGGATTTCAGCGGCAAGGCCGGTTGAAACGGCATGTCTTTCCATGGGCTGCAAAGTGCAGTCTGCCGTTGAAAAGAGATCGGCGCCGGAGTCGCCAAAATGGGCGTATTGGGGAACATGGGCATCCGGTGTAAGTTTCTTAATGTTAACAACACAGGAAAAATCATTTTCGGACATTAGTTTTCTCCAAATTAACTATCTGAATTATGACTATCCCCTAAATCCGTACCATCCGATTACTGTTTTTATGTAAACGGATTTAACAGATCGAACGGATTAAAATTAAAGATATTGACAGACTTTTCTCATTTTATAAGTTATATCCTCATAAATCAGATTTCCCATCTGAACCTCACGTAAAACGATTCTTTTATCTGCTTAATCAGTTCTATCCGCTTACTGCTTTTCATATAAACGGATTGAACAGATTAAAAATTATCGATGTGTGGATTAACGAATCTTCGAATGGCAAGAGGCTGATTGCCGAAATTTACTAATAAACCAATTTTTAACTGAGCTACTTTCAAGTAGCTTAACAACTGCGCTTCAAATCGAGGATGAAGTTCTGAGACTGCTTTAAGTTCTAAAATTATTTTGTCATAAACTAAAATATCTACTCTATATTTATCTACTTTTTCACCCAAATATCTTACGTCGTAAATCTTTTCGTGTTCAAAAGGCACTCCTGCATTTTTAAAGTCAATCATGACCGCTTGTTTATACGTTTCCTCGCGGAATCCCGGTCCTAACTCATTATAAACACTAAAAAGGCTTTTTCGAATTTTATAAGTTAAGTCCTCATAAATTAGATTTCCCATCCTCACCTCACCTAAGCGATTGATTATCCGTTTAATCAGCTTAATCACGCTTATTGTTTTTTTAATTAAAGTGATTTAGCAGATTAACCAAGCTAAAAAAGAACATTGATGACTTTGGAAACTTTGCTGGTTTCGAACATCCGAATCAAAAATAGAATCGTTTTAATAAACCAGCCCGGATTCCGGACGATTTTTGCAAGAGCTTCGATCTGCTCATCCTTTTCGGCAATTTTTTTCTTCTGTTCCTCGGGGTTAAGCCCGGCGAGTTCATTGGCAAATTTCCACGCTTCGTCCCGTGCCCTCTGAATGCTGAATCTCATAATGGCTTCGTCTGTCCGACCGCCGATTTTATCGATCAAATTAAATCCAGGGGAAAGGGCGTCGATTTTGTCCTGTACCACATCCAGTAAATCGGACAAAATTTTGTTGATCGCCATGAAATCATTTTCGAGTTCCTGTAAACTCTCACCCGGCCTCGTTTCAACGGCGGCGATGCCAAGATCGAGATTAATGTGAGCGTTGATTGCCATGAGCAGATGCTGCAGGATGAGAAGATTCCATTTCTTCGTGGCTTGAAATGTGATGAGCCAGCTTTTCGTTGGTTGGATGTCGTTTTGGTACTGTTCCAGCGCTTCGAGATAGCGGTTGGCAAAGATGACGTCGAGTCGTTCCATGCGCTTGCCATCCTCGAATTCACCGGCAGCGATGCCGTCGCGCACCCCGACCGTTACTTGGCGATACAGCGCCGCGAAATATCCGATGCGGCTGTTGTCTTCACGGGATTGGTCAATAATGTCGTCTATGCGCGCAACGACCTCATCGATTGTAGTCGGAAGATTAGTTATTGCGGGATCGGTTGTGGGCATATTAGTTCTTTACGATTGCCCAAACCAAACAAGCCCAGCCGCCGAGGAAAGCAACGCCGCCGAGAGGCGTAATTGCGCCAAGCCAGCGCACGCCGGTCAAACTGAGAACGTAAAGACTTCCAGAGAAAATAACCGTACCGATGATAAAAAGCCAGCCGCTTAAATTTGTCAATGAGCCCGGCCAGCGACCGCAGGCCCAGGCTACCGCTAAAAGCGCGAGGGCGTGATACATGTGGTAGCGCACGCCGACTTCAAAGATGTTGAACATTTCGGTTGACAGGCGGGTTTTCAAACCATGGGCGGCAAAAGCGCCAAGAGTGACGCCTAAAAATGCCGAGATAGCACCGCTTAAAAAGAAGATCCTCTCCAAGTTTTCCTCCTCCCTCGTTATTGGAACTATCTTTGCAAGGTTTCAAACCTTCCAAAGTCTCCAATTGAATTAGTCTACAACAACTGCCGCAAAACATACTGCAAAATGCCGCCGTGCTTGTAATAATTCAACTCTTCCGGCGTGTCAATTCGGGTGACGACTCTAAACGATTTTTCCGCGCCGTCATCAGATTTTGCGGTGACTGTCAATTCTTTGCCCGGCGATAAATTGTCGGCGATTCCGGTGATTTGATAAGTCTCAAATCCATCAAGGCCAATCGACTCGCGGTTTTCACCCGCTTTGAATTGCAACGGCAGCACGCCCATGCCGATTAAATTGCTGCGATGAATACGCTCGAAACTCTCGGCGATCACGGCTTCGACTCCGAGCAAACGGGTGCCTTTAGCGGCCCAGTCGCGTGAAGAACCCATGCCATATTCTTTTCCTGCCAAAATGATCAGCGGAATATCTTCCTTTATATACTGCATCGCGGCTTCATAAATTGAAGTCAGTTTTTTGTCCGGCAAGTGCTGGGTCCAGTTGCCTTCTTTTCCCGGGGCCAGAAAGTTGCGCAAACGAATATTGCCAAACGTACCCCGCATCATGACCTCGTGGTTGCCGCGTCGTGAGCCGAAAGAGTTGAAATCCGCCCGTTCAATTCCGTTATTTTTCAGGTACTTTCCTGCCGGACTGTCTTCGGGAATGGCACCCGCGGGAGAAATATGGTCGGTCGTAACCGAATCTCCAACCATGACCAGAACACGCGCGTTCCCGACGTCTTTGGGCGCAGCCGGTTCTAACGGCATATTTTCAAAAAACGGTGGATTTCTAATATAAGTGGAATTCGGATCCCAATCATAAAGATCGCCTTCAGGAATCTCAAGCGCCCGCCAGCGCTCGTCGCCGGTAAACACTTCGGCGTATTCTTTTTCAAACATTTCCTTTGTAACCGAATTTCGAACCACTTCCTGAATTTCTTTCAGGCTCGGCCAGATATCTTTCAGGAAAACCGGCCGGTTATTTTTATCCTGTCCGAGGGGTTCGTTATAAAGGTCGATGTCCATACGGCCGGCAAGGGCATACGCAACCACGAGTGGCGGCGAAGCCAAATAATTGGCGCGGGTATGTGGATTAATCCGGCCTTCGAAGTTGCGGTTGCCGCTCAAAACGGAAGCCGCGACCAGGTTGCCTTCTTTAATGCCGTTTACGATATAGTCAGGCAGGGGTCCGCTGTTGCCGATGCAAGTGGTACAGCCGTAACCCACTAAATTGAATTTCAGTTCATCCAGATACCGCATCAGGCCGGCGTCGTTCAAATAGTCGGTCACTACTTTGGAGCCGGGGGCCAAACTGGTTTTTACCCAGGGTTTGGTCTGCAGCCCGCGTTCCACCGCTTTTTTCGCCAGCAGCCCGGCGCCGATCATAACCGATGGATTCGAGGTGTTGGTGCAGCTGGTAATCGCCGCGATTACCACAGAACCGTTGTTCAACTCGACTTGATGACCATTGTCACTAACCTGCACACTATCTTTTGTATCAGCTAATTTCAATGTCTTAAGTGCGTCTTCGAAAGCTTTTTTGGAGTCCTTCAAACGAATCCGATCCTGCGGCCGTTTCGGCCCGGCGATACTCGGCTCAACAGTTGACAAATCCAGTTCGAGAATATCTGAGAAAACCGGGTCCGGAGTTTCATTGGTTCGAAAAAGTCCCTGCTCTTTGGTGTAAGCTTCAACCAGGCTGACCAGTTCGTCGCTGCGTCCAGTGTGGTGGAGATATTTTAACGTTTCGGAATCAACCGGGAAGAAGCCAATTGTGGCGCCGTATTCCGGGGCCATGTTGGCAATGGTGGCGCGATCTGCAAGACTCAAACTGCTTAGCCCGGGGCCAAAGTATTCAACAAATTTTCCGACCACGCCTCTTGCTCTCAACATCTGCACAACAATCAGCACCAAATCCGTTGCGGTTGCGCCTTCGGCCAGCTCACCGGTAAATTCAAAGCCGACGACTTCGGGAATGAGCATGGAAATTGGCTGACCGAGCATGGCCGCTTCAGCCTCGATGCCGCCAACGCCCCAGCCGACAATTCCTAAACCGTTGATCATGGTGGTATGAGAATCCGTACCAACCAGAGTATCCGGATAAGCAAACGTTTTTCCATCCATTTTTGACTGGAAAACAACCTGTCCCAAATACTCTAAATTCACCTGATGGCAAATTCCGGTCTCCGGGGGCACCACACGAAAATCCTGGAAGGAATTTTGCCCCCAGCGCAGAAAAGCATAGCGCTCGCGGTTGCGCACGTACTCTTTGTCCGTGTTGAATTTCATGGCACCGGCGGAGCCGAACATATCCACTTGAATCGAATGGTCGATCACCAGATCAGCGGGGACTTGCGGGTTAATTTTCTTCGCGTCGCCGCCGAGGTTTTTCATCGCCTCACGCATGGCCGCTAAATCAACAACTGCGGGAACGCCGGTGAAATCCTGCATCAGGACACGCGACGGGGCGAAAGCAATCTCGTTGTCCGACTTTTTAGCCGGATCCCAATTGGCGACCGCTTCAATATCCGCTTTCTTGACAAAGCCACCGTCTTCTTTGCGCAATAAGTTTTCGAGCAGAATTTTCATGGAAAAAGGCAATCGGGAGATGTTGCCAATCCCTGCTTTTTCCAATGCGTTTAATCGGAATATCTCATAAGAATTCGTTCCAACATTGAGTGTGCTCAGACTGCTGAAGCTATTCAACTGCTTTTTATCCATTTAGCTACTCCTTAGCTCTTTGTGTGAATATGATATGCTATCCAAATACTAGCAAAATGTCATTCCGACCAGAGGAAGAATCTGGTTTTAATGTGAAGACATTTGCTAATTGAACCTGAGTTCCCCTTTCAGATTTCTCACATGCGTTCGAAACGACATTGGGCTGTGGTTTTCGCCTCAGTTTTTCAAATATTCTAACCTAATCTAAATCGTCAATAATTTCGAAAATTATAAAACTTCTCAACAAATTATTATAATGAAATGAAGTTTGGAAATCAACTAGTTTGGTATAGAATTCGACTTTTCCCTTATTTCAAAAGAGATTCTCGTTTCTTTTAAGAAATTTACTTACCAGGCCTCCCAAGTATAAAATCAGCTCTTTTTACAAACGATTCAAAAAAAAGAAGGAGCAGAGATGTTTGAAAATACATTAATCCAATCCGATCAACATTGGGCCGTTTGGGCGATACTGATCTCGGTAGCCGCTTTTGGCTTATGGGCTGAAAAGACCAGGTGGGGCAGCAGGCTCTCTGCGGTTGTCGTTTCAATTCTGGCAGCTTTTATTCTCTCTAACTTATCGATTATTCCTTCGCAGGCTGAAGGCTACGATGTCGTATGGTCGTATCTCGTGCCGTTGGCGATTCCACTTTTGCTTTTCAAAGCTGATTTAAGAATGACCATTAAGGAAGCAGGACCAACTTTGCTGGCATTTGTTTTTGGGGCCATTGGAACCGTGCTGGGAACGCTGCTTGCATTTGCCCTCATTCCTCTTGGCGTAGAAGGGTATAAACTAGCGGGTATCTTTTGCGCCACCTACATTGGCCGGTTGGATGAATTTCGCCGCCGCTTCAGAAGCCGTGCAGCTGAGATCCGGCGACTTATTAACGGCAGGATTCGCTGCTGACAACCTCATTATGACCGTCTATTTTTTGTTGCTATTTTCCCTACCATCGATGGCGTTAATGAAAAAACTGTTTCGCACTAAATACGATGCCCAAGCGCAAAAATTTGCCGGTGACTCCGACGATGCGAAGCCAGCCGGCGAGCGACCAGACTTATTGGATATGGCCAGGGGTCTGGCGATTGCGACCGTGGTCTGTGCCGTTGGTTTTGCGCTGTCAGATCTAACGGGGATCAGGGGCAGCGGTATTTTGTTTACTGCGATCATTGTTGGGCTGGCGACCCTGTTTCCGAAAGTCATGGGCAGTATCCATGGAGCGTATCAAATCGGCACTTTTCGAATGCAGATTTTTTTCGCTGTCATTGGCGCTAGTGCAAATATAATAATAGTTATCAAGGTCTGTCCTATTTTG
>SMVB01030190.1_pt1 | contig 14901 bp, 13 predicted proteins | sample 2456461 | NCBI WGS metagenome assembly SMVB01 (sample SAMN11095934, study PRJNA526329) | marine sediment metagenome | biome: Marine sediment; feature: Surficial sediment; material: Deep marine sediment; isolation source: Hadal surficial sediment | place: Pacific Ocean | collected 2014-05 | depth... | reverse complement strand
CGAACAGCGACGCAAGGCGATGGGCCGGGCGTTGTCTGCCGCGCAGTTCACGCCGTGGTATCTCGTCGTCGTCGTCGGCCTCTTCGGGCTGTCAGCATTCCTCATACTCGCGTCGCGTCGATGGGACCTGCCCGCCGATGTTCGTGACGTCATCGGTGCGTGGTGCGTGTTCGGCCTGCCGGTGGTGGTGTTGGTCCTGCTGGTGTTCTGCCACCGCACCATCCGGCGGTCACTGTGGCGCGACCTGGACGCCGCCGGTGTGCCGACGTGTACGTCGTGCGGCTACGACATGACGGGCAGCGACGGCAAGCGTTGTCCGGAGTGCGGGAAGTTGCTTCGCGTCTAGGCTCTACGTGGCCGTCCCTTGCTCCAGCCGGTCAACGAAACTCGTTGCGCTGTCCGGATCAGCCGCGTCGGCCGCATGCTGCGGACGACGAGTCTGCATCACCGGTGCGGACTCGTGGTTCCCAAGACTGCAACTGCGTTGGTTATAACCGGAGAGCGTCTGCTGTCACGCCGCGGCCCGTCGCTGTGTATGCCGCCCGACGAGCGTAATCAGCTTGAAACGATCGATCGGCTTCGTGGCGAAGTCATCACAGCCGGCACTGATGCACTTCTCGCGGTCGCCACTCAATGCGTGGGCGGTCAAAGCAATGATGGGGCCGGCGTAGCCGTTCTCGCGAAGCTGCATCGTGGCGGCGTAGCCGTCCATCACGGGCATTTGCATGTCCATCAGGATGACATCGAACGGGTTCTCATTGCACGCCGCCAACGCCGTGTCGACGGCGAGCTTGCCGTTGGCCTTGACCGTCACATCCGCCCCGGCGTTTTTCAACACAAGCGAGATGATCCGTTGGTTGTCCGGTCCATCTTCGGCCAGAAGGATGCGGACGCCGCAAAGGTTGGAAGCGGCAAGGGTGGGGTGGGCCGTTTCTACGGCCGTCGCCGACATGGGGTTTTCGAGCATCTTCACGCCTTCGAGAGACCCGGTGGCGATCCTTACGCGGAACGTCGTGCCAACGCCCAACTCGGTCGTGAGCACCGTAATGTCGCCGCCGAGCAAATCGGCGAAACGCCGGCTGATCGTCAAGCCGAGACCCGTTCCGCCGAACTTCCTCGTGGTCGAGGTGTCGGCCTGCATGAACGGCTGGAACAGCTTGTCGACCTGCTCCCGCGTCAGGCCCCGCCCCGTGTCGAGGATATCGAATTGCAGATATGGTTCGCCGCGCTCCTCCACGAGACATGTCACGACGCGAACGGTTCCGGTCTCTGTGAACTTGATCGCGTTTCCGATCAGGTTGATGAGGATCTGCCGAAGACGCGTCTCGTCAGTTCGAATCGTTTCCGGGATCGCCCCTACGTATTCGATGCTGAGGGGCAACTCCCGCTCGTCGGCCCGCACACGCATCAGCGAAACCACCTCGGCGACGATCCGGCGTGGCTGGCAGGCCCTGCACTCGATCGTCACCTGGTTCGCCTCGATCTTCGCCAAGTCCAGGATATCGTTGATGAGCTCCAACAGGTAATCCCCGTTGCGGCGGATGGTTTGGATCCCGCTCAACCTCTCCGACTCTGAGAGGTCGTCGTCGAGCAGATGCTCGGCGAAGCCGAGAATCGCCGTCATGGGTGTGCGAATCTCGTGGCTCATATTGGCCAGGAACTCACTTTTGGCCAGCGTGGCAATCTCGGCCAGCTCCTTGGCTTGTAGCAAGTCGTTCTCTATACGCTTGCGATCCGTGATGTCTACCGAGGAAGCGATGATGTATTCGATTTGACCGTCAGTATCACGAGCCGGCACGAACGTCGTGTCGTACCACACCTCGGTTCCCTCTGAATCTTGCGCCGCGCATTCCACGCTACAAGTCTCTCCCGCCTTCGCTCGTTCGAGGTGTTCGATGAGGAGAGCTCGCGCCGGCTCTGGAAAGAAGTCGGGAGGATAGGGGCACCCGTAAAGACTCGAGATATCGTCAATCTTGAGCCTCGCGTGACCCGCAGCGCTCATGTACTGCAACCGGGAATCAAGGTCGATGATCTTGTTGCAGACCGGCGAGCCATCCAGCAGCGTGCGACTTCTTATCTCAGCGTCCCGTAACTCAATCTCCATCGATCGAATCTTCGCCGCCATCACCCCACCGAAGATCACGGTCATGAGTGCGAGCAGGGTGGTCATGATTACTGTGACGGTGGACGACACGCTGTACATGACAATGACGGACAGCGTGACCACAAGGGCCACGAGGACGCCGAAACCAAATCCAATTCTTGTGCCGATACTCATGGACGTCCCTGGTCGATTCTTGGAAGACACGTGAGCCATAAACCCAAGCACCCCTAAGGTGAACGACGGGACCACCGGCAAGGCGGATACACCTCGATAAACCGTCGACCATTCATCCCAAGGTCATTTGGTAAAGTCTCATAATGCCGGACAAAAAAGGGGGTTGAGCTTGCCCCGCCTCCGGGACGCCCGCTATCTGACTGACATAGGGATCCAGGGCGGTGGCCTGGTTGTCAAGAACGCCCGCTTGTTTCCGATCACCGCCAAGGAGAGCGAGAAGCGACTGGACTCGATAGGCGTAGGCACGCATCGGGATGCAAGGATCAGATGTCAGGTAGGGCGGGGACATCGCAAAGTGCGTTTCGCTAGAAGTTGTACGACAGGCCCACGAAGAGCCCGAAGTCCTCTGTCAGCTGTACGTCGCCCTTGTCTGCGCTCTCACGAATGCGTGTGTAGAGAGGTATTCGACCGGCCACATTGAGCGTCAGGTGGTCAGTGATACCCCACGTCAGAGTCGGACGAAGGGCGATCTCGAAGCGGCCGGTATTCGGGACACCGAACGATCCGTCGAACACACCGCCAGGACCAACGACGTCAGCTCCGTCAAACCGGTCGCGGCCGGACCAGAATGTCTCGGCATACAGGCCAAGGATCAGCCGCGTATGGCCGACTCTGACCGCGGGCCCCAGCGTGAAGGTCGCGCTCGGGGCCGTTCGGTAGTCATAGCGATTCTCGTATAGCGGGATCGTCGCGTTCACACTTCCCAGGAACATCCAGTGCCCATCGAATCGGAACACCCCGTCCAACCCGAGAAACGGATCGACGGTGCCGGTTCCCAACTGCAGATGACTGTGCGGCGGCACGATCACTCCGAGATCACCGGCTTCATCATGGCCGAGATACGACGCCGCAGTAACCCTGTTCAAACGACCGGTGGGCAGGCTCAGGCCAACGAGGATCGAAACCTGGTACGACTGCTCGAACGCCACGAAGTGCCTCATGCCCACACGAAGATCGCCCAGTCCGTCAACCGTCTCATTTCGGTGATGCTCGTCGTTCTCATCAACTCGAATCGTGATCCGCTGGTATGGGACGGCAAGTGAGAGTTCCGTGAGATCGGTCAGCGCATACCGTGCGATAGTGTCGATCCGAAACACCCGAAACTCCGCATCACCATGCTCGGCCGCCTCAGGACTGCGCACTGCAAGTTCTGCGAAACTGACATAGTCGTCGCCATGAACGAGCTTTGACAGATCGTGAAACTGAAAGTTCAGGTCGAGCCGAAATGCACCTTTCTCCATCGGCTTGTCGTAGATCGAACGGCCACCAGTCGTGCTCTCCGAACTGGAGAGAAGCGGGTTCGCTCACCCCGGTCACTGTGCATGAGCGTGCCGAGTAAAGCCGAACAATGCGGAAGGGATGGCGATGAGGCCAATTGCGAACGGACGCAGGAGAGATACCTTCATCCTCCGTCCGTTCCTCTCCAGCATGGCGGATTTTCCTGGCACATGAAGAGATCAACGACATTGAACCCTGGTTCAATGTTCCCCGTGAACCGCGATTCCGTGGTCGAGCCACCCCTCGGCTTTGCCGGCGTTCGAATGGGACGCAGCCGATCGGTCAGACAGGTCCTAGAACCCGCCGGAGCGCATCACGTTGAGGCTCTCGGGGAACGGGTAGCTGGCGAACGCACCCGTCGGGGCGAGTTCCCACATGGCCAGCGACGGGTAGACGTCGCCGCGGTAGCCGGCTTCGAACATGGTCCGCAGGACGGACTCGAACGACGGTTCCCGATCGTTGGGTCCCACCAGCGCGTTTGACTTGGCGCCGAGGAACGAAACGCTTGCCACCGGTAGCCGCTCGCGTCGTCCGTCGAGCATCTTGGCGATGGTCTTGAAGCCGCGGGCGAGGTCCTCGAGCGTGAAGTGCTCCTGACCGCGCGGCCGCAGAATCGCCATGATCAGCAACTGGTCGAGGTCGTACTTGAGGATGTACGGCTCGCTGTCATGCGGAGCGTGCTCGGCCACCGAATCGTGGAACACCTTGGCGTAGGCCGTGGCGGTGCGAACGTTCCACTGGCTCGTCGGAACCAGCTCGAGCAACTCGCCGACGATCCCCCTTGCGTTGTCGACGTCGTTGACCGCGCACACCGCAGTCCGGTAGCGGCCGGCGACGAGGTCCGCCAGCAGGTGCTGGCCCCACTGGATGCGGATTCGATCCGGGTCCTTGCTCGCATGACGCGGATCGCCCGAAGGCAGCAGGATTACGCGGTCCGTGCGTTTGTCGGCCTCCAGCAGCAGGTCGCCCTCTTCGTCGTACAGCCAGATGTCCGACTCGTGCCTCGCTGATTTCACCCTTGACGCTCCTTCGTTAGGGGAACAACGAGTATATCAGGTGCGGGCGACGAGCAACCCGATGATCTCGATCTTGCTGATGGCCCCCACGATGTTGTCATGGTCGAAGATCTCCTGGACCCGCGACAACGGGTCCTCAAGCTATACATGGCGCCCTGCATCGCCTCCAAGACACCGACTCGGCAGGCTGCTGCACAGTGTGATATAATTGCCCACCCGGTCGCCGGTTTCCGCACTTTCCCGCTGGGAATGTGGAGATCGCAACCGGTCGACTCCGCTCGGATGGGCGGGACGCCTGCGGAGCGAAACAATCCGCCACTCGGCTGGACTGGCCTGCCTGAACCACCTCGCACGCGGGGTGGGGATCAGTGGCGATTCGAACGTCTGTGAGGAAAACATGCCACCATTGAGTAGCGTCGACTTTCCGAAAGAACAAGCTCATTTTGGGACGGAGGCACTCACGGCGGGGTTGGATAACGCACTGGATCTGGATCGATGCACGACGGCTGATCCCCATGTCACGACCGCCCTCCTGCTGGCTGCGGGGGAGGGATCACGTCTGCTGTCGCGGACCAACGGCGGACCAAAGTGTCTGACCGACGTCTGTGGGATACCGATTCTCGGAAGGCTCGTGTCTTGCCTCGTCCAGGAGGGTTTCGAGCGACTCGTCGTCGTGGTCGGACATCGCGGCGAACAGATTCGCGACTACCTGGAGTTGCACGCCGGCGGATTGCAGATTCACTGCATCGACTGTCACAAGTATGCAACCACGAACAACATCTACTCCCTCTGGCTGGCAAGAAAGCACATCCGAGAACCGGTCCTTCTCATTGAGTCGGACCTGGTGTTTGAGTCGCGTCTCCTGGGTCTGATGCGCACGAGCAATCGCATCGCCGTCGCGAGACTCCGTTCGAATATGCACGGGACGACAGTGTCGTTCGACGATTCCGGGCGCGTCAGGTCGTTCCGCGTGGGCGCGGTCAACGGTACTCGCCTGGCGTATAAGACCGTCAATCTATACAGCTTGTCGTTGCCGCTCTGGCAGGAAGTCTCTCGCCGGCTGGAGCAGAGGATTGCAGCCGGCAAGGTGGACGACTACTACGAGGTTGTCTTCGCAGACATGGCAGCCGAACGATCGCTGCCTCTTCAAGCGGTTTATTTCGATGACGGACGCTGGTGCGAAATAGACACGCCCGATGACCTTTTCGACGCCGAACAACTCTTTTCGGCATTCGAAAGAAACGGTGGGCCACGGGTGCTGACGGGCTCGGTGCACCTGGACCCAGCATGACAGCGCCTCTGCATTACGGTGATTCCGGCGACGGCGGAGTCGCTGTGGCCGAGCCAGGATCGCCTCAACTCGACTACACGAAAGTCCGGAACTACTGGGGGCGGGCAACGCCGTCGATACTCGGTCCCTACATGATGGATGGATTCGGGTTTCCCGCCGGCGCGGGACGCCTCCGTTTCCGCCGTGAACAAGAAATGGTCGCCGCAAGAGTCGAGAGCCTTCCTTCAAGTTGCTCGGTGCTCGACCTTGGTAGTGGCGTCGGATTCTGGACCGAGTACTTCGCGCAGCGATTCGCGCACGTGGAGTCTGTTGAAGCAAGCCCGGTCCTCTATTCGGCGCTCACCGATCGGTGTTCGCGATATCCGAATGTGACCACCTGCAACGGGAACGTGCTCTCGTACGAGCCCAGGCAGAAGCTTGGACTGGTGTTTCTCGGCGGTTTGTTGATGTACCTCGATGAGCACGATGTCCGGGCCCTCCTGGAGAGACTCGCCCCGACGCTCGAGTCGGGGGCGTTGGTGCTGTGCCGAGAGTCCACGGTCCGACATGGAACCAAGGTGCTCCAGGGTGAGTACCAGGTCGTCTACCGTTCCGTCGACACCTATCGCAGGATCTTTACCGAGGCTGGCTTTGATGTTGTGACCGCCGAAGCCAATGCTGCATACGCTGGCCCCCAGATGGGTTGCGAGGTGGTCAAGAAATGGAAGTCACTGGTTCCTGAGCAGTGCTGGTGTCTGCCGGTCATCGGGCGTCTCGCCTATTGGGGATTCCGAATCGGCTACCCGTGGAACACGAAAGTGATCCCCTGGCTGTCGGCCCGGATCGGGTGGGAGTTCCCGTCCCTGACAAACCACTTCTTTGTTCTCCGGACGCATCGCTCCGCTGAGAGCAGTCGAAGTACGACGTGACCGCACCGTTCTCCTTGCGGCAGGTCTACCGCAATCTTCCGAACATCGTCTCGATACTCGGTGTGCTGCCGCTGGGCCTGCTCCTGCTTGACGATGGATTCGCATACCTCTGCGCGCTGATCGTATTCAACAATTTCATGGACGATCTGGACGGGGTCCTTGCCAAGAAGTTGCGGCTCGGAAGTGCCTTCGGCGCCAGATTGGACAACGTATGCGACGCCGTCGCGCACATTCTCATTGCGATGGTCGTGGGCGTCCACTACGGTGGCCTCGTCGGGGCGGTCGGTCTGCTCGCTGCCGTTGCGATTCTCGTCCGGGTCGTTCAACGGCTGGCGCCCTCGCCCGCTTCCGGTACAGGGACACCAACCAACGAACTGATGCGGCACCTGCTGCTGCTGTCAATCCTCCAGGGCCTCTACGGATTCGATATCACCGTGTACCTGGTCGTGGCGTTTCTCTTGAACTCGGTGTCGATGCACGTTCCATTTGCGATGCCACATCTCGTGCGGGCGAGGGCCAAGTCACCGGCGGCGATCCTGTCGGTCAACGTTGCACTGGTTCTGGCATGGGGGATTCCGGCGACGGCGCCCTTCGTGGCCGCAGCCTTCTTCGGTACGTACCTGTATTGCTTTGCGGTGGGCGCTCTCCGATGGATCGGTGGGCGCAATCTTGCGGTCAACGGATAGACGCCGCCGCTCGTCGGGGCCGGCTCAAGCAGTTCGCCGACGTTCCCCTCGCGTTGTCGCTGTGCCGAGGACCGCTGCAACGCACATCAGGTGCGGGCGGCGAGGAACTCGACGATGTCGATCTTGCTGATGATCCCCACGATGTCGTCGTCCTCGACGACGACGGCGATGTTGTCGTGGTCGAAGATCTCCTGGACACGCGACAACGGGTCCTCAAGCGATACATGACCCTGCATCGGCTTTGCCGCGACCCGGACAGTGTCCTGGGGCGTGCATTCGCCGGACACGAGCCCCTGCAGCAGGTCGCCCTCGTGGATCATCATGTACTGGCCGCCGTTGTTCCGGGACACCGGCATCTGGGAGATACCCAGCTGGTTCATGCGGTGCGCGACCTCGGCGAGTGTCTCGTCGGCCTCCGCGAACTGCACGTCGCGGCGTTTGAACTGCATGAGCTCGCGGACCGTGCCGAGACGTTCGGCGAGACCGAGGTAGCCCATGTCCTTCATCCAGTCGTCGTTGAAGCACTTGCTCAGGTAGCGGTCGCCCGAGTCACACAGCAGGCACACGACGATCTTGCCCGGTCCGAGCTGCCGTGCAACCTGCAGCGCGCCGAACACCGCCGTGCCGGTTGACCCGCCACAGAAGATTCCCTCTTCCCGCGCAAGCCGCCGCGCCATCAGGAACGAGTCGCGGTCAGAGACCTGGAACACGTCGTCGATCACGCTGAAGTCGAGCGTGCCGACCATGAAGTCGTGGCCGATTCCCTCGACGCGGTAAATGTCCGGCTTGCCGGACGTGCCCTTGTAGAATTCGTCCAGGTAGATGCTGCCCTCCGGGTCGGGACAGCTGATCCTGATCTCGCGTCCCGCCTCGGCCGCCTTCTCCTTGAGGTACTTGCCGGCGCCCGAGATCGTCCCCCCGGTGCCGATGCCGCCCACGAGGCAGTCCAGCTGGCCGCCGGTGTCCTCCCAGATCTCCGGGCCGGTCGTGAGGTAGTGGGCCTCGGGGTTGTCCATGTTGTAGTACTGGTCGGTGTAAAAGGCGTCGGGAGTCTCGCGGGCGATCCGCTTGGCGACCTCGACATAGCTCTGCGGGTGATCGTGCGGCAGATCGGTTCGCGTGACGACGACATCCACCCCGTACGCCTTCAGGATGTCGATCTTTTCCTGGCTCATCTTGTCGGGCATGGTGCAGATACACCGGTAGCCGCGGACGGCACACGTCATGGCGAGTCCGATACCGGTGTTGCCGGACGTGCTCTCGACGATCGTTGTGCCGGGTTTGATCAGGCCGGCCGCTTCCGCACGGCGGATCATGTGGACCGCCATGCGGTCCTTGACCGATCCGGTCGGGTTGAGGTGCTCCATCTTGACGTAGATGTCGGCCAGGCCGCCGCCGACAAGCCGCTGAAGCTTCACCAGCGGCGTGTGACCGACGAGGTCGAGGACGGATTCGAAGTACTTCATCTGAGTCGTCACGACGGAAGCATTCTAGGTCCTAGTCCGCCAGGGACGACGCGAACCCGCGCGGGCGTTCGGCCTGCTTGAACCGCTCCCCGGCGAGGCACGCGCGCGCTCGATCGCGGAGGGACATCAGCGACGTCTCCAGCTCGGCCCGCCGGGCCTCGATGAGTTCGGCGGAGGCGTCGGCCGGAACCTGGATCGGTGTCCCGGCGATCGCAACGGCGCGGCTCGGCGGGATCGGCAGCCGGAACCGGTCCCACGACGCGAACTGCTTGTACCGGCTCAGCGCCCCTCCCAGCGGAACGATCGGGCAGCCGGTCAGCTTGGCCAGGAGCACGATGCCCGGCTTGGCGACGTGCCGGGGTCCCTTCGGACCGTCCACGGCGATGCCCGCGTCCGCCCCGCCCTTGACCACGTTGGCCAGGTCGATCATCGCGCGGGTCGCGCCCCGTGATGTCGAGCCTCGAACGGTTCGATACCCGGCGGCCTTCAGCACGCGGGCGAGGATTTCGCCGTCAGGACTGCGGCTGACGATAATGTAAAGCCCACTTTGTCTGGCGTACTGGAAGATCGGGAAGTAATCCCCGTGCCACAACGCGAACAGCAGCGGACCGGGTCCGAGCCGGCGGAAGCCCGGCAGTTTCGGCTCGTTGACCGTCCGGAGTCGTGTCGAGATGCATAATGTCCAGAGTACCAGCCGGGCAACGGTGCTGAACACGGCCGCTCGACGGTGATCCGCCGCGGTCAGTTCACCACGGGCCCGGCGAGCCCGGGTCATTGAGAAGCCCTTCCGAGCCGACTTGGCAGATCCCATCGATGGGAACGATACTCCCCCACCCGACAAGCGGCGAACGCTGTTACACTGCACGCGGCGTGAGAATCACAGCACTTTGTCTCCCCAATTGTGGCTCAGCGAGCACTGGGCGGGGATTGAACGCATCCAAGTAGAAATGGAACCCACGAAACAGCAAACCCTCGGGTTGATTGCAGGGGGTGGGAAACTGCCGCTGCTTGTGGCCGAGGGGATGCGCGAGGCCGGCGTCCGCGTGATCGGTATCGGGCTGCGGGACCACCACGACCCGGCACTGGCCGCGATGTGCGATCAGTTCGTCGTGCACGGCGTGTTGCGGATCAGCCGCTGGATCAAGACGTTGCGTGGCGCCGGGATCACGGAGTTGGTCATCGTCGGTCGCGTCGGCAAGGCGAGATTGATGCACCAACCCCTGCGATGGGTGCGGCAGATGCCGGATTGGCGGGCGGCCCGCGTGTGGTACCGGCGGCTCGGGAACGACCGCCGCAACAAGACCGTGATGTCGGCCCTCGCTGACGAGTTGCGGGACAACGGGCTTACGCTCATCGACTCCACCGCGTACGTCACACGGCACCTCGCCCACGAGGGCGTGATGACCCGCGTCGGGACGTCCGAACAGCATGACGCGGACATCTCACACGGTTGGCCGATGCTGCGACGGGTCGTGTCGCTGGATATCGGCCAGTCGATCGCGATATGCGGCGGCCAGGTCATTGCCGTCGAGTCGCTCGAAGGCACCGACGCCATGATCGAACGGGCGGGCAGCCTCAACGGCGCCGGCTGGACACTGCTGAAGGCTCCGGCGGAAGACCACGACATGCGGTTCGACGTGCCCGCCATCGGCCCGACGACGATCGAACGCATGGCCCGCGCCCGGGGCGGCTGCCTCGCGTTGAACGCCGGTCGAGTCATCATGATCGAAAAGGACAAGGTCCTCGCCACGGCCGAGCGGCTCGGCATCCCGATCATCGGCATCACGACCACCGACGGGTCCTGATACCGGTGCGTGTCGGCCCGGAGACCGTCCACCGCGCTGAGGGCCCGTCCGGGAACAAACGTCACATTTCGCCGGTCCTCGCCGCCCGTGGCTGCGTTGCGCATCCTTGGAAACCAGGGAGGTTGCCTGCGTCAGCGCGCCTTGCCAGGAACGCCGAGGTCTCGCCGAAATGTGACGTTTGTTCCCGGACAGACCCTAACACACGTGGGCAAGGATTTCCCGGGGGGCGTCCTCGGCGAAACGGCGGTGCCCGAACCGGGCCGCGACCTCCGTCAGGGCGTTCACCTGCGTCCGGGCGGCATCCTCGTCGAGAAGAATCCGTTCCACCTCCCGGACGATCGGGGCGACCTGGCCGAAATGGGGCACGAACTCCGGGACCGCCCGGCCCAGGCCGGCCCATTCGGACACGAGGTTGGGGAGCGTGAACGTCCTGGTCGCAACGACACACGCGGCGATCACGGCCGTCGCGGGGTTCATGTTGTAGATCACGACCATGGGTTTGAGCCGCGCAGTGACCTGCAGCGTGACCGTGCCCGAGGCAACCAAGGCACCGTCGCACCAATCCAGCACGGCTTCCGCCCGCCCGATCGTCAGCGTCAGACGGTCGGGCCAGGCGTCACCCAGGGTCAGGGTCGTGACGTCGCGCACCTGCGCGGCCCTCTGGTCGTCCAGCGCCCCGATGACACCTTCGAGCCGCCCGTGCCGCCCGCTCAATTCGACGAACGCCTTCACCATGGTCGGCCAGTTCCGGGCGATCTCGCTGCGACGCGATCCAGGCAGCAAGGCAAGACGCGGCGAACCCGCCGGCAGCTCCTCGCTGTCGACCGGTGCGTCCCTTGGTGGATCGAAAGCCGGATGCCCGACGAACGTCGCCTGCACGCCGCGGTCGGTAAGCCACGGTTGCTCGAAGGGAAGCAGGCACAGCACGTGATCGGTCAGGCGACGCAGTCGCCGGATACGCCACGGCGCCCACGCCCAGATCTGCGGGGCCACGAGGTGGATGATCCTCGCGTCGGGCTGCGTCTCGCGAACCGTCCGGCAGATCGACCAGTTGCCGGCCGGGCTGTCCACGGGGACCAGCACGGTGATCCGGTGTTCGCCGAGCCACTCCCGCACTCGCTTGAGCCGTTGATGATGCGACCAGCCCTGCCGAAGGGTCTCGAGGAACATGGTCCCGTGCTGGCTGGTGTGTTCGAGCAACTCCGCTCCGGCGGCCTCCATCCTTGGTCCACCCAGCCCGTAGATCCGCAACTCCGGCCTGGCGCGTCGCAGTGCCGCGATCGTCTCCGCCGCCAGCATGTCGCCGCTCGGTTCAAACGAGGAAAAGAGGAGGCTCGGTTGGTCTTGCATCGGTTCGGGCAACGCTCAACGGCCATCGGCCGCGACGGCGGTTCTCTCGGTTCGGGTCTGCGGGCGACTGCCGGCGTTGGCACTGCGGCAGAGGCCGCGGTTCGATGCTTCGATGAACTCGATGTACTCGTCCACCATCGGCCGGCCGGCCCGCTCCCGCAACGCTTCCAGCGCGGCCGCCGGCGGCAGCCGACGCCGGTAGATCACTTTGTATGTCCAGCGAATGTCGTCCATGACGTCGGCGGGAAGCTTCTGCCGCCGCATCCCGACGACGTTCGGACCGCTGACGGTGTTGAACCCGGTGAGCATGAAGAACGGCGCCACGTCACCCGTCGTCGGCACACCGCCCGACAGCATCGCGCCGCGACCGATCCGGCAGAACTGGTGGACCCCGCAGTTGCCCCCGATGGTCACGCATTCGTCGACACGCACATGACCGCCGAGCTGGACGCCGCCGGCGATCGTCACGTGGTCGGCCACACGGACGTCGTGGGCAGCATGCGAGTGATTCATGAACCAGACGTGGTTGCCGATCGTGGTCGGGACCTTGCTTGCCGTCGCCCGGTGAATCACCACGCATTCGCGGAACCTGTTGTCATCACCGATCCGGGTTCCCGAACCGGGCTCCTTCGGATCCCAGTCGAATGCCTGCGGGGCGAAGCCGACGCACACGCCGGGATAGAACATGTTGCCGACGCCGACCGTGAGCGGGCCTGTCAGAAAGACCTGCCCGATCAGGTTCGTTCCGGCACCGACGGTGACCGGTCCGAGCGTGCCGTCAAGTACGCACCCCGGCCCGACAACCACGTCGTCAGCGAGCGTGACGTCGCCGCGCAGGACCGCACTGGTGTGAACATCCGCCATTGCGTGACAGTGTAGATCGTTGGAGCATGCTTCGGACGGAGGATGCTCCGGCCTGCTAGGAACGGACAATCTTCGGGCGGGCGACCGTCTCCTCGTTCTGCATGCGGCGTCTGGCCTCGTCGACCACGAACGCGTGCACGCCGAAGGTCGCGGCGACGGCGTCGATGGCGCCCTTGGCGAGGAACTGCGTGCCCAGGGGGTGGGACGCTGCCTGCCGGACAAGGACGGTAACCTCCTCGACGGTCGGCCGGTAGCGGTCCGGGGGGTCCTGTTTCGAACTGGCGCTGGTCATGTCATGGGCTCTTCTAACTTTCCCGGGCTGCCCCTGTCAAGTAGGATGCGGCAGGGCACTACCCGCTGGGGACTATTTCGATGGCGATACCGAAATCCGTAACCCTTTGCGAGTGCTGGGCCCGCGATGGGCTCCAATCGATCCCCGGGGTGGTCACCACGGCCGACAAGGTCGAGATGATCAACAGGATCATCGATTCGGGCGTCCGGAAGCTGGAGGTGACGAGCTTCTCGCACCCGAAACTACTGCCTCAGTTCGCCGACTGCGTCGAGGTGCTCAAGGCCATCAACCGGCGTGACAATGTCACCTACGTGGTCCTGATGCCCAACGCCAAGGGTTTCGAGCGATTCGAGGTCTGCCAGAAGGAAGGCCACGGCGCCGACGAGATCATCCTGATGATCTCCTGCAGCGAAGCCCACAACCTTGCCAACTTCCGCATGTCGCACGACGAGGCCAAACGTGCCCACGCGGGCGTCATGCAACGCGCGCACGATCTCGGCGTCCGGATCATCGGCTGTCCCGGCACGGTGTACGGCTGCCCGATCGCCGGTGACGTCCCCATGGCGGCCGTGATAGACATCACGCGGTTCTACCTGGAGCACGGCGCGCACACGATCATGCTCGGTGACACCACCGGTGCCGCCAACCCGCTGCAGGTTCGCCGGCGTATCGGCAAGCTCTTGTCCCTGTTTCCGGATGCCCGGTTCATTGCGCACTTTCACGACACGCGTGGCAATGGCATCGTCAACAGCGTCGCCGCGCTTGAACTGGGGTTGCGGTACGTCGACACGTCGCTCGGCGCGATCGGCGGTCAGCCCGCGACCGGCGCGAACCAGTACCAGTTCGGGTTCACGGGCAACACCTGCACCGAGGATCTTGTCTGCCTGCTGCACGAAATGGGTGTGCAGACCGGTGTCGACGTCGATGCGATGATCGCCAACGGGCACCGGGCCGAGGCCGTACTCGGCCAGCGGCTGCGGGCCAACGTGATCCGCTCCGGCCCCGTCAACCATGAGCCGAAGACGTACGACCCGGCCGACAAACCCGAACCGGCCCCGGTCGCCACCGTGTGAGCGATCGCCGCTCCCTGCGTCTGGACGACCAAGGGCGGATCAACGAGGACCTCCTCTGCCGGGCCTGCGATTACAACCTGAGGGGTCTGCACGTATCGGCGGACTGCCCGGAGTGCTCAACGCCGATCGCCCGATCGGCCCGGCCGGACCTGCTGCGATTCAGTGATCCGACTTGGATGACCCGCCTGTCCAAGGGCATGTTGATCATCATCATCGGCCGACTCGCCGGCATCGCCGGAGGTGCGCTGCTGGGCGGCCTTGTCATCGTGTTGCCGATGGTGGGGGTGACACCCGCGACGATCCTCGCGGCGTCAACGCTCATCACCGCGATATTCCTGATGATTGCCGTTGCCGGCGTGTGGCTCGCCACGACGCCGGAGCCGGGCCGACCGGAGCCTGACGGGCGGGTTACCGTCCGCCGCACCGCCCGGTGGTGTGTCGTGGTCCAGGTCGTCTCCGGGCCGATGCAAATGGCGGTCGGCGGTCAAGGCGGGTTCGGCATGGCGGCCGTCGGGCCGGCGATGCTGATCGCGG
>SMVB01274612.1_pt1 | contig 14902 bp, 8 predicted proteins | sample 2456461 | NCBI WGS metagenome assembly SMVB01 (sample SAMN11095934, study PRJNA526329) | marine sediment metagenome | biome: Marine sediment; feature: Surficial sediment; material: Deep marine sediment; isolation source: Hadal surficial sediment | place: Pacific Ocean | collected 2014-05 | depth 0-1... | reverse complement strand
TTCTCTAGTCTAACACCCTGCAGTGTACTATAAGGTTCGGCTATTCTAAAGAATTCTCTGAGATTTTACGCCTCTTTTCAGTTTACGTTCGGCCATTGCACAGTAAAGAACCGGCACCAGGAACACAGTGGTGAGTACCATGGTCATGCCTCCGAATGATGGGATTGCCATGGGGATCATGATGTCTGATCCTCGCCCTGTAGATGTGAGCACAGGGAGAAGCGCCAGAATGGTGGTGGCCGAAGTCATGAGCGCCGGACGTATTCGTCTCAAAGCCGCTTTCACCGTGGCTTCGCGGATTTGAAGGACGGACTCCGGTTTGTCTTTCTTAAACACAGATTCGAGATACGTGCAAAAGAGTACTCCATCATCAGAGGCGATGCCGAACAGAGCAAGAAAACCAACCCAGACTGCGACCGATAGATTGAACGCTCTTATTCCAAACAGATCTCTCAGATTTACTCCAAACGGAGAGATATTCAAGAACCAATCCTGTCCGTACAACCAGAGCATAATGAAACCTCCGGCCCAGGCGACGAAGATGCCTGAAAACACCAGGAGCGTGACTGACACTTTCTTGAATTGAAAATAAATTATGATAAATATGATCAACAGGGAAAGCGGCAGGACGATCATCAGCTTGCGCTCGGAACGAATTTGATTTTCGTAGCTTCCGGTGAAGCGATAATTTACGCCGTTTGGAATGATGAGTTCTCCCGACTCAATCTTAGAGGAAAGATATTCCTGAGCTGCTTCCACTACATCTACCTCGGCAAATCCCGGCATCTTATCGAACACGACATACCCGAGCAGGAATGAATCCTCGGCCTTAATGACCATGGGTCCGCGGACAAACCGAATCTCTGCAAGCTCAATAAGCGGAATGGTTGCACCATCAGGCGTGGGGATAAGAATTTTACCGAGTCCTTCAATGCTGTTGCGGAGTTCGCGCTGATAGCGCACGCGAACGGTGTATCGCTCTCGCCCTTTTATTACGGTCGTGAGTGGTTTGCCACCCACGGCCACTTCTATAACGTCTTGAACCTGCTGCACATAAATTCCATAGCGACCAATCGCCTCGCGGTCCAAAATGATTTCCAGATACGGTTTACCCACAATCCGATCGGCAAACACCGTGGCCGGATTAATAGAAGGCACCTGTTTCAGCAGACGCTCTATTTCCACTCCCGTTTTCTCAATGGTGGCTAAGTCCGGACCCTTTACCTTGATGCCCATAGGCGCGCGCATACCCGTCTGAAGCATGACCAGTCGCGTCGAAATCGGCTGCAGTTTTGGTGCGGACGTAGTGCCCAAAATTTTGCCCGCGCTGACGATCTCTTGCCAGATATCGTCTGGCGATCGAATATGATCGCGCCACTGTCTGAAGGGTCGCCCGCCCTCAGCGGGAATGAGTTCACCAGACTCATCACGATCAAACTCGCCGGCAGTATACCTGAAGCTCCTCGGACGACCGCTCTTATCTTGAATGAATTCCGATTTGTAGTTGATCACCGTTTCGATCATGGATATCGGCGCGGGATCTAAAGGAGAATCGGCCCGCCCGAGTTTGCCTACCACAGACTCGACTTCTGGAATCGCGCTGAATGCACGATCTTGAATTTGTAGAATCTCAAGGGCTTCACCCATGGATGCGTGAGGCATGGTGCTCGGCATGTAGAGAAATGTGCCCTCGTCAAGGTTGGGCATGAATTCCTTGCCCATTCCCAGCCACGTGCTCATGCCAAACAGTACTATCGCCAGTGTGCTGCCGATAAACCAGATTTTATGAACCAGGAGCCATCGCAAGATCGGCTCATACATCTTCAGGAGCAGCCAGAATCCTGCCAGTACCGAGCCCAGCAACAGGGCCACGAATCCGAAATTCAGTATGTTTCCAGCACCCAGCCCGAGAGGCATCCAGTGAGCGGACAGAAATGCGGCCACGACGATTACGACCGCAAACTTGGCCGCATTCACCACCTGATCCTTGATGGACGGCGAAATCCGTGGAACGGCAAACACATATGCGGCAACCAGCCCGAGTGCAATGCCCGTGAGCCAGAATTGGAACGTCAGGGCAATGGCCGCCACAACCGCCAGGCTCGCAGCTTTAGACCACCCGGGGACTTTTGGAAATTTCGTCTTGCCAAACAACATAAGTGCGAAGGGAGGAATAAAGGCCAGCGAGACGATTACGGATGCAACCAGTGCAAACGTCTTGGTGTACGCCAGTGGTTTGAACAATTTGCCTTCGGCCGCTTCCATGGCGAACACCGGTAAGAACGACACCACTGTAGTCGCTACAGCGGTGAGAACCGCGCCCCCGACTTCAGAAGTTGCCTTGAATATGATTTCACGGCGCGAGGCGTCGGGTCCGGCCAGGCCCATATGTCTGAGAATATTTTCGCAGATCACCACACCCATGTCTACAATGGTGCCAATCGCAATTGCAATCCCTGAGAGGGCGACCACATTCGCGTCCACTCCGAACAACTTCATCGCGATGAAAACTATAAGTATGGTTATGGGCAACAGCGCAGAGATTAAAAGTGCACTGCGCAAATGCATCAGCAGAAGTATGACGACAATGATCGTGACCAGTATTTCGTCGTACAGTGCCGACTCAAGCGTACCCAGGGTCTCGTGAATCAACTTGGTGCGGTCATAGAAGGGCACTATTGTAACTTGAGACGTTCGCCCGTCTGAGAGCACCTTCCTGGGAAGTCCCGGGCTGATCTCCTCAATCCTCAATTTGAGTCTCTTAATCGCCGCCAGTGGATTTTCGCCATACCGAACTACCACCACGCCACCCACGGCTTCGGTGCCTCCTTTATCGAGCGCACCCCGCCTTAGTGCCGGACCCAACGCAACAGTAGCCACATCGCGAATGCGCACAGGCACACGGCCGGTCTGGGCAATGACAATATTTTCAATATCTTCAATACTTCGAATCTGTCCGAGCCCGCGAATTACATACTCGGCTCGATTTATTTCGATCGTTCTTGCGCCCACATCAACGTTTGACATGCGCACGCTGCTGAAGACGCTGGTAAGGCTTACACCATACGCTCGCATCGCATCGGGATTTACATCGATTTGATATTCCTGTACAAACCCACCGATGGAGGCTACCTCTGAGACACCTTCCACGGACTGAAGTGCGTATCTGACTGTCCAGTCCTGAATCGAACGCAGTTCGTGCAAGTCCCAGCCACCGATCGGTTCTCCCTGCTCATCGCGACCCTCAAGCGTGTACCAGAACACCTGACCCAATGCGGTGGCATCGGGCCCCAGGGCAGGACTGACATCTTCTGGTAGAGTTCGCCTGGGGAGAGAATTGAGTTTTTCCAGCACTCGAGAGCGGGACCAATAGAATTCGATATCTTCGTTGAAGATCACATAAATGCTTGAGAACCCGAAGAATGAGTAACTGCGAATACTGCGCACGCCCGGAACACCCAGAAGAGCTGCCGTGAGTGGATAGGTAATCTGGTCCTCTACGTCTTGCGGTGACCTGCCGGGCCACTCCGTAAAGACGAGTTGCTGGTTTTCTCCAATGTCAGGAATGGCATCGACAGGAATGGGATCCGTCGGCAGCCCAAAAGTGTTCCAGTCGAACGGAGCCACGAGTGCACCCCAGCCCAGGAGTATGATGAGGAGCAGGCTCATCACAAGCCGATTGTCCAGACTAAAGGCTATGGATCGCTCGAGCGGCGACATACGGCGGTCTTCGCGAGTGGACCGATCATTCATTACTTAGCATCTCCGATTGCATTGGCATCGAGCTCTTCTGTCACAGAACCACACTTCAGCATGCTCGCACCGTAATAGGGATTGAGTACCTCATCTTTGGTGTGAAGCCAGTCTGCACCCTCATTGCCAAAAGCCATTGGACAATGGACCGTATACCATGAATCGTTGCCTGCGTGACCGACCTGGGCCTCCAGTGAAATGAATGCATCAGAGAGAAATCTAAACGCGCTGCGGGCGTCTTCGAGAGATTCTGCATTTTCGATGTCATTAGCTCGACCCTGGATTATGGGTTGCAAATCGTTCCATACGGATTCCGCTTTAGACGATTTGGTCACCACAGACATTGCGCGTTCTCGCAACAGAAACTGAGCGGCTTCTCTTGCGCGAGGCAGGTCATCGGTAGAAAGCGCAGCCCGCAGCTGGAAGTACGCCTCATAAACCCCAGAGAGAGCAATCCTGAACTCTGCCATCATCGATCTTTCAGCTGCCGTCTGTGCACTCACAGGCTCCCTGGCCGGCTCGGTCGTTGCATCCATTTTCATATCACCCATTGCGGAATGACCTTCTGAATTTCCAGTCCCCATTGAGTGATCGTGCGTGGGAGCCCGGGTCGATCCTTCAGGCGACATCATGCTGGGTTTGGCATGGATCTGCAATTCGGCGTCAAGTTTGAACGCGCCATTGGTGACCACGCGTTCACCTTCTGAAAGGCCCGACTTCACCACGTAGAAATCGCCCGCCCTGGGACCCAGCTCTATGGTTCGGCCTTCGTATATCAAACCATCTGAGTCAGCCAGCTCTACGTATATGACCGCTCGTTTGCCCGTAAGCAGCACCGCGGTTGCGGGTATCAGAAGGGGTGCATTGGGATCGTTTTCGATCTGCTCAGCATAGCCGAAGGATTCGGCCGATGCTAAGGGCATACCGCAAATGGAGCAGTTTCCCGGCTCGTCAGAAACGATCTCGGGGTGCATGGGGCCAATGAATTTCCCGGCCAGATTCAGATCCAGAACATGTCCTTCGTTGTCCATGCGCGATTTTACAATGCCGGTGACAAACATGTCAGGCTTGAGTTTCCCATCCGGATTATCCATCACCGCCCGCACGCCCACAGTTCGAGTTTGCCGATTCACCACGGGATCGATAAAACTGATTGTAGCCGTCAGGACTTCTGAAGGAAAAGAGGTCGAGGTAAACTTGAGGCGCTGTCCATAGCGCAGCCAGGGAAGGTCTGATTCATAGGCCTCGAACAACACCCACAGTTTGGACAGATCGACGATGGTATAGATCCTTGTTCCCGTGTTCACATACTCACCCTGCCGAACATTCTTTTCCACTACGACGCCGCCGATTGGGGCATAGATAGTCAAATGGTCCGACGTGATCCCGTGGGCTGCGATGTCATCCAGTTGCTCATCTGTAAGCCCCAGCAGCCGAAGTTTTTCACGTGTCGCTACAAGTGTTGCCTCGGCTGTACGTCTCAGTACTTTGCTCTTACTCCTGGACAACGCTTCAATAGACTTTCCCGCCTGAACCAGTTCTTCCTGCGCCGCCAGCAATTCCGGTGAATAGAGTGACACCAGGTGGTCCCCTTTGACCACCGTTACGCCGGTATAGTCTGCATAGAGGCGATCGATTCGTCCCGGCACGCGGGCTGTAATGTATGCAATTCGGGTTTCATCGTAGGCAATGCGGCCCACCATTCGAATCTCAGCTTCCGCAAACCCGCGTCTTACAACCACGGTCTCAATCTGAGCCAGTGCTTTGGCCGACTCCGAAATTCGTATCGCGCGCGGTCCGAGATCTGCGCCACTGTCGGATTCCAAAGGAATCAGATCCATATTGCATATGGGGCACAGACCCGCTTCGGGAAGTCGGATCTGAGGATGCATGGAGCACGTCCACAGGGTTGACGAACTGCTTTCCGCGGGGTCTTCACCCTGATCAACTGCTGCAGGACCACCCACGAATGTGGTAAAACTCAGTGCGATGGTTAAACACATCGCTGTGATAAGAGTATATCGAGTAGTACGTTTCATAATTATTCTCCTGATGCCGGGGACACATCGGCATCGGTCCACTCACGACCTGTGAGCATTTCCAGATGGGCGCGACGCATGAACAGATCTGTAAGTGCTTGTTCTCGCTTGAGCCGAACGCCGAGTAAGGATTTCTGTGCATCCAGGAGAGTCAAGAAATCCAGGCTCCCGGACTGATATGCGGTATAGGCCGCACCAAGCGACTGTTCGGCTTTGGGCACCAGCCCGTCCCGATACAAACGAAGTTTGCGGAGCGCATCCTCGAACCCGAAGTGCGTCTCTTCGACTTTGGTTCGCAGGCGGTTGCTGTATTCCGCGCGACGGTACTCTGCGGCACGATGACGAGCACGCGCGGCTTTAGTACGAGCTCCATTCTTACCAAACCAGATGGGCAGATTGAAGGCTACGTTTACGCTGAGAGCGTCTTTTCCGGCCTGGTCGAATGGTGCGAATATGCTTTCTCCAATCTCGATGTAGTCTACTCCAAAGGTGAAATTCGGGCGTGCGGACCGTCGCGCATTCCGCACTCCAGCCTCATGCTGTTGGGTGATAAATCCCATGGCCTTCAGATCGGGATTGATCAATAGCGCAGAGGCAATCGCCCCATCCAGTGGAATAGAACCCTCGTGACCACCCAGCGAAACCGGAATGGGTAACGACTCACCGCCATGTGAATCGAGTGCACCCATAAGAACGGCACCGGCCGACAACGTCTGATGTTCGAGAGATAACAACCGCTCTTCCAGTATGCCGAGTTCTACCTGAGCCTTGATCATGTCCGCATGGCGACTTAAAGACACTTTGTATTTGGTACGAACCACAGACTCCCAGGAGTTGAGCAACTCGAAGTTTTCTCGCGTGAGGTCGATCTTCTGTCCAAGTAGATAAAACTTTGCATATGCCGATTTGATCCGGTAAAACAATAGTAACCGTTTAGCCTCGTATTTTTGGTAAGCGGCGTTAGCAGCCGCAACAGCTTCATCTTTGGCCGCATCCAGAACACCAAACCACGGAAATTTTTGCTTCAGGCTTATCTTTTGGTTTTGTGGTCCGAGACGCGTTTCAACCGGGCTGGCGAAGTACGCGTAGGCGACGGTAGGATCGGGTAGTGATCCTGCGTAATGAGTCTTCGCCAGAGCAGCCATCCAGTCGTAGAAGGCGGCTCTTAGACCCGGATTTCTCAGTGCAGCTTCTCTGAGGTAGGAATCCAGATTACCTTCTGCGAATACCTTGTGGTCAATCGTGTCTGGCGCGTTTTCGAATACGGCCTGCAGCGAGTCGGCTACATCTTTGTCCGGCACACGATCTGAAGCCCATATCATAACTGGAAGCATCAGGCAATGCGCAACGACCCATCCGAGTCGCAATAGAATACCTGGGCGATGAGCCCTTTTGGCGATCGCTAATTCACATACGTGGTCCGACATACAAACATCCTCAAACACAGGTTTCAGTTATAACCAATCTCCAGATTCAAGCCGCAGCGAGGTTGGTCCAGGAATGGCTGATTCGGAGAGATCACCACAAAAGTTCAGATACGCAAGTGCCTAATAGGCATACGAAGAACTCAGGGGCTTAGACCCGAATCGTCAAGTGTTTGAGAATGCTTAGATTAAGAACGAACAGGATGTAAGAAACAGAGGTGGTGAATTATAGTCCGGCGGACCTTCTCGAGTGGAGAGGTCTGCGGAATCTTCAATAACCGACGTAGAACCCGGAGTCTGAACTTTCAGAATCAGAACTCCCTCTCCGTCGGCCCACTGCAACGAAGCACGCAGGGGTGGTATTGCAGGGGTGCCAGACTCTGAGACCGCACATTCGCATGATGGGGTTGCAAAGGCAGCCCCGCCATCCGGCACGGCGGCTTCCTGAGCACAGCAGCAGGGCGATGACATTTCACACTGCATAACCAGCTCTTCGCAGGCTACCGCAGCTGCCATTATGGGTGCGACTGAAGCCACACTCAGGGCAATTGCCAGTAAGACTGAAACGGCGGGTCGGGCAAAATTTGAAATCTTATTCATCATAGGCCTGCTGTCCTGTATATACGTCCGAGATCGGCGGCAGATCGAAAATATTTAGCTATGATGTCAGTGAATGACCACTAAACGATTCTGAGACTTCGAGTTAGACAGCAGAAAAGTGGGATCAGACCCCACTTCGCGATCGATATTATGTACACCGACGACTAATTGGAGTCTGAAGCCAATCGCGTTCCGCGCAGCCTGAGCGCATTCATGATGACAGACACCGAAGAAAAACTCATGGCCACTGCCGCAAGCATGGGTGACAGCAGAACACCGAACAGCGGATACAAGAGTCCAGCGGCAACCGGTACGCCCAGACTGTTATAGATGAAGGCAAAAAACAGATTCTGGCGAATGTTCTTCATAGTCGCCCGGCTCAAAAGTCGAGCTCTCATTATGCTCCGAAGATCACCTTTGATAAGTGCAACATCTGCAGTCTCAATCGCCACATCCGTTCCGGTACCCATGGCGATACCCACATCTGCCTGTGCTAAAGCCGGTGCATCGTTGACGCCATCTCCAGCCATGGCAACTTTGTGACCTTCTGCCTGCAGCTTCTTCACCAATTCGACTTTCTGGTCCGGCAACGCACCCGCCATGACGCGTTTAATGTCCAGCTGTCGCGCCACCGCTTCTGCCGACTTGATGTGGTCACCGGTGAGCATCACAATTTCCAATCCGTCCTTTTTTAATGCTCGAATCGCTTCAGGTGTCGTAGTCTTTACGGGATCGGTCACCCCGATGAGTCCTGCGGGTTGGCCATCTTTGCTGATGTATACCACACTCTGCCCGTTTCGCTGCAGGGAGTCTGCCTGAGCTCCAAGCGATTGAACATCTATGCCCTGGTCCTTCATGAAAGATTCACTGCCCACGGCCACGTGCATTCCAGTCACAACACCCGTAACGCCCAATCCCGTTGTAGAAGAGAATGAGATCACATTTGAGATCTCAAGCGACCTGTCTCTGGCCGCACTCACTATCGCTGCAGACAGTGGATGTTCGCTTACATTCTCAACGCTCGCGGCAAGGACGAGCAGTTCGGATTCGGAAACTCCGCCGATCGGCGATATCGAAACAACAGTCGGCCGTCCTTCTGTAAGTGTTCCGGTCTTATCCACGACGAGCACATCAATGTCTTGAAGCAGTTCAATAGCCAGCGCATTCTTAAACAGTACACCCGCATGCGCACCTCTTCCCATGGCCACCATGATCGACATGGGTGTCGCAAGGCCCAGTGCGCAGGGACAGGCAATGATCAACACCGCCACCGCGTTTACAAGTGCGTACGCAAGCGCCGGATCCGGTCCCAGCAGCGCCCAGAGGATGAATGTTAAAACTGAAATCCCAACCACACCGGGAACAAAGTATGAAGCCACTTTGTCTGCAAGTTGCTGAACCGGTGCACGGCTCCTCTGCGCTTCGCTCACCATGTGCACGATTCTGGCCAATAGTGTATCAGATCCTGTCCGCTCCACTTTCATTGTGAGCGTTCCGGTCCCGTTGATGGTACCTCCAATGATTTTATCTCCATTGCGCTTTACCACCGGAATAGGCTCACCCGTCAGCATCGATTCGTCGATCGTGCTCTCGCCGGTTAAGACCACACCGTCTGTGGGAAGTTTGTCTCCCGGTCGAATTCGCAGCAGATCACCCTTCCTGATTGATTCGAGTGGGATTTCCTCGTCGTCGCCATTCTCCAACAGACGATGTGCTGTGGTCGGTGCAAGGCCCAGCAAGGCTCGAATTGCAGCACCGGTCAGGCCACGAGCTTTCAGTTCCATCACCTGGCCCATAAGTACCAGCACGATGATCATGGCCGAGGATTCGAAATAGATTGCGACATGCCCCGTCAGGCTTCGAAATGCAACCGGAAAGAGGCCCGGCGCAAATTGGGCGAACAGACTGTACACGTAGGCCACACCCACGCCGAGCGCGATCAGTGTGAACATATTTGGACTGCGATTGCCCAGAGATTGCCAGCCTCGAACAAAAAATGGCCAGCCGCACCAGAGTACCACAGGGGAGGCGAGAATCAATTGAAACCATGAAAGAAAACCCGATTCCATCAAGGGTCTCAGAGGGCGGCCGGGAATCAGGTCAGACATGGCCGCGACCATGACCGGCAACGTCAGAATCAATCCCACCCAGAGACGTCGCCGCATATCCACAAGCTCGCCTGCGTCCTCTTCTTCAACCTGGACAGATCGAGATTCAAGCGACATGCCGCAAGTGGGGCAGTCTCCAGGCTCGTCCCTCATGATCTCCGGGTGCATGGGGCACGTCCACTCCGTTTTCATTGTGGGGGCAGAAATCACATCCGGTTCGAGTGCCATACCGCAACTCGGGCAGATGCCAGGTCCGTCGTTCTTGACTTCAGGACACATCGGACAAATGTGCAGACCGGACAGTGCAGAGGACGTTTCTAAATTAAGTACAGGATTGAGCGCAGCCGCAGGGTCGGCTTTAAACTTCTTCAGACATCCTTCACAGCAAAAGTAGTAGTCGGTGCCTTCATGCGTAGTCTTATGCCTGCTGTCAGACTTTACATCCATGCCGCATACAGGATCTTTATACGTGCGGCTATGATCTAAAGTTGCCGCTTCAGCCAGCGCAGCTGCAGGGTCGGCTTCAAACTTCTTCAGACATCCTTCACAGCAAAAGTAGTAGTCGGTACCTTCATGCGTAGTCTTATGCCTGCTGTCAGACTTTACATCCATGCCGCATACAGGATCTTTCATACGATCAGCCTATCAAATCTCTTGAGCCGTTGCAACCGGGGTTTCTTTAAATCTTCTTCGCAGCACAAATATGCCCACCGCAAGGACGACATAAATTCCAATAGTCAACATCCAACGCGCAGGCTCGTTCTGCACTGCAATCCACGCGGCACTCCGGGCGCACACGGCTGCCACCAGGGCAAGCGTTATGGCCACCTGCGGTGTGCTGAAACCCAGACGCGCCATAATATCATACACATGATCGCGATCGCCTTCCCACACATTTCGATGACGCAGGATTCGATCTACGGTTGCAGCAATCGCGTCGCAGACGGGCAGTGCGCACACCCACGAGCCTGCCAGGAATCCCAGGTCTGCACCTGATGAGCGAACCATGACAAGGTAGAAGAAGAATCCTACGAGAAAGCTGCCGCCGTCTCCCAGGAAAATGCGAGCCGGATGCCAATTGGCAGGCATGAAGCCCACAAGCAGGGCTACAAACACCAGGTAGGGTAATACCGCTGCACCCGCACTCAGCGCAATCGCGGCCCACACACCCAGCCCGCCAATGGCCGTAAGCGTGAGTAAACCATCGGCGCCATCATAAAAATTCATGCCATTGATCACGGCGACAAACACGATCAACCCCACCATAAACTCTACGATCTGAGGTGCGCCCAGTGAAATGTGAACATTCAGTATAAAACCCAGAGAATAGATCAGCACCTGAAGAATCATACGCAACCTGGGAGACCGGGAGTCGCGATCATCCCAGAAACCCAGACCAAAAAGGAGTATGGCGATAGTGAGTTCCTGCAGATTCAGCAATGGCCGATCCAAGATAAAAGCCAGCGCGGTCACACACAAGAATCCAACGATTAAGGCAACGCCTCCGGATCGTGGAGTAGGATGGGTATGTATCTTGAGAGATCCCTCGGGTATGTCTAACAGACCCCACGCATTTGCAAAACGAATGGCGACAGGCGTGAACCCATAGCCCAATGCCAGACCCAGCCCGATCAGAAACAGATCTGTAGTCAGTAACATCACTGAGTTTAAGTTAGTAAAACTGCCAGTTCCGCCAGAAAGCGAGTACGATATGGTTCGAGCGAATAGTTATTGACAATCTGTGCGCGTGCGCGTTCCCGTGCCTCTTCGGGCGCAGCCAGTGCTTTACGAATCGCGGCCACAGCCAGATGTGGTCCCGCTTCCTCAAGGTAAAAGCCGGCCTGACCGACCACTTCGGGCAGCGCGGACGTTCGCGTGACCACGGGAATGCACCCGATCAGCATGGCCTCTGCCACTGCACAGCCGAAACTCTCATGAGAAGAAGGCTGAAAATATACCCTGGTTGTAGACATGCGGTCCTTCAGCTGATCTTTGGTAAGCCAGCCTGTAAATTCCACATTGGCAAGTTTTCTGCCCTTAAATGCTATCAGGTCCGAGGGATCCAGAATACCTGCCACCTGGAATTTCAAATCCGGCATGAGGGCGGCGGTATCCAATATTAAATCCAGGTTCTTAATTCTGGAGTGTGTTCCCGCAACCGTGAGCACGTCACGAGTACGAGTCTGTTTCGACATCGGAAATTCCTCGGGATCAAATCCATGCCAGATCACACCGATGCGGTCTTCAGATACACCTGCATTTTTGGCGGCGCTGTGTGCTGTAAATTCTGAGACTGCAAGCACTCGTGTGGCGCGACGAAACAGGCCGCGCACCATGGGTGCATGTGGAAACATGGCGTGCGCACCATAATTTATTTCAGGCATGTTCGCGACGTCCCATCCACCGGCAATGACTACAAAGGGGCATCGTCCCTGGAGAAGTACGCTGGCCCACCAGGCATGTTTTCCTCCGAACCAGCATAGCACAAGGTCTGCTCGTCCGGTGGCGTGTCCCAGGCGCCAGACATCCTTCAGCCCGTTCATACAAAACAGCTCCGCATTTGGATACGCGGCGGAAACCAGCTTCCAGTCGCGCTCAATGAAACTGGAGAACCCGCGGTAATACACGAATAAGATGTGCTTTCCACTCGAAACCGAAGGGGTCGACACGAAGTGGGGTGCGTTCATGGTATCAGGCTTTACTATTTGGCTTCCGGCACCCGGATCGGCTGAGCAGCACGGTTTGAGACATTCATCGGCTCGGTATGAGCACAGGCTGAATTTGCGGCGTAGACAGCCATTCTGCTCCATCCTTCTGGATCACTACGTCCTCTTCGAGAGACGCATATCCCACATCGGGTACCGTGACTTCAAGTTCGAGCGTAAACACCAGTCCTGCTTCAAGAGGCCAGCGAGGCGACTCTCCATATCTGGCCCACTCCGGACCAATAAGCGCCCCTCCGTCGCGTACCGCACGGCCCAGCTGATGTCCGAGCGCATGCTGATATTCTTCGTATCCACAGGAAGTAATATACGCTCGAGCCGCTGCGTCTATTTCACACCCCCGTACTCCGGGTTGCAGATCGCGGAAGGCGCGCTGAATAGTTTCTGCCACTGCGTCGAAGGCGTTTGTCAATTCAGAAGGTGCATCAGTCTCGCCAGGCTTACGTGCATAGATGCATCGCTGCAGGTCAGCACAATAGCCCTTATATTTAAATCCCAGATCGATATGCAGCAAGTCACCCACTTCAAATACGGCGTCTGTAGGGTCTACATGACCCACGGCCGACTTGGTGCCAGCATTGACAATGGTACCGAACGAAAGGGCACAGCCGGCTCGATCGGCCAGCTCCCGGACTCGAGCCGAGATCTGCTTCTCAGACTGACCCAACAGCTCTTCAGATGACAATTGGGTGAACGCCTCTTCGGTCAATATCACCGCCTTGCGCAGACGCGTGAGTTCTTCATCTGATTTTTGACCCCGCACGGAACGAACGACGGCATTGGACGACATGATTCGATCGGTCATATTCACTTCGCTGAGTATGTCGTGCAGCACCAGATAAAGACCGTGCGTCAATCCGTCTGCGGGCGAATTATCGGCTGCATAGTTAAGTGCAATGCGACGGGGGTTGAGACGCTTCAATTCTTCGATTAAGGCGGGTCGAATCGATTCTGTATATCGGGTCACACGTGAGAAACAGCCGCGAGCTATAAATCCGTCCGCATCGTAGTTCCCCACGATGGCCACGGCCTCGCCGGTACGCGTATAGAGAAATGCAGATTGCCATGTGACATCCTGACCGATCAAATAGTCAATGATGGGTTCACGGTACACGGAAGTCTCTTGCAGAAATACGAGCCAGAGATCTATATCTTCACGATCCAACACGCGTTGGGCCTGTTCTATCTTGGCCGTGATCATTTCGGGCGCTACAGAGCGTTCTGGATTCACTGCGTATCGCGGCACGTCAACTGCATAAGCTCGCCGATATTATCCATGTTTTCCAGATCGAAGATCGCATCTTTAAGTTCTAGTTGACGCGCTTCCGAAAGCAGCGCTTCGGCTTGAGCAGAAAACTTTGCGTCCAGCGCGGCGGGATCGATGGGATCGCGTGGGTCGCCAAGGGCATAATCTACACGCAACTCCAGTGTACGCCCGTCTTCGGTTTCGATCACGACCCGACACGGCTGAAGCCTGGGAAAATCCTTCTCGATCTCCGGATCGGCAATGCCTTTTACTTTCTGCATCAGAGGTGGCAGATCGGGCGATGTGCGACGTTCATCCTTGAATTGTCGAGGCGTCACTTCCCGGTCGGCAATCGCTACGGCCAGACAGTAGGGTAAACTGTGATCGGCCGTCTCCTTGGAAGACGGGATGTATTTACTTGGATCGCACAAGATATCGGCAGCGCGGGCCAGTGTATATACCGTGACCGATTTTATCTGATCGGGTTTAAGATCGTGTTCCAGCACCAGCTTGAGTGTTGCGGTGATGGGCGAATGAGTCAGGTATTCTGTAGGGAAGGCCTTCATCGAACAGCGGGGTAAGCGCCAGTCTGTGCCCAAATCCTTAAACAGCGCGTCCCAGTCCCACTCCACCGGATAACAGTGATGAACTCCTTCTTTGCCCTCGAATACGGCGGCCGTACCTATGTACCCCCGCTGAGCCAGCAGCGCAGACTGCACACCGGCCTGAGTCGCCAGTGGATCTACTGTATTTTTCATCATCGTGAGAGTTCCGGCCGTCACACAACCCATCGTTCCGGTTCGGCAGCCCGAGATGGAAATGGCATTCTGCATTTGCTCGGGCGTTAGATCCAACATACGGCCTGCCGCGATGGGAGACACAAAACCCGTAAGCGTTGCGTGGTGCCATCCAATTTCACGCACGCCCGGACTTGCGATCTCACACAGGCGCATCTCGAATTCGTAGGCCAGCACCAATGCCACCAGCAGGTCTTTTCCAGATTTGCCTT
>SMVB01223483.1_pt1 | contig 14903 bp, 16 predicted proteins | sample 2456461 | NCBI WGS metagenome assembly SMVB01 (sample SAMN11095934, study PRJNA526329) | marine sediment metagenome | biome: Marine sediment; feature: Surficial sediment; material: Deep marine sediment; isolation source: Hadal surficial sediment | place: Pacific Ocean | collected 2014-05 | depth... | reverse complement strand
GAACGCCGTGCGGAGATCGAAATCCTGCTCGCCGTTCTGCAGCGAGAACTAGACGCCGCGCGCAGCCGGGAAGCCTCATATCGATGGTCCGGCTCCCAGCGGCCAAGGGGTGTCGTCGAGTTCTCGGTCGACTCCGCGCTCGAGTACTTCGGCCACTGTGCCTCGCCCTACGAGCGACGCCTGTTCGAACGGATTCGGCCGCTGCAGCCCGACTCGGCCCTGGCCCAGGCGCTGCTGAGCGGCCTCGCGAAGAGGGTGGACCCTGCCAGAGTGCGGAGTGTCGTCGACGACGAACTCGCGTACAGGGCTGAACGCGCAGACACACAACACAGCGACCATCTCATTCAAGGTGTTGGGGGCGTGTCGGATTTCGAGGCCATTGTTCGCGTTCACTTGGCTGCGGCGGGGTCGGAAAAGCCCAGTACCCAAATTGGACGGACGCTGCTGGATACGCTCCACCAACTCGCTGCATCGGGAGCCATGGATTCGGCAGCATCCGCTCGGCTGGCGGACGCCTATGCTTGGTTGCGTCGCGCGGAACATTCCACGCAGCTCGTCGACTCGGGTTCCTCGCGCTGCTTTCCCGGGGATCCCCAGGGGCAGATCATGCTTGCGCGTTGTATGGGATATCGAGAACCCGAGGCGAATCGAGCGCGCGAGCGATTGCTTGAAGACCGGCAAGAGATCCGGCAACAAGTACAAGATCAGTTCGAAAAGTGTCTACTCGAGCCCACGGGTTGAGGTTCGCATATGCGTTTCCGCTGCCTATCTCTTGCGCAGTTCTTGGAGGTTGATTTCAGGGAGCGAGCTGCCGATCAAAACGATAAGCTGAGCGAGATTCTTGGAGCGATTGTTGCAAGCAATCATGCAAAAAGGAAAGCAGAGGAGCAAGGCAAATTGGCAGACGTGAGTAGACCTGGCGACTCCCCGCACGCGAAGGTTCCGAGGGCGATCGGTCGCAAAATTGCAGCTGTGGTTTTGCTGGTCAGCCTCAGTCTCGCGAGTGCATCCCCCGCAGTTGCCGACCGCTACGACAAAAAACGCGCGGGCCATCCACTGCGCATCGCGGCCTATGTCCTGTATCCAATCGGGGCACTGCTCGATGTCTTGATCATGCGTCCCGCCCATTGGCTCGTCAGTCAGGAGCCCTTCAAAAGTTCCGTGGGTCACAAGGACTGACCCACTGCGAATCCGCCGAAGCGATTCAACCAACCCAAACTCTCAATGGACGGCGATCGAATCCCGATGACATTCAAAGGCACGGAGCTTGCGTCATCGGTACGGGTACAAAAATTGCTTCCAGCAGGGTTCAGAAGCCCGGGCGTCGGGGCGACGCGCGTCGGACTTAGCGCGCGACGGACACAGACGGCCAACCCATTCGCTCTGATCGGCTTGTCGGCGATTGCCTTGGTACTCGCCTCCGGGGCGAGCGCCGATCCAGCGCCGAGCCTCGATGTCGAAGGCATGACCTTCGTGGCCAGCCGGGAAAACGGCGACGCCGTGATCCTTCACGCCAAGCGGGCGCGCTTCGACACCGATGCCAAGAAGGCGTACTTGCTCGTGGTGGACGCGATGGTTCCGCCGAACTCGGAGAAGTCGGGCTTTGCCATGCGCTGCGACTCCGGAGTCGTGGATCTCGAGACCAACGACTTCGAGGCGACGGGCAATGTCGAAGGTTACGCGGACACCGGCGAGGTCTTCAGCACCGACTGGGTGCGGTACGACCACGCGAAGGGGATTCTCTTCACCGACGCGCCGGTACTGATCACCGCCGATGGAACCACCATTCGCGGCGGAGGCTTCCGCTACCACGTCGACGGGCGGCGGTTTCAGATGACCGGCGGTGCGCGGGTGGTTCAGACGGTAAAGAATGAAGCCGCGAACGAGGAGAGCGTTCCTTGAGCGTCTCGTTCTCAGTGACGAGAACGGCCCTGATCGGCTGCGTTTTGTTCGTCTCATTGGCCGCCGTTTGTGCTGCACAAGCAGCGCCGACGATTCTGTTGACGCCATTTTCCGATGCGCGGGAGCCGCTGGCCGAGTCGATCGAGGGTCTCGAGGCACGCATCGCCGCCGCCATTGAGACGATCGCGTCGGGTCGCGCTCACGGGGTTCTCGAAACCGACGTCGCGACTCGGGTCGGATTCGAAGCGGACGACATTCGCGATCTCGCGACTTCCAGCGGGGCGGCTTACGTGGTGATCGGCGCGTGGCGGTCCCCAGCGTCTTTCAAAAAACACGATCAGAGCTTGGCTGTCGCCTTGACGTTGCGATCGGGTCACTCCGGTGCGACGGAGTATCGCTACCGCCTGAGTTTTGGAGCTTCTGCGCCCACAGCCTCGGTCGTGACAGCGGAGGTCGAACGACTTGCGCGCGCGATGCTTCGGGATCTGCGGTTGATGCCCGGGAGTGAGACTCCCGCGGCGGTGGCCGCGGCGCCGGAGACCTCTGAGACCTCCGAGCCGACGTCCGCAATGCCCAATGGCGGCCGGACCGACTTCCTGAAGGTCAGCCGCGACGCACCGATCGAGATCGTTGCCGACGAACTCGAAGTGTCCGCGGTGGGCAATGCGAGACAGTTCACCTTCACCAACCACGTTCACGTGACACAGGGAGAGATGCAGCTGTTCGCCGGCCATCTGGAGGCGTTGTATCCCGATGGCGCATCCCAGCCCGCGCGACTCGACGCCCACATCGACGTACGCATGATCGAAGGCGACCTGGAAGTGCGCTGCAATGAGGTGACGTATCTGCGCGAAGCTGGTCTGGTGATTTGCCGGGGCGATGCCCTGCTGCTTCAGGGTTGTGACGAGGTCCGCGGCGAACAAATCGAGTTCTACCTGGATGAGGAGCGCGTCAAGGTCCGTGGGGCGGCATCGGTCGTGTTGCGGTTCGAGCAAGAGAATCAACCGCCTTGCGAGCGCGGGAGCAGCAGTTGATGCGGGAGACGCTCGTCGCTGAAGGGCTGGTCAAACGTTATGGAGACAAGCGAGCAGTCCACGGCGTGAGCCTGACCGTCGCGGCTGGCGAAGTCGTGGGTTTGTTGGGGCCGAATGGCGCGGGCAAGACCACGACCTTCAACATGATTGCGGGCAGCGTGCGCCCGACCGAGGGGCGCGTCTTCCTGGGTGAGCGCGAACTCACCAATCTCCCAATGTATCGCCGGGCCAGGCTGGGGCTGACTTACCTTCCCCAGGAACCTTCGATTTTTCGCAAGCTTTCGGTTGCGGACAACGTCAATGCGATTCTTGAAACCGTGGAACCCAACCGGGCGAAACGCCGAGAGCGACTGGCGCAATTGCTCGCAGAACTCGGTCTGACCGATAAAGCTTCGAGTCGCGGCGATACCCTGTCCGGGGGGGAGCGGCGTCGGGTCGAAATTACTCGAGCGCTGGTACTCGATCCGCGTTTCATCCTGCTCGATGAGCCCTTCGCAGGGGTGGACCCGATCGCGGTGATCGACATTCAAAAGATCATCGAACAGCTGAAGAATCGGGGTATTGGGGTGGTGATCACCGACCACAATGTTCGTGAGACCCTGTCCATCTGCGACCGAGCGTACATTATCAAGGACGGTGAGATTTTGAGACTCGGCACCCCGGCAGAGATCGCGGATGATCCCAGGGTGCGCGAAGTCTACCTGGGCCAGAATTTCCGGCTCAATTGAGAAACGGTGAAAACGGCATTGGCAGTGAAGCAGCTGAACAGCGAATTTTTCCAGCGAGCAAATCGAGCACATAGAGTAGGGAACGCTTAAACCGTGGCGATCGAACTGAGGCTCCAGCTCAAGATGTCGCAGCAATTGGTGATGACTCCCCAATTGCAGCAGGCGATCAAGCTATTGCAGCTGAACCGACTCGAACTCGTGAACGTGGTGCAGCAGGAACTCACCGAGAACCCGGTGCTCGAGGAAGTCGAGGGCGAAGAAGAACCCACGCCCGGCGAACTCGCCGACATGACTCCGGGCGAAGAGCGTACCGAACCCGAACCCGAACCCGGTGGCTCGGACGTGGATCCCGTCGCAGCGGATCTCGAAGGACTGCCGAAGGAGTTTCTCGATACCCTCGAGCGCGGGCCGGGCGCCGACACCGACGCGCCCCCGGCCGAGCCCCCGGCAACCGAAGCCGAAACCGCTGGTGCCGACGCAGAAGCCTCGAACGCCGAGAAAATTGCCGACGTCGAATGGGAAGACTACATGGACGCCAATCCCCAGACCGGGTTGGCCCCCGTTTCCCGGGACGACGACCAGCAGCGGTCCCTCGAAGCCACACTCACGCGCAGGCCAACCCTGGCCGAGCATCTCCAGTGGCAATTGCAGCTGTCCGTGTTCACCGACGCCGAACGCGAGGCGGCTCGCTGGATCATCGGAAATCTCGACGACGACGGTTATCTCCAGGCCACTACCGAGGATGTTTCACGACAATCCGGCGTCCCGCTCGAGCACGTCGAGAGCGCTCTGGTGCTGGTTCAGAAACTCGATCCGACGGGCGTCGCGGCTCGAGATCTTCGCGAGTGCCTGCTGCTCCAACTCGATGCGGCCGAGGTGTGCGACCCGCTGGTCCTGCGCATCGTGCAGGACTACTTCGAATTGCTCAAGAAGCGGGACTTCCGCGGCCTGACCCGAAGTCTGGGGGTCGTGATCGAAGACATTGCTCGTGCCTGCAAGTTGATCGCCCAACTCGAACCGCGACCGGGACGCGCTTTTTCCGGCGACGATCCGATCTACATCACCCCGGACATCTACGTCTACAAAGTGGCAGAAGATTTCCACATTCTTCTCAACGAGGACGGCTTGCCCAAGCTTCGGGTCAATAGCGTCTACAAGGACGTCGTCGCAAAGGATAAACACGCCTCGAAGGACGCAAAAGAATACGTACACGAAAAGTTGCGGGCTGCGATCTGGCTGATTCGCTCGATTCACCAGCGACAGCGCACGATCTATCGGGTGATGGAGAGCATCATCCGCTACCAGGGAGATTTCTTCGATCGCGGCATCAACTTCTTGCGACCGCTCAATTTGCGCGACGTGGCAGACGACATCGAAATGCACGAATCGACGGTGAGCCGGGTCACCACCAATAAGTACGTCCACACGCCCCAGGGCATCTTCGAGCTCAAATACTTCTTCAACTCGAGTATTGGTGCGGTGGTCGGAAACGCCGTGGCGAGTGAGAGCGTCAAAGAGAAAATCCGCAAGATCATCGCCAATGAGGACTCTCGACGGCCTCTGTCGGACCAGCGAATCGCCGAGATGCTGAAATCGGCCAATATCGACATTGCTCGACGGACGGTGACAAAATATCGCGAAGCAATGAACGTTTTGTCCTCGACGAAGCGCCGCCAAGTGGGATAGCCTGCGCGCCCACAGGAGTAGTCACGTGAAGATCATGGACATCCTCGTCAAGGACGCAGTGATCCTGGACCTCGAGTCCAACGCCAAGAACGGCATCCTCGACGAGATGAGTCGGGCCTTGGCCGCGGCTGATCCCTCGGTTTCTGCGGATCGTCTGCTGACCGTGTTGATTGAGCGAGAGGGACTTCAGAGCACCGGAATCGGCGAGGGCGTTGCGATTCCCCACGGCAAGATGGCCGGCCTCGAACGCTTGTTGGCCTCCTTTGCGCGCAGCAAGGAGGGCGTGGATTTCGACTCGATCGACGGCCAACCCACCCAACTCTATTTTCTACTCGTCGTACCCGAACATTCTGGCGGCCAGCATCTGAAGGCCCTTGCCCGTATTTCGCGTTTCTTTCGAGACCCTGCTTTTCGCGAAAAGCTGCTCGGCGCCACGAGCACAGAAGAAATCTTCCGCGCGATCGACGAAGAGGACGCAAAGTTCTAGAGGAGTCGCTTGGAAACCCAGATTCACGGCGCTCTCGTCGAAGTGTTGGGGTTGGGCATCGTCCTCACCGGTCCCAGTGGTATCGGAAAGAGCGAGTGTGTGCTGGAACTCGTACAGCGCGGCCATCGCCTGGTGGCGGACGATGTCGTGAGACTCCGACCCTTCCGCTGGCCCGCTGGCGAGCCCTACCTGATCGGAACCTCCCCCGAAGCCATTCGGCACTATCTCGAGATCAGGGGCATCGGCTTGCTTTGCATTTCGGACCTATACGGGAGAGAATCTGTGCTCAATGAGCACCGTGTCGATTTGGTGTGCCGACTGGAGAAGTGGCGCAAGGGGGCAGAGTACGAGCGCGTTGGGCTCGACCGACCGATGGAAGAACTTGCAGGGATCTCGATTCCCACCCTGACCATTCCCATCCGTCCGGCGACCAGTTCCGCCGTCCTGGTCGAGGTTGCGGGAAGAGACGAGTTGCAGCGACTGGCGGGGAACAACGCGGCCAAACGGCTCGATCAGAGACTCAGGAAAGGTGTGGAGCAAGCGTGACCAGCGACAATCAGCAACAGACGGTCGTGTTCGTGAGCGGGCTGTCGGGCAGCGGCAAGACCACCGCGATGGCGGCGCTGGAAGATTTGGGCTTCTACTGCGTCGACAATCTGCCCGCCGAACTCACCGAGCAGTTTCTGGACCTCTGTCACAAGACCACGCCGCCGATCGCCAAGATCGCCCTGGCGCTGGACGCTCGAGAAGAATCGTTCTTGCGCTACTTCCCGACCGCGGTGGCGGATCTCCGCGCCCGAGGCGCCGAAGTCGAGGTGTTCTTTCTCGAGTGCAGCAACGTGGTGCTGGAAAAGCGCTACCGCGAAACCCGCCGCGTGCACCCGCTATCTCCAGGCGGCAGCGTCGAAGAGGGGATCGAACGCGAACGCGAACTGTTGGCAGATGTTACCCGACTCGCCGATGTCGTGATCGATACCTCAGCAATCAACGTTCATCAGTTGAAAGAGGTGATGGTGCGAAACATCATCGGCAGCCACAAACAGACCCTGGTCAACCTGATTTCCTTCGGCTTCCGTCACGGAACGCCCCACAACCTCGAACTGCTGTTCGATGTGCGCTGCCTGCCCAACCCCTATTTCGAGGAACACCTCAAAGAGGGCAGCGGTCTCGACGCGGAAATCGCAAACTACGTGCTCGAAAGCGAACGCGGCGCGAACCTGTTTCAGCGGGTGCTGGATTTGGTCGACTATTTGCTCCCGCTCAACGACGAAGAGGGCAAGGCGTATCTCACGATTGGTGTAGGCTGTACCGGCGGTCGGCATCGGTCCGTTGCTTTTGCATGTGCGTTGTCCGAGGCACTGAGAAAGCGGGGACGCGAGACCAACCTCGAACACCGGGACGTGGCCCGCGTGGGCGCTGTTCCAGACACGACGGTCGATGCAACGCGGTCCTCGGGGGGGGGAGATCCATGAAGATTGGGGTGGTGATCGTCACACATTATCAACTCGGCGAGCAGATGCTGCAGGCGCTGCGCTCGATCATTCCCGGGGCGCCCGACTTCTACGCGGTATCGGTATCCCCCGACCAGACCGTGGACGAAATGCGCGCGGCGATCTCGGCAAAACTCGCTGAGGCCGAGAATGGTCAGGGCGTTTTGATCTTGACCGACATGTTTGGTGGGACCCCTTCCAATATTGCCTTGTCGTTTCTGAGCGAGATGAACATCGAAGTCGTCACCGGGATCAATCTGCCGATGTTGATCAAGCTGGCGACGCTCGAGAGTGAGAAACCGCTCAAAGATCTCGCCTCCTTCATCAAAGACTACGGTCGGCGAAACATCTCGGTCGCGAGCGAATTGGTATCAGGGACCGATCTATGAGTCGGACCGCGGAGGGCGAATTCGTCGTCCGTTCGTCACTGGGCCTGCACGCGCGCCCGGCAGGTCGCTTCGCCGCACTCGCCACGAGCTTTGAATGCGAAATTCACGTCGGGAAGGGGGACGAGTGGGTGGTCGGGAGCAGTGTGCTTTCGCTGCTCTCCCTTGCGGCCGCCGCGGGGACCGTGCTCACGATTCGCGCAGTGGGGGATGATGCGGATCGGGCGGTCAAAGAACTCGGGGAGTTGATCGAATCCGAGGAACGGATTCCGGAAGAGGCTCCGGTGTAGGTCGATCTGGGGTTTGCAGCGGGTTCTCGCTACCCGTGCCGAGTCCCGGACGATTCGAGGTCGGAATCGATTGGATTTGATTGGATTTGATTGTAGTAGCGGGCGTCTTTCTCTACCCTGCGACTCCGCATTTTGATGGAGAATCACAATGGCAGCGCGGCTGTTCTTTACGTCCGAGTCCGTTTCAATGGGACACCCGGACAAGATGTGCGATCAAATTTCCGACGCGGTGCTGGACGCCTTTCTGACCCAGGATCCGAGCTCTCGCGTCGCCTGTGAAACGGCGACGACCACGGGCGTCGTGTTTTTGCTGGGAGAAGTCACGACCAACGCGACGGTCGACCTCCCGGCGCTGGTTCGCAGCGTAGTGCACGACATCGGGTACACGAGTTCAGACATGGGCTTCGACGCCGCGAGCTGTGCGGTTCAGATCGCGCTGGGCAAGCAATCCCCGGACATCTCCCAGGGCGTGAGCGAAGGGGAGGGACTGCACAAGGAGCAGGGCGCCGGGGATCAGGGCATGATGTTCGGGTTTGCGTGCAACGAGACAAAAGAGCTGATGCCCGCTCCGATCCGCTACGCCCACCAATTGATCGAGACGCTTCGCGGTTCGCTCGAAAGCGGCGAGATCGACTACCTGAGGCCGGACGCAAAGAGCCAGGTCACCGTGCAGTACGACGACGACGACAATCCGGTGCGCATCGACACGGTCGTGATCTCGACCCAGCACGACCCGAGCCCATCCCACGACCAAATTCGCAAGGACATCATCGAGCAGGTGATTCACGTCTGCCTGCCTTCCGAGATGATCGACAACGACACGATCTTCCACGTCAATCCGACCGGCCGCTTCGTGGTGGGTGGGCCGATGGGCGACGCGGGCCTCACGGGGCGCAAGATCATCGTCGACACCTACGGTGGCATGGGACGTCACGGCGGTGGGGCGTTCTCGGGCAAGGATCCCTCGAAGGTCGATCGGAGTGCCGCCTACGCCGCGCGCTACGTCGCGAAGAACCTGGTCAAGGCCGGCGTCGCGGATCGATGCGAGGTGCAACTCGCGTACGCGATCGGCGTGGCCGAGCCCGTTTCAATTCGCGTAGATCACTTCGGTACCGGCAGCCTGAGTCACGGGCAACTCGACCAACTGGTCCGCAAACACTTTGACCTCACCCCGCGCGGCATCGATGAAGCCCTCGACCTGCGTCGCCCGATCTACCGAGCGACGTCGTACCACGGACACTTCGGCCGCGAGGACGCCGGCTTTTCGTGGGAAGAGACCGACAAGGCGGAGGCGATTGCAAGAGATCTGTAAGTCCAGTAGATCCGAAAAGTAGCCGGGCACCCCAAGCTCTGCGTCGACGATTCGAGATCCCCCGTCTCATCCTCCTCGACTCACCCCCTCTCGACTCACCCCCTAGTAGGAACCATTCGTTTGACTTTGCGACGGGACGCGCTCTTCGTGCGGTTCAGCTGTGCCTTGATGTTCGTGCTGACCTGCAACAGCCTTGCCCAGGCCGCGGCGGACGACTCGCGACCGGTGCGGGTCAAGGTCGTAGAGAACCAGCGACAGGTTTCGATCATGGATGCGGCGGGAACGACGCTCAAATTGGTCGCCGACTCATCGGGTACCCTCAGCGCAAACGGCGAGCGAGTGAGTTCGCCCTGGCGCAGCCGCGATCGCTCCGACTTCACAGGTCCGTTTCGCTTGCTGACTCGCTCGGGCGGGCACAAGTTAGCGCTGCGCGGTTGGCTGGAAGTTCATCGAACACCCGCCGGACTTGCGGTGATCAATGAAGTTTCCCTGGAAAATTATGTAGTTGGGACCCTGGGCGGCGAAATGATCGCGTCCTGGGAGCCCGCGGCGCTGCAAGCCCAGGCGGTGGCTTGCCGCAGCTATGCGCTGTACCAGATGGCCAGACAACGGGGCAAGAGATTCGATCTCGGCGCCGACGTCCTCAGCCAGCGATATCTCGGCATACGGGGCGAATCGGACTCGGCCTGGGCCGCGGTGAGGGCCACCACTGGGGTCATCATCGGCTACGATGGGCGCCCGGCGCTGGCGGCCTTCCACTCGGCATCGGGCGGACGGACCGCGAGTGCCAGCGAAGTCTGGGGGACTTCGATTCCCTATCTGAGGAGCGTGCCGGTCGCGAACGAGGACGATTCTCCCGATACCTACTGGCGCGTGGTGATCTCTGGCCAGATTCTGGGTCGTGCTCTGGCCCAGCTCGGACATGAGATCGGTGCGATCCAGTACGCCGGTGTTGCAAAGCGGTCAGCCAGTGAACGGGTTGACGAGTTGAGGTTTCGGGGCACCCGTGGGCGTGCGACAGTCACCGGGCGCGAATTGCGCCAGGCACTTGGCGGCACCACGCTCAAGAGCACAATGTTCTACGTGCGCTGGAAAAAAGGCGAAATGATCTTTGCCGGTTCGGGCAACGGCCACGGAGTGGGGATGAGCCAGTGGGGGGCCCAGGCCATGGCACAAGAGGGCGCAAGCTATCGTGAAATTCTGGCGAACTTCTATCCCGGGACGAGCCTGCTCGAGATCGAGGAACAAGGACGGCGCTTTGCAAGACTTCCAGCGAGCGGACGGCGGGGGACACAACGTGAAAGGTGAATCGATGGGAGATCAAGCGCGATGAACCTATACCCGATTCTGCCCCTACAGGCGGCTGCCGCCCAGGGAGGGGGGATCCCGTTCTTCATGCCGATGATTCTGATCGGACTGATCTTTTACTTTCTTGTCATTCGCCCCCAGAACAAGAAGCAGAGCGACCACGCTTCTGCACTCAAGACCGCGGGGAAGGGCGATTTGGTCGTGACCCGGGGCGGACTGCACGGCAAGGTCGTATCCGTCGACGACGACACTTTCGTGATCGAAGTCGGGACCGTCAAAGGGAGTCCGCTCAAGCTGACGGTGGACCAGAAGAGCGTTGAAAAACTCACCAAGGCCGGCAGCGGCTCGGGTGTTGCGAAGGGCAAAGGGGGCGAGGGGTCGTGAGTTCGCTGAATGTACGAATCGTCCTGGTGGGAGCCCTGGTGCTCGTGTTTTCTTTCGTAACGGCTGCAAACTTCGTCCCCAAGGAACAGCGCCTCGAAAGTTCGTTCTGGCCCAACGACGGCCTGCGACTCGGGCTCGATCTGCAGGGGGGGATCCACTGGGTAGTCGGGGTGGAGTTGGACGTCGCCGTCGAGCACGAACTCGAATTCCAACGCGACGGCATGCTGAACTTTCTCGCGGAAGACAACGTCGTGCCGACGGAGAAGCGCCTCGGAGACGGGCGCCTGATCCTGACTGCCGGCAGCGACGAAGACGCCGCGAAGATCCGCGAATACGCCGCCGACAGCGGGATCCTCAACGAGGAGGGGAGCGAGGGCAACCAGCTGAGCTTCGTCCTCACCGACGATTGGATCCGGGAAATACGCGAACGCACCATGGCCCAGGTGCTCGAGGTGCTGCGTCGTCGCATCGACGATCCGATCAATGGAATTCCCGATTCAGTGGTGACCCGACAGGGCACGGATCGAGTGCTGGTGCAGATTCCGGGCGGGCAGATCGATCGGGGCCGGGCGGCCAAGTTGCTGAAGAGCACGGGCTTTCTCGAGTTCAAGATCGTTCAAGACATCGCGGGCAGCGTGCAGGCCTTGAACGACAAGTACCCGGAGGGCCTGCCCGAGGGCCAGATGATTGCGACCGAAACGGACTCTGAAAGCGGTCAAGTCATTTCTGCCTATTTGGTGCACATCACTCCAGACCTCACCGGTGACTACCTGGTGGACGCCAGAGTGGGCTTCGACCAGCGCCAGCGCTCGTTGGTCAATTTCACCTTCAACGCCGAAGGCGGCCGGATCTTCGGAGACCTCACCGAGAACAATCTCCAGCGGCCTCTCGCGATCATTCTGGACAACAACGTCTACAGTGCTCCCACGATTCAAAGTCGCATCAGCATGCGGGGTCAAATCACGGGACGCTTCAGCTCTCAAGAAGCCGCCGATCTCGCGATCGTGCTGCGCGCTGGCTCGCTCTCGGTACCGGTCGTGATCGAAGAAGAGCGAACCATCGGTCCGGCTCTGGGACAGGATTCGATCGATAGCGGTGCGAGGGCCTGCATGGTGGGGTTCGGTCTGATCCTGATCTTCGCAATGGTCTACTACCGCATGTCCGGGGTCTATGCGGCGATCGCACTGACGGTGAACCTGATCTTGTTGATCGGACTGATGTCGCTGTTCGAGGCAACGCTGACCTTGCCCGGCATCGCCGGTTTGGTGTTGACCGTCGGCATGGCGGTCGACGCCAACGTGATCATCTTCGAGCGCATTCGCGAAGAACTCAGGCTCGGCAAGAGTGTGCGAGCCGCGATCGCGACGGGCTTCGAGAAAGCGCGCTGGACCATCCTCGATGCGAACATCACGACCCTGTTCACGGCGTTGGTGTTGTTTGAATACGGCACCGGCCCCATCAAGGGTTTTGCGGTGACCCTCTCGATCGGAATCGTGACCAGCGTGTTTGCCGCGCTGGTGGTGACGCGACTGCTGTTCGAGATCTACCCGGGGTCGCGCACCTCGGTCGAGCTCTCGATCTGATGCCAGTCATGGGCACGGCAGAGAGCCGAACAGCGCAGAACCGGACCCAAAAGAAACCCAACGGGCAAGCCGTTTCGCGGAGGCACACGTGTCGTTCGAGCTGGTAAAACCGGGAATCAACATAGACTTCATCGGGAAGCGCCGAATTTGTGTCGGCCTTTCCATCGGCATGATCCTCGCGTCTCTCTTGGCAACCCAGGTGGTCGGAGTGAAGCTCGGAATCGACTTCGCAGGCGGCACCGAGATCCAGCTGAAATTCGATCCGGACGTGACGGTCAGCGAAGGGCCGATCCGAGAAATCGTGAGCGAGATCGAGGGCGTCGACGACCCGAGCGTCGTGCGTTACGGCGAGGCGATCGAGAACGAGTACCTGGTCAAGTTCAAAGGGGTGATCAAGAGTGGCGACGCCTCGGTGGGCAAGGACAAGGTCGAGAAGATCCGAGAGGCTCTGGAGGACGGGATCGGCGGCCTGACCGTGCAGCGGGTCGAATTCGTCGGACCGCGAGTGGGCGCTGAGTTGCGCGACAACGGCCTGCTAGCGTTGTTCTGGGCGAGCGTCGTGGTGTTGATCTACATCGCGTTCCGCTTCAGTTCTCGCTTTGCGCCGGGTGCGATTCTGGCCGTGCTCCACGACTTGCTCATCACCGCGGGGATCTTTGTGATGCTCGGCATGGAGTTCGATCTGCGAATTCTGGCGGCCATGCTCGCGATTCTGGGATACAGCCTGAACGATACGATCATCATCTACGATCGGGTGCGGGAGAATCTCGAACTCCACACCAAGCACGATCTCGCAGACGTCCTGAACTTGAGTGTCAATCAGACGCTATCCCGCACGGTGCTGACATCGGGCACGACCTTGATGACCCTGGGTGCGCTCTACTTTCTCGGTGGCGACGTCATCCGCCCATTCGCCTTCGCGATGGTCCTGGGCGTGATCGTCGGGACGTATTCGTCCATCTACATCGCGGCGCCGACGCTGCTGCTGATGGAAACATGGCTCGAGGATTCGGGCAAGGCGAAGCTATAGCCGCGAAAGCCGCGAACCCTAAGCGCTCTTGCGGGCCTGTTCTTCCAAACCCGGGTGCTGCTTCGGGTCTCGTGCCTCGGCGGCAACGGGCGCCTTGGACATCGAGATGCTGCCATTTACGACGGCCCCCTCCTGAATCAAGAGCTTTGGCGCGTTGATATCGCCTTCGACCGTTGCGGTGGACTGGACCTCGACCCGCTGACTGGCGTTGAGATTGCCCGCGGTCTGCCCAATTACGATGATCGACTTGGCTTCGATGTCGGCCGTGATCCGGCCGTCCGCGCCAACCGTGATTTCGTTGTTGGGAAGTTGTACGCGCCCCTCGACCTTGCCCTCGATGATGAGGTCTTCGTCTCCGGAAAGGTCCCCCTTGATGATGATCGACTTGCCAATCGTTGCCACGCTAGTTCCTCCGGTAGGCGGCGAATCGCCGCGTTCAGAGCCCGCCCGACCTTTGGAGCCTTCACTCCTTTGATCATTGCGCGGGCTACTTCCCATCGCACGGTTCTTCGAACTTGCCGACAGCTCCGATTGCGCCCGGGCCGCGCCGCTTCCCGAAGTTGCTTGCCGAGAAGTGGGTTGGTTTTGCGAATTCGGATTTGTCGGTGCTGTTGTTGGTGTTGTTGGTGCTGTCGCCGCAGCGGGGGAATTGCTTTGGGGGGGGACTGACTTCTTTTCGCTCTTCTTTCCGCCCTTCTTTCCGCCAAAGAGACTCAAGTTCGTTCCTCCGTCGAATGCTTTCAGGCGTCGGGAGCTTATCGCAGCGGTTGCACACTGGCGATGAGGGGATCGCCATTCGCCGCGCTTTCCGCAGACAACTCCCAAATTCTCCGTACCCCCGGCCAGCGATCAGGGGAGGATGGGTTCGAGAAGCTTGTCCAGCGTGAAAGACTCTCTTTCAAAGCCGTTTCTCAGCCCGGCGATGGAACCCACAACGATGTTGTGGGTTCGCAAGATGGTTCCCTGCGCCCGGTCAAGGTTGGCCTCCGAGGTTCGGTAGAGCTGAAGGGCAGTGATCTTCGAGACCTCGGCTTCGACCAGATCCGATTCTTTCTGCAGCACCTCGAAGGGTGTTGATTCGCCGTGTTCAAGACGAATTCTCTCGGCCCGCAGCTGCTCCTCAGCCGCGATGCGCTGACGCTCCGAGGCTTCGATCCCCCTGCGCGACGCGTTGAGCAGGCGAATGTCCCGCCGAATTTCGACGATGATCTGTTGGTGGAGTTGAGTCAGCTGTGTTTTGGATTGGCGAAGCTCTAGCCGGGCCTTCGATACGTTGTGTCGGG
>SMVB01239404.1_pt1 | contig 14906 bp, 13 predicted proteins | sample 2456461 | NCBI WGS metagenome assembly SMVB01 (sample SAMN11095934, study PRJNA526329) | marine sediment metagenome | biome: Marine sediment; feature: Surficial sediment; material: Deep marine sediment; isolation source: Hadal surficial sediment | place: Pacific Ocean | collected 2014-05 | depth... | reverse complement strand
TGCATCGGCGATGGCTGCGAGCAATTCGTCGCCCTTCAGCCCAGGCTCGGCGACCACCGTGATGCCGGGCGCGTGCTCGAGAATTTCGAGTCCCTCAGTGGCCAGCTTGTCCGTCACGAGAACTTTTGCCACGCTTCATCTCTCCCGGGCACTCGGGCACAAATCGCCCCGCAGCCGCTGAGCGCCCACCCACCAGAACCTCAATTCACCTGCCAAACGGCCACTAAGCCCATGGTTTCATTGGGAAAAGAGGCGAGAAGTGGATTGTGCCCAAGGCTTCGGAGGGTGTCAACGCCGACCCGTTCGCGGCCTACGATGGCCCGGGCGGTCCTACCGCAGCTCCTTCGGCCGGCGTTGGTGGAAGAAGCGTCTGGGCCGTGCGTAGAGCCACGGCTCGGGAACGCCGTCCGGCTCCGCTCGGACCCCGGGCCGCCCTTCCGCACACGCAGTGCTGCAGTGCCAGGCGCCATCTACCTTGATCGAAGCGAGTCCGAGGCTGTCCTGGCAGCGCGTACAAGAACCCGATCCGCTGGCGGGGCGATGATCGACCTTCTTCATGCGGCGGTCAAGAATCCCTTGGCTTCGGTTTCGTCGCCAGCGCGATGCCGCGGGCACCGGCTTGCTGGGCGACGTCGAGGATGTTGACGGCCTGTCCGAGCAGCACCGCCCGGTCGCCGCGCAATACGACGATCTTCTCGCGGGCATCGGCCAGCGCCGCCTTGAGTACCTCGAAGAGTTGATCTTCCGTCACGACGGCGTCGTTGATCATCATTTCGCCGTCTGCCCCCACGGTTACGGTCACGCCCTGGGGCGTCTCGTCGTGGACATCCGCGCCGGGAAGATCGATGTTCTTGCCTTGATTCTGGATCACCGACGTCGTGACCATGAAGATGACCAGCAACACCAGGAACACGTCGGTCAGGGGCGTGATGTTGATTTCGGCGACGATGGCGCCGTCTGAATCGTCGTGATCAGGCTGGTACGAAGTCGCCACCCTGCACCTCCGCTCGTTTGGACCCGTTGCTCTGTGTGGTCTCGACAAAGATCAGGGCCTGTAGGAAACGCTCGCAGGATCGCGCGTAGGTGGTACCCAGTTCGTTGGCGCGCGTCTGAAGATAGTTGAAGAACATCAGCGCAACGATCGCGACGAAGAGCCCCGCGGCGGTTGCAATCAGCGCTTCGGAAATACCGGAGGCCACGACCTCGAATCCGCCGACACCTTCGATCCCCATGGCCCGAAACGCGCGGATGATTCCGATGACCGTTCCGAACAGACCCACGTAGGGGGCGAGCGAGCCGATCGTTCCGATCACCCAGAGGCCGCGCTTGAGATCCGTGACGACCTCCTGACGCGCGGTCAGCAGCACGCGATCCAGGTCCTCGATTGCGATGTTCTTCCAACCCATCGCCTCGAGGAAGATCTTCGCAACCGGTGTCTCGTGTTGCTCACAAATCGACCGAGCACCTTCGACGTCTCGCTTCACGAGCGACTCGATGGTATCGCGGGTCACTGCGCGGGTTTGGCTCTTGAGGCCCTGATAGCGCCACATGCGCTCGAAAAGGATCGTGAGCGTGACCACAGAAGCAATGAACAACGGAATGACCGTAAGGCGACCGTCGTACAGCAGCTGAATTAGTTCTTGCGCATTCATCGGCGCCCCTCCTCGCTTGAATCACCCCAGAATCCCGGACGAAGTGTTCCGCCGGCATCCGCTCCAACGCCATTCTTGCTGTTAATTCGCAAGGTTACCCGAACGAACACGCCCCACCAGCGCAAGCCAGCTGCATCGGAAACCGGGGGGAACGAGCAACACCATCAGACTCGCGTCTGGCGCTTCGCAATTGGCCCTTCGACGCTTTGTCCCCCACAACTTGAACGGAAAATTTTTCAGATCTCATTTAAGCGCTGTTCGACCGAAGAAGCCAGTAGGCGTGTGCGTCCTACCGGCATCGCTATCATCGCATCGGAAACCCAGGCGACGTTTTCGGGGTCCAAACGGGTCGGGGCGTATACCCGAATGGTTGGGGCGCACTCCTGAAATCTGGTTGGGACGGATCCCTGGAATCTGGTTGGGGGGTAGCCCTGGATTCTGGTTGGGGGGTAGCCCTGGAATCGCACGCAAGCGCTGGCAACCCTTGACGGCAGATTGCGGTTGGCGATATCGCGCACTGGCGCGACTGGGCGAGCGAATCCTCGAAAGAATGGTTCAGTCGGAAGCTTCGGAGCAAACACGCCAACGATGACACATCAGTCGATTCTTCGGCCGCGCAGCCAACGCAAGCGCACCCGGCACCGGGTGGGCATCGCCTTCGTCCAGGCCGCCGCCGCGGGCGGAGCGGCAGCCGATTTCCCGATGGATTTTCACGAAGCGGACAAGGGCAAGAGCACGCTTGCGACGGGCGGCATCTCGGCAGCAATCCACCTCGGTGCGTTTGGCCTGCTGTTTCTCTTCGCTTCGCTCAATCCCAAGATCGTAGACCAGATCATCACCGTCCAGCTTCTCCGCGAAGAGGCCCCCAAGCCGCCGGCACCCGCCCGCAGGGCTCTCGCCGAGCGGCGCAAACTCGACTTTGCACCAGCGATGCAAACCGTCCAACCGCAGATCATCAACAAGCGCGTGATCGCAAGCGCCGCCCCTGCAATCAACGCAGAGATGCTCGAGATGGATTCCCTCAACACCGCTGCGGCACCGACACAGGTGAAACGCACCGCGATCGACGTCGATCGCGTATCGGCCGTTGGCATCGTCGGCGGCTTTCAGGCATCGAAGATCGAAGTCAATCAGGCGACGGGTCCGTCGGTGCGCGGTCCGATCGAAGCGGTCGGCCCGGTCGGCCCGTCCGTGGGCCCGCGCAAAGTGGCCGGCACCGACGGGAACACCTTCGGAACCGGCTCGCTCTCGATCAACCAGGGTTCGTCGGTCCGCGATGGCGTGCTCACCTCTCGCGATGTGGTCGGCTCACCCACAGGTGCCGTTCTCGTCAGCATCGACACGGCGGTCGGTGAGGGAAATCTCAGCGGGCCGGGTGGAACGGGAACCGGGCTGCTGCCCGATGGCGCCGCCACGGACTGCCTGAAGCGACCGGAAGTCACCTCGTACATCCAGAACCTGCAACAGCGGATCTACTCGCGCTGGAACCTCCCCTACGGAGTCAAAGACGTTCGCGTGGTACTGCGCTTTGCGATCGATGTTGCGGGATCCGCATCGAGCATCCAGCTCGTCAAGGGCGACAACGCGATCGGTGCGAGCGCCATCGACGCCATGCGCAGTTCCTCTCCCTTCCCCCCAATGTCCGATCGCGTGCGATGCCTTGCCAACAAGAACATCAACGCGACCTTTTCCAGCTCATCCCTTGCAGGCTAGTCGAACCAGATTCAGCGGGATGCGGTACTGCGTGACCGCTGTCACGCCGGTGCTGGAGCCGCTCGCCGCGCTGCTGGCGGTCGTTTTCGCGCTGCTGGCGGCCGTGTTTGCGCCGCTCGGCGAAGCCCGCGCGGCGTGCATGGCGATCGCGGAACTCTACGACGAAAACGAAGACGTCCACGAGAAGCGCGTCGACCACAACCGAGACTGTACGTACGACGAGTTCGTCTACTACGCCGGTGGTAGGCCCGAACGGGCCGAAAAAGACACTGATTTCGACGGTGCCATCGACGTCTGGATCTTCTACGAGCGTGACGGTAGCCCCAGTCGCCAGGAACAGGACACCACCGGAGACGGAAAAGCCGATCGCTGGGTCCACTACAAAGACGGTAAGCCGAGTACCCAGCTCGACGACACGAACGCCGACGGGAGGGCGGACACGACCCTCTACTACAAGGACGAGCAACCTGAACGCTTCGAAGAAGACACCAACTTCGACGGCAAGCCCGATCGTATCACCACCTACAAAGACGGGGTCATCGTCACCATCGAGGCCGACAAAGACCACAGCGGGCGTCCGGACGTCCGCGCGCGGTTCAACCCCGATGGCAGCAAGAGCCTCGAAGAGCAGGACACCACGGGCGACGGCCTATACGACGCGGCGATCTACTACGAGAACGACGTCAAGGTAAGGCTCGAAGAAGACACCACCGGCAACGGAAAGAAGAATGTCGTGACCTTCTTCGAGGCGGGTGTCATCGCGAAGAAACAGGCTGACACCACCGGAGATGGCCACTTCGATCGAGTCGCCCGCTACGAAGATGGCATCGAACGCATCCAGATTCAGGACGAGGACGGCGACGGGAAGCCCGAGCGAGTGGTCTACCTCGACGTCAACGGAAAGATCGAGCGCGAGGAAATCGATAGCTCCGGAGACGGCAAAGCCAATCTCTTGCGATTCTACGCAGGCGGCAAACGCGTGCGCGAAGAGGAGGACACCAACGGGGACGGCAAAGCGGACATCATCACCGTGGTGGACGGCGATACGCCCATCCACCGGGAGGCCGACACCAACGGGGACGGCCGCAAAGACACCGTGATCGAATTCCGTGACGGAAAAAAGGTGGAGCAGCAAGAAGATCGCAACGCTGATGGAAAACCCGACATCCGATACACGTTCGACGCAAAAGGCGCGGTCCAGACCGAAGAGCTCGACGATGACCACGACGGACACTTCGAAATCACGGTCGAATACGAGGACGGAACACTCACCCGCCGCCTCACCAGGGCGAAAGACAAGGAACAGGTTGAGCGCGTCGAGTTCTACCAAGACGGAAAGCTGGCTCGTGTCGAGATAGATGAAAACGGCGATGGCCGACCCGATCTGTGGAACATTCACGCACCCAGCGGCGAATTGATCCGGCAGGAGCAGGACTCCAATCACAACGGAAAGGTCGACACCTGGATCGACCTCGACCCCAAGACCAGGAAAGAGGTCGCCGTGCGTCGAGACACCGATGGCGATCAGAAGATCGACAGCTGGCGCAAGAACAGCCGAGACGGCTCCCCTATTGCGCTAGAGGAGGACCGCAACCGGGACGGGAAAGTCGATCGCAAGGTTTCCTTCACAGACGGGAAGCCCACGAGCTTCGAGGAAGACACCGACTTCAACGGCCAAATCGATCTTCGCGGAACGCTCGACGCTTCTGGCAACGTGCAGCGCGAAGAGCGCGACACCACGGATGACGGCCGGTTCGACACCGTGATCACGTATGACGGCGGAGTCAAAATCCGCGAAGAACGAGACACCCGCAGCGATGGAAAAATTGACGTCATTACCCACTTCAAAGAGGGCGTTCAGGTCCGACAACAGCGAGACACGCAGGGCGATGGAAAATTCGACTCGACGATGATTTTTGAAAACGGCCGCGAAAAGACCCAGAGCCGCGATACCGACGGCGATGGAAAGACCGACGTCGTCGTCTATTTCGACGAAAAGAACCGTCCAGAGAGGGACGAGATCGATACCAACGCTGATGGGCGGCCCGATCACAAGAACTACTACAAGAACGGTGTGCTGATTCGCGACGAAATCGACCAGGACTTCGATGGCCGGTTCGAATTGATCACGATCTACAGAGAGGGTAAGCCCCACCGGACGGAGGCCGACCTCGATGGTGACGGTTCTTCGGACCTGATGATCGAATACGAGAACGGCCGAAAGACCGTGCAGCGAGAAGATCGGAATTCGAACCAGAAATTCGATCTGGTCACCTACTTCGACGAAAACGAGCACCCGAAGCGAATCGAGGAAGACGCCGACCATGACGGGCGATTCGAGACCATCACCTTCTACGAGGCGGGCGTGAAGGTCCGGGCCGAGAAGGACCGCAACGGCGATCGAATACCCGATGTCTTCATCTACTTCGAGGGCGACCAGATTGTTCTCCAGGAAGAGGACACCGACTTCGATGGCATCGTGGATGTGCGGAACCGGATCAGCGCGACAGGGGAGAAAGTTCAAGAGACAGACACGAACGCAGATGGCAGGATCGACACCTGGCTCACGAGCGACGCCAACGGGAATGTCGTCAAGAGAGAAGACGACCAGAGCGGAGACGGAAAGCCAGACCGGATCGTCTATCTCAAGAACGGCAAGATCGAACGCCTCGAGCAAGACACCGATGCGGGGGGTTGCATCGACCTGAAGCAGTGGTTTGATGGCGCTGAAAAAGTCCGAGCCGAGTACCGGGATAGCACCGGGGACTGCAAGACCGACATCTGGAGTTACTTCGAGAAGGGTGTTCTGGTGCGGCAGGGCCAAGACACGCTGGGCAAGGGCCGACCGCAGGTCTTGAACCATTTCGATGCCAACGGAACCTTGACGGTGCAAGAGGATGTGGGTGAAGACGGTCGAAGCCCGAGCAAGAAGCTGTTTTTGAACGCCTCCGGCGAAGTGACCGCACAGTGCCTACCGGGTGCCGAAGGCAAGAAACTCACCGTGCGCACCATCGTCGTCGGGGGCGTGGTGGTCGAGGCGTTGATCGATACAACGGGGAACGGAGTGGCGGACAATCGCGAGGTGTACGAGGGCGGAGAGCGCGTGCGAATGGATGTCGACACGAACAACGATCGCAGGCCCGATGTCGTGATCACAGCGGGCCCAGGTGGTGTCTCGAGACAAGATGAGGACACCGACTTCGATGGAATCGTCGACCTCCGCTTCGATGGCGATACAGCTGTCGACATACCGGCTGGTACGAAGTTGGCCGGAGAAAAATTCGAAAATCTCAATTGTGGAAGCTTCCACCGTTTCTGGTGGAAGCGATAGCCGACCGGGTCAGCTGAAGCCCTGCGGCGAACCCGGCCGATTGCGACGAAGGTCTATTTTTCGGACGCTCGTTCCGAGCAATAGAGCGCGGAAGCCGCGTGGGTTGCGAGTAGATCGAAGAGTTCGTAGTCGAGAGGAGTCCATTCCTGGCACCGGGTTCATCGCTGACGGTCATCCGCCAACTTGTGGATTTTTTCCAACAACTGGGCACCGTCGATCGGCTTGTAGATGTAATCATCGCAACCACTCGCGAAGCCCTCATCGACATTCTCGGACTCGCTCCGCGTCGTCACCATGATGATCGGAATCGACTCAGTAGCTTCGTGACCCCGGATCAGTCGAACTGCCTCGAAGCCGTTCATTAGCGGCATCACGACATCCATCAAGATGAGGTCCGGCTGTTCGGCCACGGCCATTTCGACACCCTTGATGCCGTCTTCGGCCGTGATGACCTCACAGTCATGCAGAGAGCCGAGGATGAACCGCTGGATCATCGAGGCGACCTTCGAGTCGTCCACGATGAGGATCTTCTTCGGCTGCATCCACACTCCTGCTGGAATCGCCCAACCCTGCTGGAATCTGCCACCACGAGCAGTGTGATCCCGAGGGGATTCCGCTTCCGCTCGTTAGGGCGTATCGACCACCCAGAAACCAGCTTGACCGCAGTCGGGAGGATCCCCGGAGCAAAGCCGCGGGGAAACCCGAGACCGGCTTTGTGGGCGTTTTCTGGGCCGACCACCAAAAGAATCCTGAAAGGCACTTGAATGAATCGGCGAGGCGTGGTGGGATAGCGCCTCGCAACCAAAGGAGTCCAGACATGTTTGGTTCTAAACCGGATTCGATTTCGCGAAAACGCAGTCTCCTCCAGATCGCGATATTTGCGGGGCTCGTTGGGATCCTGTCGACCCCGGCCCTGAGCCAGCCGATCGAGTACACCGCAGCTCGAAAGGCCGGGCGTGGTCTGGCGGCAATGACGACCAGCTTCTTGGAAATCCCGGGCAATATGGTGGCGGAAAGTCGCGAGCACGGTCCGGGCATGGGTGTGCCGCTCGGCTTCACATTGGGACTCGGGAAAATCGTGATTCGGGTACTCGTGGGGGTCTACGAATTTGTCTCTGCGCCGTTCAACGCACCCGCGGGTTTCGAGCCGATCATCGAGCCTGAATATCCGTGGTCTTACTTTGACGACGACAACACGTGAGTGAAAGACCGTCCATTCCGATCAACACCATCTTCCACCCGACTGATCTATCGGAGGCCAGCTTCGTCGCCTTCGTGCACGCGCTCAAAATCGCACTGCTCGCCCAGTCGGAGCTGACCATCCTTCACGCCACCAACTCGTCTGGGAATCAGGTCAGCTGGAAGGACTTTCCGGGTGTACGACAGACCCTCGAACGATGGGGAGTGCTGCCCAAGGGCAGCCCCGCGCGAGCGGTCGCCGAACTCGGCATGGCGGTGGAGAAGATCACCGGAAGCGGAGGAAAGCCGCTGAAGGCCGTAATCAACTACCTGAAGGAAAACCCGGCTCAGCTCGTGGTGCTAGCGAGCGAGGGGCGCGAGGGGATCCCGCGTTTTCTCAAACCGTCGTTCGCCGAACCCGTCGCGCGCAAGACGCGTGCCATGACGCTCTTCGTGCCGAGTCACAGCAACGGATTCGTCGATGGGGATACAGGGCGCGTGACGCTGGACCGAATTCTGATTCCGTTCAACCACAAACCCCGCGCCCGGCCCGCCATCGAACTCGCCAGATCGTTGGTTCGCGCGTTGGACGATGACGGGGGTGTATTCGATCTCCTCCACGTCGGTGAAAAAGGCAAGGCACCCGCCGTCGACATTCCAGATGAGATTGGCTGGACGAGCGAGAAGCATTACGAGAACGGCGACGTCGTCGATGCGATATTACGCCTCGCCGAAAAGAATCACGCCGAACTGATCATCATGACCACCACGGGACGCGACGGAATCCTCGACAGGTTGCGAGGGACGATGACCGAACAGGTCGTGCGCGGTGCAAATTGCCCGGTCCTCGCGATCCCGGAGGGGTGAGCGGAGTCGGCCCACATCATCCCCGCGGCGTCACGTCAATCTGACAGCTGGTTTTCCGATCTGTCGGTACTCGCTTTGGCCTTCGCGAGACTCTTGATCCGCGACGCAATCGCATCCGCGAGCAGATCCAAAGCCTCGTTGTGGGCGGTGACGAGGCCCTCGGAGCCGCCGCTTGTGATTTCCCTGCGAATCGCGAACTGCCCGCTCCATGGCCCACTCCCCGCGCTGCCTGCGCGAATCACCCAGCTCGCGCGCAGCACCAACGATTTCCCGCCAATCCCCTCGAACGCGTGAAAATCCACAGCGACCCGATAGTCCAACGGAAACGGAGCCTGGACGGGGTAGACGACGATCCGTTGCGTGTCGAGTTTGGCGCCAAAATTCTCGCCCAGTGCGCTCAAGACATTGGACGAAAACCCCCCCGCCCAACGACGGAAGTCGTCGACCTCGAGCCGAGAAGTCGACCCACGACGACGCGTCACCCACTCGGGCCGATCGAGGTAGCGCGGCACGCGGACCGGCCCGACTCCGATCGCGAGGCCATCGGGTGAATTTGTGGCCAGAGATTCGGATAGCACGTTCATCGTGTAGAGCTTGACGTTCGGGCTGGTACCCAAACAACCCACTGCAAGACCGGCAGCGACGATCGCCACCACTTTGCAGCTCGCCGGATGTCGGAGCAGCTTCATCGTCCGCCCCCCTTCTTTCCCTGGATGAGCGACTCGGGATGTTCCTCTAGTTGCTCGGCGAGCCGCCGAATCGCCTTCGCGGCATCCGCCAGTTCGAACAACAACCGCCTGAGTTCGACGCTCGCGTCTGAATCCGGCGCAATCAGCGAATCTGCCGACGAGAGCGCGCGCTCGGCTTCCGTGAGCGCGGCGACGAGCGAAGGCATCATCTCCTCGTTCATTGCCCTGCTCAACGTGCTCAGTTCCTTCAACGTTTGATTCAGATTCGCTCCAATCTGTTCCAACGGCATGCTCGACAGGCGATTCATGAACTGCGCCAGGCCCGCCTTGAGCGCTTCGATCGGGCTCGGAATCGTCGGGAGCTGCGGAGCCGAACCGCTCCAGATGATCTCCGCGGGCGGAGCATCCGGATGGAAATCGAGACTCACGAGGAGTTGGCCCGTGAGGATATTTCCCGTCTGAAGCTGGGCGCGCATGCCACGAGCCACCATGCTCGTCCAGCGGTCACGCCGGGTGCCGGTTTCCCGGCCGGCGACCTCGATCAGTTCGGGGTGGATCTCGATCAGCACGGGGATGCGCGGAGTCTCTGAGGCCAGATCCAAGATGAGCCTGACGTCGACCACCTCACCGATCTTGATGCCCCGGAACTGCACTGGCGCTCCGATCGACAAGCCACCCACAGACTGCTCGAATTCGACCAGAAAGCGATTCCCTCGGCTCAGAACCGGTTGCTTGGTTGCAAGTCGATTCTTGTACAGGTGAAACACCGTGCCCTCTTCGACGGACCCGCCGGAACCGAGATCACTGGGCGTATCGAACGCGATCCCACCGATCAAAAGCGAGGTGAGTGAGACCGTGTCGAGTTCGACACCTTCTGCACTCAACGACACATCGATACCACTCACATTCCAGAACTGGGTGTTCCGCTGAACCCGTTTGTCGTGTGGCGCCTCTACGAATACCATTGTGGTCACAGATTCGCCGCTCTCGTCCAACTCGTAGCTCACGACCTGTCCCACCATGATCGCGTGGTAATACACCGGCGAGCCGATATCGAGCGATCGCAGTTCGGGCGAACGCAAGGTAAACAAGCTCCCGGCTTCATCTGACGTCACGACAGGCGGAATATCCAATCCCTTGAAGGTACTCCGACTCTCGCCGTCGAATGCGGGGTCGATGCCAATGTAGGCGCCCGAAAAGAGCGTGCTGAGTCCGGAAACGCGCCCCGCACTCACCTGGGCGCGCACCACCCAGAAGCGGGTGTCCTCCCGAAGGTAGACCTTGGCCGACTTCACCAGTCGCGCGGTGACGATGACGTGGGATAGATCCTCCGAGAGCTCGATCGACTCGACGGCGCCGATCTCGACGTCTTTGTATTTCACCTTCGTCTTGCCGGCTTCGAGCCCTTCGGCGGATTCGAAAATGATCGTCACAGCGGGTCCGCGCTGCGAAAACGTGTGAAAGGTGAGCCATGCGCCCACCAACGCCGCGACGATCGGAATGACCCAGACCAGCGAAAGCCGGCTGCGCTGCTCGACGACGGCGTCGCGGACGCCGCCAGAGGAAGCCGTGCTGTCGCCGTCCGAGTTTCTGTCGCCGTCAGCCACTGGACTCCCTCGCTCGATCCCAGATCAGTCTGGGATCGAAGCTCTCCGCTGCAAGCATCGTCATGACGACCACGCCGGCGAAGTATACGGCACCCATCCCGGCTTCGATGGTGGCGAGATTTCCAAGGCTGACCAGAGCCACCAGGATCGTGACGACATAGATATCGGTCATCGACCAACGCCCCACCGCCTCGACGACATGGTAGAGCTTGGTCCGCTCTACCGGACGCCAACTAGATCCCTTTTGAACGGAAATCAACAGAAAACTCAACGCGAACAACTTCAGCAACGGAACCACCACGCTCGCGATAAAGACGATCAGCGCGAGCGGCCACATCCCGTGAACGAGCAGGTAGATGGCACCACTGAGGATCGTGTCTTCCTGCGCCTTTCCGAGCGAGATCACCTTCATCACCGGAAAGATATTGGCCGGGACGTAGAGCATCGCCGCCGTGATCACGAGCGCCCAGGTTCGGTTGAGACTGTCCGGCTTGCGCCGGTGAACGACCGCGCGGCAGCGCGGACAGTGGGTCGTAGCGTGATCCGAGCCACTTTCGAGCGTTACGACATAGGCACAATCGTGACAGCTCGCGAGGTTATCGACTCTGAAAGTCGCAGAATTCGGGGTCATTGGACGAGCCCAATCCGTCGCCAGACCGACTCCGCGTCGAGCGATGATGACGCGGCCGCCAACACGGGAATCAGCAGCACGAACGACCAGAGCGCGATCCCGGGCACGATCTGGGCCATGTCGAGCAATTTGACCAACGAGACCAGGACTCCCATGATGAAGACTTCCATCATGCTCCAGGGCTGCACCCTGCGCAGCACACGAAACACGCGCACCTGCCCGGGCAGCTGAAATCCCAGACGCAGAGGCCCCAACACGAAGATCAGCGCTGAGATCTGCAAAAACGGCGCGACGATCGTCGTCAAAAGAACCAGCGATGCGACGATCGGGGACCCCTGCTCGTACAGGGCACGCACACCAGACGACAGCGTGGTGTGCGTGATGTTGCCCTGCATCTTGAGCGCGAGAAATGGAAATGCGTTGGCGGCGATAAACAGAAACAGGCCGGCCAGAGCGAGCGCGAGCGTCCGATCGAGGCTGTCCCGAATCCTTCGATAGACGACACTCGCGCAGCGCGGGCAGCGGGCGGTGCCGCCCGCTGGAACGTCACCGACACGGCTCGGCAAATCGCATGCGTGACAGAGGGTCAGCCATCCAGGCGGAATGGCCGGATCCGCGCCACTTGGCGTGGTGGTATTGAATTTGAACAATCGCGCTCCTCAGCGCCGACAGCGCTCTGAGCCTGTGTATATCACGCCTCGGACCACCGAATCCAGCGGGATGAGCCGCAGCTTCCGGCGCCGCAAAGCGAATCCGCAAGATTTGCCAGCCAGAAGGAACCGATCACGCTCCTTCGCCGCAAAGCGAATCCGCAGGATTCGCCAGCCAGAAGGATCCGATCAGGTTCCTTCGCCGCAAAGCGAATCCGCAGGATTCGCCGGCTGGCCTTTCGATGCTCCGGCTTCGGAGGCACCGAGCCGAGAAAGAAACGGGGGCCGACGTTCAGTCGATCGAAGCAGTCGGAAACAGTGATACAGCGCGATGCCAGCCGCGGTTGCGATGTTCAGGGAATCCACGCCGGAAGCCATCGGAATTCGCAACTTCCAATCGACGGCCTCAAGGGTCTCCTCATCGAGACCTTCGGACTCTGCTCCGAGGATGAGCGCGATTCGCTGGCTCGCCACGGTTTCTACCTCCAGCGCAGCGAGTTCGATCGCCCGCGCTTCCGTCGAAAGAGCCAGCGTCGCAAAGCCCGCTGCCCGAAGTCGTTCGATCGCCTCGGGCCAACCGTCCAGGTAGGTGAACGGCATCTGCAACGATCCCCCCATCGAGACGCGCACCGCCTTTCGGTAGAGGGGATCGGCGCAATCGCGCGAGAGCAACACGGCGTCGGCGCCAAATGCCACCGCGTTGCGGAAGACATTCCCGATATTTTCGGGATTCGCGACGTGTTCCAACCCGACCAGAAGCCGGGGTCGCAAGTCCAAAATTTCGCCCAACGAGCGCTCGGGGACGCGCCGCGCGAGCGCGATGCAGCCGCGGTGGAGATTGTATCCAACCAGCTCTTCGAGAAGGTTGGAGCTTGCGACATAAACGGGTGTATCTCGCCCAAGCTCCACAAGCGCTCCGCCTAGCGCCTCGAGCGCGGTCTCGGTCACCAGGACGGAGCAGACTGGATAACGCGAAGCCAGGATCAGGCGGCGCACGCACAGGCGGCTTTCGACCACAAAAAGACCACGGGCGTCGCGCAGCGCCGAGTCTTTGACGTTGCGAAAGATCGAGATCCGCGGATCGTCGAGTTGCTCGATCGGCTCCAATCGCATCGGCAGCTCGCTACGCGAAGCGACCGGCGAGAGCCCGGTGTTCGGCGTAGGGAGGAACGAGAGCCCTGCCATCGTCGCTCGCCGATGATTCACGCGGGCCCGCGAAGCGCCGCTTGAGTTCGATCATGCGCCGCAACGGATTTTCTAGTCTTGAATCGGGCGCGCGCTCCAGCCGGAGAAGCACCTCTTCGCGAAGCCCGGGGTCCTTGCAGACCAGCAGCGAATCCAGATCGGCCTCCAGGCAACCTTCGACCATCGCTTTCGGGCTGTGGTGATCCGCGATGGCCTTCATCTCCAGATCATCCGAAAAGACGACGCCGTCGTACGCGAGCTCTTCCCGCAAGATCGCCATTACATCGGGTGACAGGGTGGCGGGCCGCTTCGCGTCGAGAGCGGGGAACAATATATGGGCGGTCATGATACTCGCGACCTCGGCCTCGATCGCAGCGGCGAACGGAGGCAACTCCACGGAGTGCAAGCGCGCGAGGTCATGGTCGAGACGCGGCAACTCGAAGTGGCTGTCGCATGCCGTATCACCGTGCCCGGGGAAGTGCTTCGCGCAAGAAGCGACACCGGCGCCCTGCATGGCACGGATGAAATGAGCGGCGTGGGTGGCCACGCGGGTCGGTTCGCGGCCGAAGCTGCGATCTCCGATGATTGGATTCGCGGGGTTCGTGTCGACATCGACGCATGGCGCAAAATCGAGACCGATCCCGAGATCCGACAATTCGGCCGCAAGTGCCCGAGCGACCGCCGCCGTCATCTCCGGATCGTTGGCCTCGCCGAGTCTTTGCATCGGGGGCCACTGCGTCCAGGGATCGCGGAGTCGCTGAATCCGACCCCCCTCTTGATCGATCGCGATCAGCAGCGCTGCGTCATCAGGCGCGCAGGCGTGAAGCGCCGCGTTCAGGCTTCTGAGCTGTTCGGGATCTCCAATATTGCGCGCGAACAACACCACCCCGCCGACGCGGCCCGCGGCGATCAAGCGCGCGAGGTCCTCGGGCATCTCGAGTCCCTCGAAACCCACAAACAGCAGTTGCCCAGGTTGCCATTTAAACGACATGCCCAGGCCCAATCATAAGACTTACAGACGAATTGCAGACGAATTGCAGACGAGATCCTGACGGCTTACAAACCACATACAGCGGACCTATCGACGACACACCGTTGACAATCGACACTCTTTTGCGATATCCGAACAGACTCAACGACCGACTCGATCCGGCGGGGTCGCTATCATCCCGAGTCGCTCGAGCTCCACGAAATAATCTGGGAAGGTCTTCGCCACACAGCTCGGATTGCATATTGCGACATCCCCGACCATCGAAAAGGCCATCGCCATGCGGTGGTCGTCGTAGGTGTCGATCGAAACGCCCAGTTTCAATCCCGCGTTTGGGGGTTCGATCCGGAGCCCATCCGCGCGCTCTTCGACCGTCGCACCGAGCTTGCGTAGTTCGCACGCCGCCGCCGTGAG
>SMVB01319209.1_pt1 | contig 14908 bp, 8 predicted proteins | sample 2456461 | NCBI WGS metagenome assembly SMVB01 (sample SAMN11095934, study PRJNA526329) | marine sediment metagenome | biome: Marine sediment; feature: Surficial sediment; material: Deep marine sediment; isolation source: Hadal surficial sediment | place: Pacific Ocean | collected 2014-05 | depth 0-1... | reverse complement strand
GCCGGTGCCGGGGCTACTGAATGCAGCCGAGCCCGCGATTGCGAATGTGGGCCTGGTTGACGCCTCCCGCGAAGCTTTTTGGTATCGCCGCTCCTTCGACGCGCCAGAGCAGCCCACAGCTACCGCCTTGCTGTGTGTGGGCAAGGCCAAATACGGGGTGCGCGTCTGGCTTAACGGGCAATTATTGGGCGATCACTACGGCGCGTTTAGCCAGGCGGAATTCGATCTGGGTAAGGCGATAATTTGGGGACAGGGCAACGAACTGGTCGTGCGGGTGGGTGCCGAGCGCAGCAAGCTGCCCGCTTTTATCCCCGCGGGCCAGGATCATGAGAAGACCCATTGGATACCGGGTATCTGGGACGATGTGAATCTACTGTATACCGGTGAGCAGACGGTGGTTCGGGTAAAGGTAGAGACTGATATCGTTAGCGGTGAAGTGGTAATTTTTACCACACTTCGCAACAACGCCGATACCGCAGCGGAAATTGAAATTTCACAAGCGGTGCGGGAATGGCGCAGCGAGCAACCCCGTGGCGTGAGTGTAAGTGAAACACTGCTTATCTCGGCGGGTGAGACGCGTACGCTACAACACAAGCTGTCGCTGGACGATGCGCGCTTATGGACGCTGGAGAGCCCTTTTCTCTATGTGCTTGACACCCGAGTGACTGCCGCTGGCCAGGCGGTCGATGACCGTGCAACTCGCTTCGGCTTCCGTCATGTGCAGTGGAAAAGTGGCGATGATAAGGGTTTCTACCTGAATGGGAAGAAAACCTACCTGCGAGGCTCGAATATCGCCTTCCACCGTTTCGTGGAAGATCCCCTGGCGGGTAATTTGGCCTGGAACGAGCGTTGGGTGCGTAAACTGCTCACCACTTACCCGCAGCAATATCACTGGAATATTTTACGTGCCAGCATTGGCCGCCTGCCTAATTTCTGGTACGACATAGCCGATGAGGCGGGCTTGTTGATCGATGATGAGTTTGCCTACTGGAGTCTCGCCTTTCCGCCCCCAAAAGAGAAAAATAAGGACATGGATGACGCCCATCTGGAGTGGTCTATCATCGAGATGGAAAAAGAATTCACCAGTTGGATTCAGGAGAGCTGGAACCACCCGGCGATAGCCCTGTGGAGTGCATCCAATGAGACGGTGGATGTAAAATCGTCCGAAGTTATCGACCGAGTGCGCCAGCTCGATTCTACGCGCCAGTGGGAGAATGGCGGCTGGCAAAAGCCACACAGTGAGGGCGATCCAATTGAAGACCACCCCTACATATTCGCTGCCAATTTCAACCCGATTACCGAAATACTTGGACTTTCAGCCAAGGGTATTGAAGCCCTGGATAAGCGAGACGGCCAGCCCATACCGCCCACCAATATGCTGGGTATGACCTACCCCTCAAACGATCACGCACACATCATCAATGAGTACGCCTGGCTGTGGTTGAACCGGGACGGTACGCCCACCAAACTGACAGGAAATGTCTATGATATGTTGCTGGGCGATGCGGCTACTACCGACACGCGCCGGGAAGCCTACGCCTACCTGCACGCGGGCCTGACCGGCTTTTGGCGCGCCAAACGTGGCTACCAGGGGGTGCAGCACTTCAGCTACCTGAATCATTCCAAGCCGGGTACCGGGTATACCAGCGATAACTTTATTGACCTCGAAAACCTGGTGATGGAGCCGCGCTGGCATGAGTACCATCGCAACGTTTGGTCGCCGGTGTCGGTGTACATAGATCAATGGGAGGACATCTACCCCCGGGGCCGTGCAGCGCGCGTACCGCTAATCATGATCAACGATTACAACCATGCAGTAAATGGCACGATAGAGCTGATCGCCACATCGACAGATGGCGATGTGTTGTCTCGTTCCGAGTTGATCAAAGTGCGCCTGGATAGCCTCGGCAAACAGGAGTTTACGCTGGCCCTGGATATTCCCCAGGCGGAGCAGTTTGTGTTATTTGCCCGACTGCATTACGGCGAGGGCCTGTCCGCATCCATGATAGATCGGCGCAAGCTGGGTCTGCCGCACCCCGGTGTAGTAGTCGCAGATCTAAAACCGTAAAACCGCAGTCTGTCCCGGCGCTACTTCAGGTCAGCTTCAGTCACTCACGATATGCTCGGTGTTATGAAAACTTATAGAACAGAGCAGTTCGTGAAGTGTTTTTTACTCGTCACACTGGCGCTGCTGTCGCCCTGGCTGGCGGCAGCGGAGCGGCCCAATATCGTCTTCATCCTGGCGGACGATCACCGCTGGGATGCCCTCGGGGTCATGGGGCACCCGTTTATCGATACGCCCAACCTCGATCGTATCGCCGCAGAAGGTGTGTTGTTTGAAAACGCCTTCGTCACCTCATCCCTGTGCAGCCCCTCCCGAGCCAGCTTTCTCACCGGTCTGTACCCGCAGCGACACGGTGTACAGAACAATTTCACGCCCTGGGACAATGCCAACGTCACCTTCTTTGAGCCACTGAAGGAGGCGGGTTATAGCACGGCCTTCATTGGCAAATGGCATATGCCCGGGGGCATTCCCGAACTGCGTGGGGTGGATGATTTTATCACCTTCGATCATATGGGCGGGCAGGGGGCTTACTACGACACGCCTTTCATCGCCAACGGCGAGCGTCTGGTCGTGGGCGAGTCGCCCCTGCCGGGCGTGGAATTGAGCGGTTATATCACCGAGGATCTTACCGAACTGTCCCTGGCCTGGATCGAGCAACATCGCGATAAGCCGTTCGCACTCTATTTGTCCCACAAGGCGGTACACCTGCCGATGACGCCCAGTAGCGATTGGGATGGCCGCTACGATGGCGAGCCTGTCCAGTTGCCGCCGGAAGCGGATTCCTGGCTGGCCTTCGCCGATGGCAATTTCAAGCATTTCCTGTGGGATCCGCTGGAAGCCAAGATGCGCGATTATGCAGAGACTGCCGCCGCCATGGATGAGCAAATCGGCCGGCTACTGACCCGGTTGGATGAACTGGGCCTGGCGGATAACACAGTACTGATCTATGCGGGCGACAACGGTTATTTGTGGGGCGAGCATCGCCTGATTGACAAGCGCTGGTCCTATGAGGAATCAATCCGTATCCCGTTTCTGCTGCGCTACCCCAGGCGCCTGGTTGAGCCCGGCAGACGCCACTCCTCGATGGTATTGAACCTGGACCTGGCGCCGACCCTGCTGGAACTGGCGGGTGTGGCGCCGCCACAGGCCATGCAGGGGAAGAGCCTGGTGCCCATCATCGACGGCGATGACAGCCCGGTCCGCGACGCCTGGATCTACAAGTATTTTGAGGACTTTCCCTACCCGGTACCCGACCAGACCGCCCTGCGCACCGAGCGTTATAAACTGGTGGACTACAAGCGCGGACGCAAGGACGAGCTGTTCGATCTCAGCGATGACCCACTGGAGAAAAACAACCTGATCGACGAGCCCGAACGGGCGGCGCAGGTGCAGGCGCTGCGGGCCCGCCTGGCGTCGATGGTGGCGCGTATCGAGCAGGGGAACGCCCCGTGATGCGCCGTGACGGCTACCCCGTCGCCTTCACCTTGTTAGTCGCGGTGCTGGCCACCCTGGCCTATGACCACGCCTGGCGGCTGGGGGCTCCCCTGTGGCTGCGTAACGGCGCCGGTCTGCTGCTCTTCAGCTGCATCATGCTGAGCCCCCTGTGGGTCTATGCCCTTGGCCGCATCCTGGGCGCCGCCTGGGGCAGGGCGGTGTGCCTGGCGCTGGTGTTGCCTGCGCTCTGGCATCTCAAGGAGATGCTCGTGGCCACCACGATTTTTGGCCTCGGGCCGGGTTTGTATTCCGGCTTGCAGGGCCCCTACCTGTTTTACTATGGCCTGAGCTTTGGGGCGATGGGGATCGGGCACCTGCTACTGGGCCTGTTCGCGGGCGCTGGCCTGGGGATATCGGCGTGGCGCGCGCCACTGTTTTTGTTACCGGTATTGGCGCTCGGTAGCCTCGAGGGACTGGGCTTTGCGCTGTTCAACTACGACCTGCTGGTGTTCCAGGGTTTTCTGGCGGGTTATAACGCGCTCTTTGGCGGATAATTGATAATGAAAATATTGAAGAGAACGGCGCTGGCCATATTGGTGTTAGGCCTGCTGGGCTGGATATTCCAGGACGCGTTGCTGAAGGCCGTTAAACCGACGGTCAACAACTTCCTGATGACGTTTCCCGAGTCGAAGTACCTTAACCGCGAGGTAGTGGGCGCCTACCCGGTGCTGGCCTGCCAGAACAGCCACAGCGACTGGGGCGAGCGGGTGCGGGTAACCCAGAGCCTGGATGGCCAATGGGATATCGCCCAGGGCGCCCTGGACGACAACATTCCGGGGCGCTTTGACCATACGGTGCCCGTGCCCGGCTTCGTCACTGAATCGACGCCGCCCTTTGCCCGAGTGGGCGTCGACAGCGACGAGCGGGAAGCTTTCTGGTACCGCAGGACCTTTAGCGGGCCGGAGCAGCCCGCCGCGCTGGCGGCACTGTGCCTGCACAAGACAAAGTACGGGGTCAAAGTTTGGCTTAACGGCCAGGCCCTGGGCATGCACTACGGCGCCTTCACCCTGTCTGAGTTCGACCTCTCCGGCGCGATCCGCTACGGCCAGCCCAACGAGCTGGTGGTGCGGGTTGGCGCCGAGCACGGCGCTGTCCCGGAATTTATTCCCATCGGCTCGGATTTTGAAAAGTATGCCTTTTATCCGGGGCTGTGGGACAGTGTCAGCGTGGTTTATACCGGCCCGGCGTCCATCGTCAGGACCAAGGTCGAGCCGAATATCGATCGTGAGCTGGTGCTGACCCGTACCACCGTGCGCAACAACAGTGACAGCCCTGCCGAGTTGACCTTGCAACAGCGGTTACGGGAGTGGCAATCAGGGGATTGGGTGAGTGACGCCGTGTCTCTGCGATTGACCCTGGCCCCGGGCGAGAGCACCACGATTGTGCAGCAGCTGCCCCTGGCCAACGCCACCCTGTGGACGCCGGAACAGCCGCGGTTGTATGTCGCGCAGAGCACCTTGTTGCTCGGCGACATCCCCTCGGACGATAGAGCCACCCGCTTTGGCATGCGCAAGTTTCAGTGGAAATCAGGTGCTGACAAGGGTTTTTACCTCAACAATCAACGGTACTACCTGCGCGGTACCAATATCGCCCTGCATCGTTTTTTCGAGGATGGGGACCGCAGTGCGCTGCCCTGGAATGAGGTCTGGGTAAGGGAGCTGTTAGCCGGGCATATGAAGGATTTCCACTGGAATTCCTTTCGCTTTCATGTCGGGCGCGCCCCTAATTTCTGGTACGACCTGGCGGATGAGATCGGCCTGGTGGTGGCGGACGAATATCATATTTTCGCGCCGATACGCCTGGGTATCCCCGGTCTGCCCAGTTCGGTAAACTGGTCCCTGAAGGAGCTGGAGAAGGAGTTCACCGCTTGGGTGCAGGAAAACTGGAACCATGCCGCCATCGGTTGGTGGGACGCCTCCAACGAGAATCACAACCCCCTGCCGTATCGCGCCGTACCCCGGGTCCGTCACCTGGACACTACCCGCGCCTGGGAATCGGGTAGCTATCGGGCGGCCGACCGCGCGGACGATCCCCTGGAGGAACACCCCTACAAGCTCAACGGCACCGGCTTCATGAATAGCAACGTGAGGGATTACACCCTGGCGGATCTGGACAGCTTTGACCGCCAGCCACCCATGGCCCTGGGGGGGATATTTGCCACCTGGGACGGGAAAGGGGCGCGTAACCACGCGTACATCAATAACGAGTACGGCTGGCTGTGGCTGACCCGGGACGGCAGCGACGCCACCCCCATTGCGCAGGCGGCCTACGATTTACTGGCGCCCGGCGTCGACCTGAGCCCGACGCAGCGGCGTGAAATATACGCCTACGTGGCCTCTGAACTGTCCGGCTACTGGCGCGCGGGCCGCGGTTACGCCGGCGTCCAGCACTTCCTCTACCTGGGTAAGTGCATCGACAAGGATGACCTTGCCGAGGGCGCGGATATCACCGAGCCCAGCGCTACCTGTGACAACTTTATCGACATCCCGAGCCTCACCATGGAACCGAGGTGGGCGCGGTGGGCGCCCCAGGCCTTCGCACCGGTGGCGATCAATATCGATCGTTGGGCAGAGGGCTTCTATCGCGGCGGCTCCCGGGCGGTGCCGGTTACGCTGATCAATGACAGCTACCGGGACGAGGCTGTCACGGTGCGGGTGCTGGCTGCCGATGAGGCAGGGAACGTGCTGGCGCAGTCATTGCCTTACCAGACCGTCCTGCCCGCCCTGGGCAAGCTGAATCCGGTGCTGGATCTGGACATCCCCGCAGAGGGGGGCTTCGTGCTCTATGCGTCGATAGAAGGTGCTTTCGCGCCGGTTCCCGTTTACAGTCGACGCAAAGTCGGGCTGGCTCATCCCGGCGTATTGGTGGATCTTCCCGCCCGCGTCGCAGCTGACCTCTCGGGAGAATAAACTCATGCGATTACTGCTTGTGTTCAGCGTGGTGTTTGCCATGCAGGCCGCTGCGTTGGAGCGGCCCAACATCCTGTTCGTGTTCGCGGACGATCACGCCACACACGCCATCGGGGCCTACGGATCGCGTATCAACGAGACTCCCAATATCGACCGCCTGGCGCGGCAGGGCGTTTTGTTCAGCAACGCCTTTGCGACCAACGCCATCTGCGGACCGAGTCGGGCGGTGATTCTCACGGGTAAGCACAGCCACATGAACGGTTTTGTCGCCAACGAGTGGGGTGGGGCATTCGACGGCAGCCAGCAGACCTTTCCCAAACTGTTGCAGGCATCGGGCTACCAGACCGCACTGATCGGCAAGTGGCATCTGTACAGTGACCCCACAGGGTTCGACCACTGGGAGATTCTTCCCGACCAGGGTCGTTACTATAATCCCCGTTTCCGCAGCGCTGCCGGCACGACCATGATCGAGGGCTACACCACGGATGTGATCACCGATCGTTCTCTGGCCTGGCTGGATCAGCGCGCCAGGGACAAGCCTTTTATGCTGATGTACCAGCACAAGGCGCCGCACCGGGAGTGGGCGCCCGGCCCCGATCACCTGGAACTCTACAAGGGTGAGGATATCCCGGAACCGTCTACCCTGTTTGATACCCATCGGGGACGGGCGGGCAGTTCGCCCGATGTGGAGATGTCAGTCGCCCACCACCTGACCCGGGCGGACCTCAAGCTGGAGCCCCCTGGCTATCTCAACGAGGAACAGTTGCAAACCTGGGAACGCGCCTACGCGGAGGAGAATGCCGCTTATCTCCGCAGCGACCCCCAGGGCAAGGAACGGGCACGCTGGAAGTACCAGCGCTATATCAAGGATTACCTGCGTTCAGTCGCCTCCATAGATGACAACCTGGGGCGTGTTCTGGACTACCTGGACGCCAACGACCTCACTGACAACACAGTAGTGATCTACAGCTCTGACCAGGGTTTCTTTCTGGGTGACCACGGCTGGTACGACAAACGCTGGATGTACGAGCAGTCCTCCCGTATGCCCCTGATCGTACGCTGGCCCGGCAGGGTGCCCGCCGGGACGAAACGGTCAGAGCTGGTACAGAACCTGGATTTCGCCCAAACCCTGCTCGCAATCGCCGGTGTGGCGGCGCCCGCGGACATGCAGGGAAGGAGCCTGCTGCCCTTGTTGGAGGGGAAGGCCTCTCCTCCATGGCGGGACAGCATTTACTACCACTTCTACGAGAACCCCGGCTGGACGTCAGTGCCGCGGCACTACGGTGTACGCACGGATCGCTACAAGCTTATTCACTACTACCAGTTGGGGCAGTGGGAGTTGTTCGACCTGCAGGAAGATCCCGATGAACTGGACAACCGGATCGACGACCCGGTGTTGGGGTCCGTCAGGCGAGGGCTGGAGCAGGAACTCGACAGCCTGAGGCGGCAATACCGCGTGCCCGAGCTCGACCCCGAGCCGACCCTGAGCGAGCGGCTGAAATTCTACCTGTTAAATCTGGCAGTGAGCTTTCAGTACGAGCGCTGAGCAGGGCTAATAAAGGACAAAGTAAAAATGCGCAAATGGATAAAGTATTCGGCGATCACCCTGGTCATTCTTGTTGTAGTGGTATTAGCCGCTGCCAGCAAGACCCTTTTCATTAACGACTGGCAGGGCAAGTGGGCCGTGGGTCCGGAGGCGCCATGGCTGGCGGTCGACGGCACGCGTTTTCGGGACCTGAACAAGAACGGCGAGCTCGATGTGTATGAAGACCGCCGCCAACCGGTCTCGCGTCGAATAGATGACCTGATCGGCCGGATGACAGTCGCTGAAAAAGCCGGCCTGATGTTCCAGCCGCCGATGACCTTCGATGCCGAGGGCAAGATGTTGGAGCGTATGAATGTCAGCATGGGCTACGGCACCTATGACGTTATCAACCGACGTCTGATCAATCACTTCAATGTATTCGGTTCGGCGCCGGTCACTACCATGGCCGCCTGGCACAACCAGATCCAGAAGCTGGCGGAACGCACCCGCCTCGGTATTCCGATTACCCTGTCCACCGATCCCCGTCACGGCCTGCGCCACGGCGATCGCGCCACCAGCGTGCGCACCGAGGGATTCTCCCTGTGGCCCGAGCCGATCGGCTTTGGGGCTATAGGGGATGCGGCTGTCGCCGAGGAGTTCGGCCGCATCGCCAATGTTGAGTACCGTGCCGTCGGTATCCGCATGGCGCTGCACCCGATGGCAGATCTGGCGACTGAACCGCGCTGGGCCCGGACCGTGGGCACTTTCGGCGAGGAGGCGGAATTGTCCTCGCTCCTGGTGGCGGGCTATATCCGCGGATTTCAGGGCGAAACCATCGGCACCGACAGCGTGCTGACCATGACCAAGCACTTTCCCGGCGGCGGTCCCCAGGCCCGGGGCCTGGACGCCCACCAGTTTTACGGCGCCGACCAGGCTTACCCCGGCGATAACTTCGAGTACCACCTCAAGCCCTTCGAAGCCGCGTTCGAGGCCGGTACTGCGCAGATCATGCCCTACTACGGTATTCCCAATGGCCAGACCAGCGAAGATGTGGCGATGGCTTTCAATAAGGACATCATCACTGGCCTGCTGCGCGGACGCTATGGCTTCGACGGTGTGGTCTGCACCGACTGGGGGATTATCACCGACAAGGGCGGCCCCGGTTTTATCGCCATGCGGGCCCGAGCCTGGGGCGTTGAAGGCTTGTCGGTGGCGGATCGCTTCGCCAAGGCCCTGGACGCCGGCGTGGACCAGTTCGGTGGGGAGGAGGTTCCCGGCATGCTCATCGAGCTGATCGAGAGCGGTGCCGTGTCCGAGGGCCGCATCGACCGCTCGGTGCGCCGCATCCTCAAGGACAAGTTCCGCCTGGGTCTGTTCGACAATCCCTATGTGGACGTGGAACAGGCGCGTGAAATCGCCGGCCAGCCAGCGTTCATGGCGGCGGGCAAGCTGGCCCAGCGCAAGTCGCTGGTGCTGCTGAAAAATGATGCGGGGCACGGCGCCGCCGCACTGCCTCTGGCCCAGGGCCTGAAAATTTACCTGGAAGGCGTCGACCCTGCGGTGGCTGGCGAATACGGTGAGGTGGTTGCGCAGCTGGAGGATGCCCACGTCGCCATCCTGCGTCTGCAAGCGCCGTTTGACCCGCCGCGCACCGACCTGTACATGGGCGAGAACATTATCGAGACGATCCTCCACCAGGGGGATCTCAACTTCAAAGGCGAGCAATTGGCCCATATCCAGCAGGTGATGCAGGCGAAACCCACGGTGATCATCATTTATATGGAACGCCCCGCGGTGATTCCCGAGATAGCGCAGCAGGCTGTCGGCGTTCTCGCCGAGTTTGGCGCCGAGGATGACGCCGTACTGGATGTGGTTTTCGGGGCGTTCAACCCCAGCGGCAGGCTCCCCTTCGAGCTGCCTCGATCCATGGCGGCAGTGGCGGCACAGTTTGAGGACGTCCCGGCGGATTCCACAGACCCTTTATTCGCTTTCGGTTTCGGCTTGTCGTACCAGTAGCCGGGTTTCTACCTACAAGTGCTGGCAAATTCAGCTGTAATTAAGCGAGGGCGTATACACTGTTGCTGGTTTTATATCCGATCATAAGGTGATGATGAGTATGCGACAGGCTCGTGACAAGTATCTAGAACTCGGCCGTGAACGCGTCGCGGCCATGACGCTGAAGGAAAAAGTCGGCCTGATGACCGGCAGAGGCCTGACTAAATTGCTCCTGCCCATTCATTTTATGCTGTTCAAACAATATAACCGGGCGCCTTACCCCAACAATGGCGTAGCGCGTTTGGGCGTGCCGTCCATGAAATTCTGCGATGGTCCGCGCGGTGTTGTCAGCCAGAAATCTACCTGCTTCCCCGTTGCGATGGCGCGGGGCGCCACCTTCGATACGGCGCTGGAGCGTCGGGTAGGCGATGTCATTGGCAAGGAGGTCATCGCTGCGGGGGGTAATTACTTCGCTGGCGTTTGCATCAATTTACTGCGTCACCCAGCTTGGGGCCGAGCGCAGGAAACCTATGGTGAAGATCCCCACCTGCTGGGGCAGATGGGAGTCGCTGTCACGGAGGGTGTGCAAGCATTAGGCGTGATGGCTTGCCTCAAGCATTTTGCGATGAATAGCATGGAGAATGCACGTTTCGAGCTGGACGTACTGTGTTCCGAGCGCACCTTACGGGAAGTGTACCTGCCCCATTTCAAAGACTGTGTTGATGCTGGAGCCGCCAGCGTGATGACCGCCTATAACAAGGTCAGGGGCCAGTACTGCGGACAAAATCAGGAATTGCTGCGGACTATTCTCAAACAGGAGTGGGGCTTCGAGGGTTTTGTGATCAGTGATTTTATCTGGGGTATTTACGATACGGATAAGGCCGCTGAATATGGCATGGATATTGAGATGCCCTGGCCAACACACTTCGGGAAAAAACTGATCAAGGCGGTGAAGTCTGGTCTGGTCGATGAAAAAACTGTGGACGAGGCCGCACAGCGCATCGTCAGTACGACCTTGCGATTTGATGAGATCTTGCAGAAGAACCACTTTCATCCTGGTATCGCTGCCTGCGAAGAGCACCGTACATTGGCAAGACAAGTGGCCGAGAAGTCCATGACCTTGCTGAAAAATGACAATGCGGTGCTGCCCCTAAACCGTGATTCGATCAAGCGACTGGCGGTATTGGGTGAATTGGCGGATGTAGCCAATACCGGTGATCACGGCTCCAGCAAGGTTATGCCACCCTATGTTGTCACCGCATTGGCGGGCTTAAAAAATTTCCTGGGGAGAGACGTGGTAATCGATTATTTGTCCGGTGCGGATATCGCTGCGGCGACTGCCGCCAGTGCGGCGGCGGATGCCGTGGTGCTGGTAGTAGGCAATCGCCACAGCGATGAAGGTGAATATATTATGAACAAGAAAAACTCCCCCGGAGGTGATCGTGACAATCTGTCTTTGCGGGCCGATGAAGTGGCACTGATTAAAGCTGCAGCCAAAGCCAACCCCAATACTGTCGCTGTATTGATTGGTGGCAGCGCGATCACGATCTCAGAATGGGATCAGGATGTGGCCAGCATACTCTTTGCCTATTATCCCGGTATGGAAGGTGGCAATGCACTGGCAAATACCTTGTTTGGGGAGGCCAATCCCGGTGGCAAACTGCCATTTACTATCCCCACCGATGCAGCGCACCTGCCGTTCTTCGATAAGGAGGCCGAGTCTATCGAATATGGCTACTATCACGGCTATACCTTGCTGGATAAGGAAAACGTCGAGCCCGCCTATGCCTTCGGTTTTGGGGGGTCCTATACGAATTTCGAACTTTCCGAGCCCGAGTTTTCTGCGCAGGACGGTCAGTTTCATGTCCGGGTGACCGTCACCAATGTGGGCGATTGTGCGGGTGACGAAGTGGTTCAGTTGTACGTCGGATGTAGCCAGTCCAAGGTTGATCGCCCGAAGAAAATATTGCGTGGTTTCGAGCGGGTATCACTGCAAGTGGGGGAGACGGTACGGGTGAGCTTGAGTACCGGTTTCGACACGCTGCGCTGGTATGACGAAGCAATTTCGGACTGGCAGGTCGAAGGCTTGCCTCATGAACTCTATATCGGCACCAGCAGTCGACATCAGGATTTGATGATAGGTGTGGCTACCCCGACGGGGTGAACACCGTTGCAAAGATTGGGAGACAGCATGGACAACACAGCGTATTCGCTTGGCGGTAAGACCGCACTGATCACCGGCGGTAATCGAGGTATTGGCCTGGGCATCGCCCGTCGGTTTGTCGAATTGGGCGCCACTGTGATTATCACTGGCCGTGACCAACACGCTCTCCTGGCGGTCAGTTCGCAATTGGGTGAAGCCTGCCATTTCCGTATCAGCGATATCGATGACTGCAAAGCCCACGAAGAACTGCTTGATGAGCTGGAGCATAGCGTCGGTGCTATCGATATCCTGGTCAACAACGCAGGGCGGCACTGTAAAAAACCCAGCGTCGACACCACTGCGGAGGAATTTCGCGCGGTGCTGGAGACCAATCTGGTCAGTCTGTTTTCCCTCACCCGTCATTGTCTACAGCGCATGATGCCGCGGGGCGGGGGCAGTATCATCAATATCAGTTCCATGTCCGCGATTTACGGTTTGCCACAGGTGGTCGCCTACAGCAGTTCAAAATCAGGCTTGCTGGGTTTGACCCGCACCCTGGCCTCCGAGTGCTCTTGCTCCGGGGTGCGTATCAATGCCATAGCGCCCGGTTTTATCGAGTCGAAGATGTTCCTCGATATCATGGACAAGGACCCTGAGCGCAAGGCCAGAATTCTTGCCCGCACACCGATGAATCGCTTCGGCCAGCCCGAGGATATCGCCCATGCGGCGGCATTCCTGGCCTCTGATGGCGCGTCGTTTATCACCGGAATATGTCTGCCCGTGGACGGGGGAAATGCGATTGGCTTCTAGCTCTGGTGTAAAAGGCGGCAAGTGGTCGCAGCTATTGGCCTCACTGCTGCCCGGCATCTTCCTGATCGGCTACAACGTGGGCACCGGCAGCATTACTGCCATGTCAAAAGCCGGCGCGATGTTTGGCACAGATTTGCTGTGGGCGGTACTGCTGAGTTGCGTGATCACCTACTACCTGATGTCGCTGTGCAGCCGTTTTACCATCGTGACCGGTATGACCCTGATTGAGGGCATTCGCCGGCATATTCATCCCGCGCTTGCCCTGTTCTTCCTGCTGGTGCTGTCAGCCATCATACTCAGTGCGCTGATCGGCGTGTTGGGTATTGTTGCCGACGTTTTGGAGGTCTGGTCTGCGACTCTGTTGGAGGACGGCATTTCCCGCAACTGGTGTGCACTTTTTACTGCCACTCTGGTATTGGGCCTGGCTGCCACAGGTGATAGCCGACGCTTTGAGAAACTGCTGGCCCTGCTCGTGGCGGTTATGGCCCTGGCTTTCATCTCCACTATGGTTATGGAGTTTCCCGGCTGGCGCATTGTGTTGGGTGGGCTTGTTCCCTCAATACCTGACAGTGCTTCTGGTAGTGACAACAGTTCCCCGGTGGTTGTCGCGGGTGTGGTAGGCACTACTGTATCTGTATTTGTACTGGTAATACGCACCGGCCTGATTAAGGAAAAGGGCTGGCAATTGGAAGATCTTGCAACGGAACGGCGAGATGCTCGCGTGAGTGCAAGCCTCATGTTTATCATTAGTGCAGCAGTAATGATAACCGCTGCCGCAACGCTGCATGACAAGGGTATTCAGCTCAATCGAATTTCCGAGATGATCCCAATGCTCGAACCCGTGTTTGGCTCGTTTGCACTAAACGCATTTGTCATGGGGGTGGTTGCTGCCGGTCTCTCCTCCCATTTGCCCAATTTACTGGTAATCCCCTGGATCATCGACGATTACCGCGGTGTGACGCGCGACACCCGGTCTAGACCAAAACAGTTGCTGTTACTGATACTGACTATTTTCAGCCTGCTGGGCGTCGCGTTCGGCGGCAGCCCCGTGTTTCTTATGTTGATATCCCAGGCCAGTATTGCCGTCGTTCTACCGGCTTTACTGTGTGCCCTGATTTACCTGACTTGCTCCCGGCGCGTAATGGGAGACCATCGCAACGGTATGAGGGATTTCCTCATTCTTGCCGGAATACTGGCGTTCGCCTTATACATGAGCGCCCAGGGTGTGCAGGGCCTGATAGCTGATCTGGGTTGGCTATAACGAAATCCAACCGCTGTATATTTAACGGAGTATTGCTATGAAATTAGGATTTGGTCTCTATCGGCACCAACTCGATACCGCCCACTACGAGTTCGCCCGACAGTGCGGAGCCACCCACCTGGTAGTGCACCTCTGCGATTATTTCAACAAGGCGGGGACAAGCCAGGCCGATGACAATCAGCCCGTGGGCGATAGTGCCGGCGGTTGGGGCAGGGCGGGCGCTATCGATGATCCGGTCTGGTCCCTGGAGGGGCTGCGCTCGCTAAAGGCTGAAATCGAGTCTCACGGGCTACAATTGTATGCCATCGAAAATTTCGACCCATCAATGTGGCACGACATCTTGCTGGACGGCCCCCGCAAAGTGGAGCAGATGGCATTCCTTAAGCAGTTGATCCGCAACGTGGGTGCGGCGGAGATTCCGGTGTTTGGTTACAATTTTTCCATCGCCGGCGTGAGCAGTCGCAAGGTGGGGCCGGTGGCGCGGGGCAACGCGCACAGCGTGTTCATGGAGGCGGTAGACCAGACGCCGATCCCGTCTGGCATGGTCTGGAATATGCGTTACGATGTATCGGCAGCCGCGGGCGACCTGGAATTTTTCTCTCACGAGGTGCTCTGGCAGCGCCTGGGCTGGTTTCTGCAACAGCTGGTACCGGTGGCAGAAGAGGTCGGTGTGCGCCTCGCCGCGCATCCTGACGACCCGCCCATG
>SMVB01017290.1_pt1 | contig 14913 bp, 13 predicted proteins | sample 2456461 | NCBI WGS metagenome assembly SMVB01 (sample SAMN11095934, study PRJNA526329) | marine sediment metagenome | biome: Marine sediment; feature: Surficial sediment; material: Deep marine sediment; isolation source: Hadal surficial sediment | place: Pacific Ocean | collected 2014-05 | depth... | reverse complement strand
GACGCCGAGGTGGCGGCCGGTATTCGGCGGGTGGCGGCGTTTATGCGTGAGAATGTCATTCGCCTGGATGCGTCCAATAGCCCGGACTGGGTGTCGCGAGTTCCCAACAAGTTTCCGCGCCCGGTTAAGGATGAGTCCAATGAAGGCATTGCCTATGCCGCCAAGGACAACGTGTATTCAATGGCACCCTTTGTGTTGATGCCCAACCAGGCTCTGCTTATCACTGGGCGGTTTCCCAGGGCACGGTTTGGCAACGTGATGTTGTGGAACCAGTTCATGCAGACCTTCGATTATGAAACCCGCACTATCTCCCTTAATCGCAAACAGTTTGTCTACGAGGCCGATGGTAGCTTCAAGGTGGTGATAGCCCATAAGGATCCAGGCATGCCTAACTGGCTGGATACGGAGGGGCGTATGTTTGGCATGGTGTTCTGGCGCTTCCTGATGCCAGAGGAGCCCATTGGACCGCTGCAAACCGAGGTGATTACCCTCGCGTAGCGCGGCTTATTTGGGTGCACCAAAGCGTTGCCGGAAGTCATCCAGCTGCAAGGTGAATTCATCGGCTGCCAGAAACTCAGCGTCGCTGTAGGTGGGGTGCTCGTACTTCTTATACCACGGCGCGTAGCTATCCAATGTGCTGGAAAACTGGCGGTAATGGCTGGAGAAAGTCTGAACCTTGACAGTGGGGACAGTGCCGCTCATATCGAAATTCATCAGTCGATACCAGCCATCACCCAGCCCCTTGGGCCCTCGGCGGCGGCGTAGTGGTTGTCCTGCATCGAGCCCGGCCTGGCCGCGACTCTGGTAGTCGGCCAGTAATTGATAAACATTGTGACCGTAGCGGTTTTTGTCAATGCGCTGGCTCTGGCCGTGATGGTGGCCACACAGCACCATGAAAACCTGGTCGTAGCTGCTAATCAATTTTTCCCAGATTTCCTGTGCGGTGTTGTGGTGGTCAGGATCAACGCGCTTTAAATCTACCAGTGGATTAGCCTCCCGCTTTCCCTCGGTACTAAGATAGTCGTGGGTAGTGATAATAGTAGGGTAGTGGGGGTGGGCTTCGATCACGTCTGCGGCCCAGGCCAATACCCAGTCATCCGCAGCCATCTCCAGGGTGATGTGGAGAAAATGGTAACCGCCAGCGCTGAACACCTGGGCGGAGTTGGCGCCGCCCCGGTAGTTGGCGACATACCAGGATTTGTCCTTGAAGAACTGACTCTCGTTACCAAATACGCTGCGAAAGTTATCCAGACCGCCAATGTGCAATATACCCAGGTCTGCCGGGGTCATGTTTAGCTCGCTGGGTTTTTTTTGTGTCTGCGGAGGGAAACCAGCGGCGCTCCACATGGCGTCGTAGTCGTGATTGCCCGGTGCGACGCCAAAGGGGATACCGGATTTAGCCAGGATTTGGTAGCCCTCTATCGCTTTGGGTATCTCGAAGGTCAGTGTTTTGTCAGTGGGTGCCAACTCGGCACCGAAGAAAGGGTTTTCAAGGGCCACCATACCGCGTGCGGCGTGGGCTGGATCGATATCCAGAGTTTGGTGCTGCCAGACATCGCCTACCGAGGCAACGAAGACAACATCGTTTCTGCTGCTGATGTCTTGCATCTGCGCGATGAACATATCGCTGCCATCGAGTGCAAAGCCCTCATCCGCTTGATGCTTGTAGTCCAGGTAGTTCTGCGTGTCGGGGATAACGGCGATGGTAAAACTGTGCGATGCGACATCGCCGGCGGCCGAGTGCTGTGGGGAGCAGGCGGATAACAGCAGGGTGGCCAGGGCAAATGGCAGCAGAATCTTTGACATAAGGCTATCCCGTTATTCAGGTTGTGCGGTTGGTAAGCAGGGAGGTAGTCTATCCGTTATTATCACGCGTATCAGGATGATTTGGCCGAACGCGGATCGCCGAATAAAGTCGGCCCTTGTGTAGGGCGGGTTTTAACCCGCCAGCTTATATGATTGTGGAATCGGAGGTTTTCATGGCAGGTAGTCCAGCGGAGAAAGTGGCTTTGATAATTGGCGCCGGTGACGCCATTGGTAGTGCCATTGCACGAAAGTTCGCCGAGCAGGGTTTGACTGTTTGTGCCACCCGGCGCAATGGTGAAAAGCTGGCTGGTTTTATAGACGAGTTGACAACCGCCGGTTACAAGGCACACGGCTTCTCCAGCGATGCGCGCAAGGAAGAGGCCGTTGTTGAGTTGTTCGCGCAGATTGAAAAGGACATTGGTGAGCTGGAAGTGGTGATATTTAATGTTGGCGCCAACGTACCACTGGGCATACTGGAGACCGATACCCGTAAATTCTACAAAATTTGGGAGATGGCCTGCTTTGCCGGGTTTCTGTGTGGTCGTGAAGCGGCTCGTTATATGACTGAGCGGGGTCGCGGCACCATTATCTTTACCGGGGCGACGGCCAGTGTGCGCGGCGCGGCGGGATTTGCCGCTTTTGCCAGTGCCAAGCACGGCTTGCGCGCGGTGGCGCAGAGCATGGCGCGCGAACTGGGACCGCAAAATATTCACGTGGCGCATGTGATTATCGACGCCGCCGTTGATACCGCATTTATCCGCGAGATGATCCCAAATTTTCAAGAGCACAAGGACAAGGATGGTATTGTCGATCCCGAGGCACTGGCACAGAATTACCTGAACCTGTACTTGCAACCCCGCAACGCCTGGACCTTTGAAATGGATGTGCGGCCCTGGATTGAAAAATGGTAAGGAGCATACGATGAGGAGAACACGGTGAGGAGAACCTTTTGAATAAGTCGCTGGAGTTTTACTTTGATTTTGGCAGTCCCACCGCTTACCTGGCGTACAAGCGCCTGCTGCAGCTCAGGGATGAATACGACCTGGACATCATATACCGCCCCATGTTGTTGGGGGGGGTATTCAAGGCGACCGGCAATACCTCTCCGATAGCTATCCCGGCCAAGGGTGCCTATATGAATCAGCACGATCTACCACGCTTTGCCAAACGCTATGGGGTTACGCTTAATTTCAATCCACACTTTCCCATTAACACCCTCAATTTGATGCGTGGGGCGCTGGCGGCGCAGCGGCTGGACTGTTTCGATACCTATATTGAAGCGGTGTATACAGCAGTGTGGTTCGATGGCAAGAAGATGGATGAAATTGATGTGATAGCCGAAGTGTTGACTGGCGCCGGTCTTGATAGTCCAGCGTTACTGGCCTTGAGTCAGGCCCCCGAGGTGAAGGCAGAGTTGATTGCCGCCACCGAGGCAGCGGTGGAAAGAGGTGTGTTTGGCGCACCCACTATGTTTATGGGTGACGATATGTACTTTGGCCAGGATCGGCTGGATTTTGTTGAGCAAGAGCTGCTGGGCGCATGGCCTTCAACTTAGCCGGGGTAGATCACCTGGTCTACGTGGTACCCGATTTGGAATCGGGCATCGATGCAATGGAAAGCCTGCTGGGTGTGCGCGCATCCCCGGGTGGTAGCCATCCTGGCTGGGGTACACGCAATGCCCTGTTGGCACTCGGTGCTACGTGTTATTTGGAGATTATCGGTCCCGATCCCCAGCAGACAGACTATCCCATGCCACGGCCGTTCGGTGTCGATGAGCAGGCAGCGATGAGGCTGGTTACCTGGGCGGCCAAGTGGACCGAGCTTGAGAATACCGGCCCAGCCCGGCAGGGGCAGGTAATTGCAGCCAGCCGAGAGCAAGCCGATGGCAGTGTACTGCGCTGGCATCTCACCGATCCTGCTACAGTGGTCGGCGATGGCCTGGTGCCCTTTCTTATCGACTGGGGTGAATCACCACATCCTGCAGAAATTGCAACTACTGGTGCCAGGCTGGAGAGCATGTACTTTGAACATCCCGCACCTAAAAAGGTCAGTCACTGGATGGCAGAACTGGGTCTGGATGCCGATATCTGCGAGGCAGCGAAGCCTGCGATAGTGGCCACTATTACCGGCCCTAGGGGTACTGTGGAGTTGCGTTAGAGCGCTGTCACCGTTGTGCGGTCAACTATTTTCTATAGGACTTTTCTCCTGATTAAGGTAGAGTTGCGCACATGAAATATTCCAAATCCCCCCTTGTTGGCATGGGCTCTATGCTGATGCTGTCTTTGCTGTTGACCGGTTGTGGCATGCAAAGTATTCCCACGGCTCTCAACGAGGTTGAAGCTACCTGGTCTGAGGTGCTCAACCAATACAAGCGGCGCTCAGACTTGATCCCCAACCTCGTCAATATCGTGAAGGGTTATGCCTCGCACGAAAAAGAAACACTGCAGGCGGTGGTAGAAGCCCGCGCGAAAGCCACCCAGACGCAGGTCAGCAGCGGGCAACTGACCCCCGAGAGCATGAACAGGTTCTCCCAGGCGCAGGCAGGACTGGGGTCGGCCCTGTCCCGTCTCATGGTGGTTGTCGAGCGTTACCCGGATCTCAAGGCCAATGAAAACTTTCGCGATCTGCAGGTACAGCTCGAAGGCACTGAGAACAGGATCACCATTGCCCGGCAGCGCTACATTCAATCGATCAAGGAATTCAACAACCTGGTCACCGTTCCGCCTACGTCCTGGTACAACGCCCTGTTTCTTAATCACGACAAGAAGCCGCAATTCAGCGTCGTCGACTAGGCCGAGATCCAGCAAGCCCCCGCCGTGGAATTCTGATGGCCTTCAGAACCTTATTTCTCCTGAGTCTGTTGGGCTGGGTGTGGGCCAGTCCCGCTGTATCGCTGGACGTGCCCAAACACAGCGGCCCGGTGGTCGATCTTGCGGGCGTATTGAGCCGTTCCGAGCAGACCCAAATCGCAGCTTCCCTGGTGCAATTCAAGCGCACTTATGGGCCGCAACTGCAAGTGCTGGTAATACCCGAACTCCAGGATGAGACGATTGAAAGCTATGCCATCAAGGTGGTCGATCAATGGCAGCTGGGCTCACAGGAGAAAGACGACGGCGTGCTGCTGCTGGTTGCCACCGAAGACCGCAAAGTTCGTATTGAGGTAGGACAAGGCCTCGAGGGTGACCTCACGGATGCGCAGGCGGGCAGGATCGTCCGCGCTGGCATTATCCCCTTTTTCAAACAGGGCCAGGTCAGCGCGGGCATACTGACCGGGCTGAGCCTGATCGCTGAAAGTGTTGGCGGCAAGTTGGAAAACGTTCCCGCGCCCCGCATGCAAAGGTCACAGCGCGGCGAGAAGTCGAACCTGGGCTTTCTTATTTTTCTGCTCTTGTTTTTGATTGGCCCCAGACTCCTCGGGGGCAGACGCCGCCGTGGTATCGGTGGCGCACTTCTGGGTGGAATGCTGTTGGGCAGCGTGATGGGCGGTAGACATGGGGGTTTCGGTGGTGGCGGCGGTGGCTTCGGCGGCGGTTTTGGCGGGGGTGGCGGAGGCTTCTCCGGCGGCGGCGCCAGTGGGGGTTGGTAAATGAAAAAACTCACCCAAACTGACCGCGACCGCATTGCCGCAGCCGTGTTAGAGGCTGAAAAGCTGACGACCGGTGAAATCGTACCGATGATAGTTGCCCAGAGCGATGACTACCCCGGCGCGCGTTGGCGCCTTGCCATTGTCACTGCCCTGTTGTGTGGCTTCATCACCTATTTCTTTCTCGGCGAGCTCGACCCGGCCTGGATTCTTTGGGCGCAACTTCCGGGGTTGTACATCGGTTATGGGCTGGGTAACTTTGGGTTCATTCTTCGACCCTTTCTGGAAAGCTCCAGAGTCGAGCAAGAAGTTCACCAACGGGCTCTGGAGGCGTTTTTCTCATTGGACCTGCACGCCACCAAGGACCGCACCGGTATTCTTGTTATGGCCTCTGTGCTGGAACACCGCGTGGAAATTCTCGCCGACACCGGCATCAATGCGAAAGTGTCCAAAGCCACCTGGAGTAAGATATTGAAGGGCCTGGTGGCGCGGATCAAAGCGGATGACCTCACCGAAGGATTCTGCATCGCCGTGCGTGACTGTGGTGAGGTGCTGGCAAAAGACTTCCCGGGTGCTCACGACAACCCCAACGAGATATGCAATAAGATCATTATCGAAAACTAGCGAGTGTAGGTGGAGTCAGGTCGCCCTTTATCCACCGGGCACGGCGTCACACAATCCGTGGTCTGAATTTTCCAACCGGCTGCGCTCTACCAACTTACCTCACGCGGTAATGCGCAGGCCGCTATCTTTCTGGATGATGTAGACCGTACATTTTTCTTCATTTGTTCCTGATGTACTGCACATAATTCAAGCTTCTTACCCAGTTCATTCAACTACTCAAGGACTCCCGGCTTATGCCAGGGGGCAAGGTCGTTGATGATGGGTGCGTCGACTTTCTCGATCATTTTGCGTTTCATCTCCATGTCGATCTCAAGGTAAATGTGAGTGGGCCAGAGATCTTGGGCTTGGCAAACCTGCTAGACTCTCCTGTTGAGCGCGAGTAAAGGTATCAGCAATGAACCCCGCTATTCAGGAGATCTACCAACAAAAGCGTGTATCAGCCAGTACGGCTGTCTCGCAAATAAGGTCAGGAACTCGCCTGTTGATTGGGTCAGGCTGCGCCGAGCCACAGACACTGGTAAATGCCCTGTGTGAGCGTTATAGCAGCATACATGATCTTGAGTCCATCTTCTGACACTCGGTAGAGCGGACTATGTTGATAGCAAGTACGCCGGACATTTTCGCCACAATGCGTTTTTTATCGGCTCCAATGTCCGAGAGGCAGTGGCTGATGGCAAAGCCGATTACACACCCATATTCTTAAGCGAAATTCCCGCCCTGATAAAACGCGGACAAGGCCGTTGTCAAACCGTGCTGCTTCAGCTGTCACCGCCGGATCGACACGGCTATTGTTCAATGGGCATTCACGTTGATATCCAACGGGCAGCGCTGGAAAGTGCTGATTTGGTTATTGCAGAGATCAACCCCAATATGCCACGTACTTTCGGAGACGCTGAAGTACATATCAAGGATCTGAACTACCTGATCGAAGTTAATACACCATTGCTTGAACTACCCTTTACTGAGCCCGACGAAATTGCCATGCGCATTGGCTTTCATATCTCCCGCCTGATCGAGCATGGTAGCTGTCTGCAAATGGGTATAGGCAACATCCCCAATGCCGTTCTTAAATGCCTGCTTGACAAACATGATCTTGGTATTCATACCGAAATGTTCAGCGATGGCATTCTTGAGTTGGTAAAAAACGGCAATATCACTAATAGATATAAACGGGTATTTCCGGGAAAAATAGTCACTAGCTTTGCCATGGGAAGCAGAAAGCTCTACGATTTTGTTGATGATAACCCCGGGATTCGTTTTCTGACGTCAGACATTGTCAACAGCCCTAGAACCATTAGCAAAAACGATCGAGTAGTAGCCGTAAATTCCGCTTTGCAGGTTGATCTAACGGGTCAGGTATGTGCCGACAGCCTGGGTTATAAATTTTATTCCGGTATTGGTGGGCAGGTTGACTTTATTCGCGGTGCTGCACTCAGCAAAGGGGGTACATCAATATTGGCGCTACCCAGCACGGCCATGAATGGCAGTATCAGCCGTATCGTCCCTCACCTGGATGAAGGTGCGGGGGTGGTAACAAGCCGAGGGGATGTACACCATGTTGCTACAGAATACGGTGTCGCCTATTTACATGGAAAGACTATCCGCCAGCGAGCCCTGGCCCTCATCGCCATTGCACACCCGGATTTTCGTTCCGAGTTGCTCAATTCGGTTGTACAGAAACATTATGTTTTTCAGGATGAAAATATTCTCCAGCAAGACTATACCAACTACCCGGAATCATTAGAACATCGCCATCAATTCAAGCGAAACGAGCTGTACGTACGTCCCCTTAGGGTGACTGATGAAAGAGCCGTGCAGGAATTTTTCTATAGCCATCGACCAGATACCGTCTATAACCGCTACTTTAACTCCAAAAAACAACTAAGCCGACACGAAGCATCATCACTGGTTTGTGTTGATTATAAAACCAGCATGGCCATTGCGGCATTTGAAATGAACGGACAACAAGAACGATTGATCGCCATTGCCCGTTACACACTTAACCCGAGGCGTAATTATGCAGAAACGGCCATCGTCGTTCACGAGGATTTCCGACGCCAGGGTATTGCCGAATACCTTCTCGCACAGCTAAAAGAGCACGCCCAGTGCCAGAGGATAGAAGGTTTTTATTCAGAAGTATTACCCACCCATACAACCATGATCAATTTTCATCGTAAACAAAAACACGTGTTGACCCTAAATGAAAATCATGGCGTATTTGAGGTGAAATATTCCTTTAAAAATACAGATAAACAGGTGTAGAAAATTAGGGAAGGTCTGAACAATTGAAGTTATTTTGTTTCATTTTCCATCCTCGGCACGACTCGGGCAGCCCTATAATAAAATCCCCGAAAATCTCCCGGCGGATATCGTGTGGGAGGTGGTGGTATCGCCAACTAAAATCCTACTTATATCGGTGCGTTAGAGCGCTGCCAGCTGTTCGCCGGTGGCGTAGGAGGTTTGCGTGCCCTTGCCGGTGACACTGTGCGACGCGTATTTCACCGCCAGGGACATGGCTTCTACCACATCGGCATTCTGGCTATAGCTATGGGCAAAGCAGCCGATAAAGGCGTCGCCCGCCCCGGTAGTATCAATGGCCTCTACCGAGGGCGCATCGACCATGGCTGCCTCGTTGCCGTGCAACCACAGGGCGCCCTTTTCGCCCAGCGTGACGATGAGGTTTTTGAGCCCCTTGGCCAGCAGTGTGTCGGCGGCGGCTTTGATCTGGTCAATGGTCTCAACCGGCATGCCGGTGAGAATTTCCAGCTCGGTTTCATTGGGCACGAAAAAATCACACTTGCAGGCGTAGTCCAGATCCAGCGCGGTGGTGGCTGGCGCCGGATTGAGAATGACCGGGATGTTATTGGCATTGCCGAAGTCTATAGTGTGGTAGACAGTCTCCAGCGGTATCTCCAGTTGCAGAATAATTATTTTGCAGGCCTTGAGCGCATCGGCGGCAGCGTCAATGTCGGGTGGTAGCAGGTGGTTGTTGGCGCCCGGGATAATCAGGATGCGATTTTGTGAATCCTTGTCGACCCAGATCGGTGCGACGCCACTGGACACACCGGCCACTTTCTCAACGTGATCGGTGTTGACGCCGTACTTCTCGAAATTACTGAGAGTGTTGTCCGCAAAGGCGTCGTCGCCCAGGCGTGCCATCATCATGACCTCTGAACCGAGCAGGGCGGCAGCGACAGCCTGGTTGGCGCCCTTGCCACCACAACCCATCTGAAAGTCATTGGCGACCAGGGTTTCTCCCGCCTTGGGTACCACATCGGTATAGGCGATAAGGTCTACCATGCTTGATCCAATTACCGCGATTTCCATAGCTTGTTACTCCCCGGGCGTCTTGTCTTTGTAGGTGTCCCAGTTATCGAGAATCTCGTCAACTATTACACTGCCTACCAGGTAGGCGTTTTCCAATGCGGCATCCAGGCCCGCATAGCTGTCGTGTTGCTCGGCCAGCAGGTTGTCCACCGCAGTGATACCCGGCGGTGGCAGGGTGTAGTTGCTGGCGGTGCGCAGCACCAGCAGGCGATTTATGTTGGCCTTGCCGGCGTTATCCAGGTAGGCAAGTGACTGGAAAGTGCCGGTATCTTCCATGGCCGAGCTGACAAACTCGCCTTTGCCCTGGGTCCAGTAATCGGTCCACTCGTTGGCCCATTGGTTCATCAGTTCGCCGTGCCAAAAGGTCATAGCCGCCAGTTGATCGCCGCGCAGAACAAAGGGGGTGCGTCGGGCAACCGGGTGTTCGGTATATAGGTCCCGGGTAGCTGCCAGGCTGGGATGATCGGGCAACTGCATATCTTTGGTCAGCTCAAAAGCCCAATCCACCAGCGCTTCATTGAGCTGGAAGACTTCTCCCAGGCTGTAGCTCTTGCGTGTCTTGTCCTGCATGCCCTGGCTGAACAGGGGAAAATAGCCATTGTTCCAGTCGGCCGGGATCTCCCTGGCATCTATTTCATGGGCGAGGTCACCATCGACCAGGTAATCGGCCCAGGCCACTGAGCCCAGTGAGGCGTCTTCGGGATCAAACCCGGAAATACCTGCCACCAGCCAGTAGGCGTCGGTCAAATCAAAGCGCGGGTCCAGCCCCAGCGCCATGATCGAAGCCGATGAGTTGGCGGTGCCCATGCCGGTGACGATGCCCAGTACACCCGTATCCAGGTTGACCTTGATATCGTGGTGCATAAACGGCGCCGGAAATGTCGTGTCCAGGTGGCGTCGCTCGTTCCAGCGCTGGAATTCGCCGGCTTTATCACCGCTGTCTGCATCGGTCTCAAACATGGTGACGATAACCATCTTGATAGCAATCGGTTTCTCAGCCTCTACCTCACCCTCTACCTTAACTACAGCCGCCTTGTCGCAGGCCTGCAGGCTTACCAGTAAGACTAAAAATAACAAACGATGCATGATAGAACCCTCTAACGCGAGTAAATGATCAGCGCCAAACCAACGAAGAACAGGGCGAACATGGCGGCAATCAGCTTATTGGTGCCCGCCGGCGCATCCTTGAACTCCTTCCAGATAAACACGCCCCAAAACGCGGCAACCATGGTGGCGCCCTGGCCAAGGCCGTAGGAGATGGCGTAGCCCGCCGATCCGGCAGCGATAATATTGAGGCTGAATCCCAGTGCCCAGATAATACCGCCCAGGATGCCCACCATGTGTAGTTTGGGAGTACCCTTGGTGAAGTACTCGCCCATGGGAGCCACTTCACCGGATAATGGCTTGTACATCAGCGGTATCAGGAAGACAAGGTTGGAGACAATCAAGCCAACACTAAACACCACACCGGCGCTGTAGGGCGTCATCAGGCCCGCTTCCGGGTTGGCGAAATCCATGGACATGGAGGACGCCACAAAGCGGTAGAAAAAGCCCATAGCGATACCCGCGATAATGGATATGGTCAGGCCTTTGCCGACTGATCGCGTGCCATCCGAGGGCAGGCGGCGATAGATGATGGCGTCAATTACGATGGCGACCGTGATCAGCGCCACGCCGAGGAATAAAAATAGCGCATCTCCAACCGGGGTTGCCATGTAGTTCGTGACCACGCCAATCACCAGGGCAAGTCCGATACCGACCGGAAAGGCCACCGCCAGGCCAGCAATATCAATGGCGACAACCAGCAGTATGTTAGCGAGGTTAAACACGACTCCACCGAGAAAGGCTGAGGTCAGCGCGTCTTTATTGGCCTGGCTGATATCGGCCATAAAGCTGCGGCCTTCCTCGCCAGTGCTGCCAATAGTAAAGGCCAGCAGCAGGGTCAGCAGCAGTACACCGATGGAATAGTCCCAGTAGAACAACTGGAATTGCCATTCTTCACTGGCCAGTTTCTGGGTATTGGCCCAGGAGCCCCAGCACAGCATGGTGACGAAACACATGGCCACGGCCAAGGTATAGGATTCAACGATTAACATATGTCTGCCCTCTTTATGATTGTTGTAAGGCTGATACAAAAAGCCCCAGCGCTGGGCCGGGGCTTTTTATTCTATAGCTGATTAAAACTCCACGCTGACGCTGCCGCCCCAGATACGCGGCTCGTTATCGAACGCCGTGTTGTTGTTGAAGTCGATACCGCCCTGCATGTTCTCTTCATCAGTTATGTTGCGAACAAAGGCTGCTACTTCCCAATCGTACTGGTTGTAAGAAGACCTGTAGCCGGCGCGCAGACCGCCTTCGAACTGGTCTTCAGTATGATACTCCTTGGACTCATACAGGAAGATATTGGTATCGCCCTGGTAGGCCCAATCGGTGAAGGCAAATATCTCTCCACCACCCATGGGATAACGGAAGCTGGCGGTAAAGCTCAGTGTGGTTTCCGGTGCATTGGGAAAGGGATTGCCGTCGATGTTGGCAAAGGTGCTGGTCGTGCCGTCACCGTTGTCAACCGTGCGCGTGGGATCAGTAGGTGTACACTGGCCGGAGCCACACACGCCAACCTCCAGGTTGTTATCGTCAAACTCGGTATCCACGTAGGCGTAGCCCAGTGTCAGGTTGAGATATTCATTTACGGCAAATTCAAAATCTGCCTCAAAGCCCCAGGCGTTAGCACTGTCGGCATTGATCAGTTGAATCAGGTTACCTGAACCGCCCACCGCCGAAAGTTGCATATCATCAACTTCATAGTAATAGATCGCCGTATTGAGGCGAGCACGGTTGTCAAAGTACTGTGCCTTGTAGCCCAGTTCAACCGAGTTAATAGTTTCTGAGTCTGCCGCGGATGACGCGCCGAAGAAGGCGACATCACGGCCCTGCAGGGTTGGTCCGCGGAAACCGCTGGCGATCTTGCCCCAGTACGTGGTGTTCTCACTGGGTATGTATGCCAGGCTGAGGTTACCAGAGACCTTCTGGTCGTCCACGTCGAGGTCATTACCGCGGGGCGCCTTCAACTTCTTGTCGTCATCGGTATAGCGCAGGCCAGCAGTTACAGTCCACATATCGGTCAGGTCGTAGTCAGCCTGGCCGAACACCGCGTAGCTGGTGTTTTCATGCTTAACCGTGGTGGGTGGTGCGAAGAAGGGATTGGTTTTAACTTCCAGATCCGAATCGAAGTAAAAGATACCAGCCTGCCAGAACAGGCGATCCGCGTCATTGTTAGAGATGCGCAATTCCTGGGTGAATTGCTGGACGTCGGCATCATCCTGGGTCAGGGCGGGGAAGGGGATAAAACCCGGTCCCATCTCCGGCAGGAAGGAGGCACCAAAGCCACCGTCGATGTCGCCCAGGCTGTAGCCATTGGCGTCTTCATAGGCAGTGATGGAGGTCAAGGTATACGCGCCCATGTCGTAATCGATTTTCAGGCTGTAGCCATCGTTGTCATATTCCTGCGGATTGTTTTTGCCCTCATCGAAATAAACGGTTTCGCGGTCATAGTTGTTGTTGAAATCGTTGTCACCGGTGGTCAGCACGTTGGCCCGAAAAATGGCCGAGGTGCCGTCCAGGTCGCGGTAGTGTGCGCCCAGTAATATGTCCACCTTGTCAGTGGGTTGCCATGCCAGGAAGCCCTTTATCGCATTTTCTTTTATTTGACCCAGGGCATCGCTCTTGCCGGTATAGTCGTTATCGATCCAGTCGTCGCGATTTTGTGAAAATACCGCGATGCGGCCCTGCACATTGTCGCCGAGTGAGCCACCCAGGGCGGCTTCGAAGTTGACGGTGCCGAGGTCGCCCACATCCAGTTTGGCGCGACCGGTGAACTCCTCGGTTGGCATAAAGGAGTCAAACTTGACGATGCCGGCAGTGGTGTTGCGACCGAACAGTGAGCCCTGCGGGCCGCGCAGGACTTCTACCTGCTTGATGTCGAACAGGGGGAAGCTTTTCAGTACCACGTTTTCCTTGACCACTTCGTCCATTATCACCGAAACAGGCTGGGAGGCCGCCAGGTCGAAGTCGATATTGCCGAGGCCGCGGATATAGAAGCGCGGGGCAACCCGGCCATTGGACGATTCGATGTACAGGCCCGGTACACGAGTTGACAAGCCACGCACGTCAGCGCCGCCTTCAAACAGGGCGGTAAATTGTTCGCCAGACATGGTGGCGATGGAAATGGGTACTTCCATCAAGCTTTGCTCGCGTTTTTGAGCGGTAACAATAATTTCTTCCAGTACCTGCGCAGAAGCCAGGCTAGCACCGGTTGCGAGGGCTGAAGATACCGCCAGGGTCATTGCTGATTGAACCAGGGAATGGGATTTCATGGGTGTGCTCCTCAAAGGGCTGCGGTTTTTGTTGGTGTGCTAAAGTCAGCGGCGCTGTTTGTTGTTAGTGTCTGTTGCGCCATCTACACTAGTGGTTGGTAATTAGGCCAGAACAGACGGATTTAGTGCAAGTCTTTCCGGTGTCTGGCGGCATTATTTGTTGATTTCCCCCTGTATGGAACCTGTTTACTGATGCGACCTGGTATTTTCCTCAGCTTACTCTTGCTCATATGCCTGCCCGCGCCTGCCAGCGAGATGTTGCGGGCCGACCTGATCGTGCGCGGTGACTATGTTTTGCCCATGGATACGGAGGGCACCGTACTTGAGAATGGCGCCGTGGTGGTGATCGATGACACCATCGTGGCGGTTGGCGGTTGGCAGGAACTCAAGGGGCACTACCAGTCCGCGCAGATTGTGCCCGGGGCAGGACGCGTGCTTATGCCAGGCCTTATCAACGGCCATACGCATTCTGCCATGACCCTGATGCGCGGTATGGTGGATGACCTGGACCTGATGACCTGGCTCAACGATTACGTGTTCCCTCTGGAGGCTCGGTTCGTCAACCCGGAGTATGTGCGCATCGGCACACTACTGGCCTGCTGGGAAATGATACAGGGTGGTACCACCGCCTTTGTCGATATGTATTTTTACCCGCATGTTATCGCCTCAGTTGTGGAAAGCTGTGGTCTGCGGGCGATTGTTGCCGCGCCCCATATAGATTTTCCCAGCCCGGGATTCAAAGGCTGGGACGATTCATTTGCTGCCGCTATTGAGTTTGTACAGTCCTGGCAAGGGCGCCATCCCAGGATTACTCCGGCATTCGCACCCCATGCGCCCTACACGGTCTCACCAGAGCATCTCGCCGCAACGGCCCGGGTGGCGGTAGAGATGAATGCGCCGATTTCCATGCACCTGGCCGAGGCACCTGCCGAAGTAGAGTTTGTGTGGGAGCGCTACGAGTCAACGCCCATGGAACATGTGGCGGCCACCGGCCTGTTTCAGGCCGACGTCATTGCTGCCCATATGGTGCAACTGACCGCAGGAGATATCCAAATTGCTGCCCGCGGGGGTGTGGGAGCCGTGCATAACCCCACTTCCAATATGAAACTTGGCGCCGGTGTGGCCCCGGTTACGGCGATGATTGCCGCGGGGATGAATGTGGGCCTGGGTACCGACGGGGCGGCCTCCAATAACGACCTG
>SMVB01234166.1_pt1 | contig 14916 bp, 15 predicted proteins | sample 2456461 | NCBI WGS metagenome assembly SMVB01 (sample SAMN11095934, study PRJNA526329) | marine sediment metagenome | biome: Marine sediment; feature: Surficial sediment; material: Deep marine sediment; isolation source: Hadal surficial sediment | place: Pacific Ocean | collected 2014-05 | depth... | reverse complement strand
GTTACATTGGCATTTAAGAATTGTTGCTCTACATTAAAATCCAATATTGTAAATGATCCACTACGAGCTACTGCTTCATTTTCAACAAAAATAGTATAACGATATTCCCCTGCGGTCAAACTATTTAAATAAACTTCATAAAAATTATTTTTAAGTAACATTGGAAATTCTGTTGTTTCATTTGTTTCGGAATTGCTTACGGTAATAAACAGTGAAACACGGGAATCAAAAGTAAAGCTTTTATCAAAATATTGTGCCGAAATACGTATGGAATTATTGTTGTAGTAAAAAGATTCACTGGAGACCTCTAACCTGCTACGGCGTTTATTTGAAGCCAGATATTGTATTATTTTTCCTATAAAATTATCGAATTCTTCAAAGCTTTCATTATCCAAATAGGATTGGGCTCTCCATCTCCAAAATCCCTCTCCATCTAAAATAGCATCTCGCCTGCCGTCTATTTCTGTGGTAGCCAATAAAGCACTTTCAGTAATAATTCCACCGATAGATTGAGCTAATATCACTTCATGCGGAACTATTATTTCCAGATCTCCAAATAATGTCTTCAAGGGTCTGAAATCGTTAAATCCAATATCTTCAATTGCAAAGGTGCTATAGTTCAGATTTAATATACCCGTCACATCTTCTGCCTGATCAATTACTTCTTTTTTGAAAATATCTTGAACCGAATTTAAATAATTCCAATCGGTTTGTAATCCTGAAATAATAAAAGTGTTCTTCTTTTGATTTCTTATTTCTGAAAAAACATTGGCAAAACTTCGATCGGGTTGATACAAAACAATCAACTGAAAGTCGAGTAAATTCCCTGAAGCTTCTAACGGTTTTTTAAATGTTACCCTTCGCTGTTCGTTACTGGTGATGGACTTTTTGAGCATCCCAAGATCTGGATGTATAATTTTACTTACAATTAATACATTGGTTGCCTGGTCAATGACCTCTACAGCAAATTGTTTCTTGTTATTGTTTGTATTTTTTTCATCTTTGATGGGAATTAGTTGAGCAGTATATTTTTGAAGCCCAACACTGGAAGCCGGAAGTGTAAATGATAGTGTCTTTGTATTATTGTTTTCAGTAAAGGAAACGTTCTCCCGATACACTACGGAAGTACCTTGTCTTACTTCGAAATAGGAATTGACTTCATCGGTACCGTTAAATATCAAAATAGCCTCAATTGGGAACTGATTTTTTAAAAAAGCATAACGATTCGTATTCAGTTGTTCTATTTTCAGATCCACATACTTGATTGAATCTCCTACTATAATTGGGTATAAAGAGTTATTGAAAGTGCTTGAGCTAAATTCATAATCATTACCCAGCGTCTGATTGCCATCTGTAATTAAAATGGTAGGAGCAATTTCAGATTTGTACAATTCATTTACTGAAGATAATGCCTCAGAGAGATTTGTGTTTTTTTCTAAAAAGGTAAGTGAATCATAGGTCTTAAAATTACTTCCGAAGGTATAATAAGAAATATTAAACTTATCGTTTAATTCTTTATTATTTTTAAGTGATTCTACAAAATCTAAAACGGTTTCGGATTGATTCAATTCATTAACAGAGGCCGAATTATCAATCAAAACCGGTAAATTAGGTTTCTCTATTGTATAGGTTTTACTTTTAAATTTAGGGTTTATCAGCAGGACTAAAATAGAAAACAAAGTAATAAACCGAAGGGTACCTAAAATCCAACGTAATGATCTGGAATATTTGGTTTTATATCCATACATAAATATTGCCAAAATAAGAGCTGTCGCCCCGGCAATGATCATATAAAGTATGGTTTCTGGTGTCATTTATTAAGTAAGCATTCCTCCATCAATATTCAGAACCTGTCCCGTAATGTAAGAAGACATATCGCTTGCTAGAAATACACAGGTATTTGCAATATCTTCCGGGGTTCCACCACGTTTCAAAGGAATGGCTTCACGCCATTTTTGTACCATGTCCTCATCAAGATTTCCGGTCATTTCAGTTTCAATAAATCCAGGGGCAATAGCATTGCTACGTATGTTACGAGACCCCAACTCCAGGGCCATAGATTTGGTGAAACCTATTATCCCGGCTTTGGAAGCAGCATAATTACTCTGACCCGCATTTCCTTTCACTCCCACCACAGAGCTCATATTAATGATAGAACCCTTACGCTGTTTTAACATGGTACGTTGAACAGCTTTGGTCATATTAAAAACCGATTTCAGATTTACCTCTATCACCCTATCGAAATCTTCTTCAGACATACGCAACAGTAAATTATCTTTTGTGATACCGGCATTGTTAACAAGAATATCAATACTGCCAAATTCATTTACAACTTCAGTGGCAAGTTCCTGAGCTTGTTCAAAATTTGATGCATCACTTTGATATGCTTTTACTTTTACACCTCTTTTAGAAATTTCATCTTCAATCGCTTTTGCTGCTTCAACCGACGAGCTATAAGTAAAAGCAATATTGGCACCATGATCCGCAAAAACTTCTACGATGGCTTTACCAATACCACGGCTACCTCCGGTTATAATTGCTGTTTTTCCCTCTAATAATTTCATCTTAATTATTGTGTTTTCTGACTAAACTCAAATATAGCAAATCACTTCGTGTTCACCATAAATAAAATCTTGCTTATTAACATGGTTTTTAAAAATTTATTGCAATATTTTTTTTACCTAAAACTTCGGCAACTTTTTTACCGATTTCGGCAGGTGAATCTACAACATAGATACCGTGCTCTCTCATAATTTTCTTTTTTGCCTGGGCGGTATCATCACTTCCACTTACAATAGCTCCGGCATGACCCATAGTGCGCCCTACGGGTGCAGTCTCGCCGGCAATAAACCCAATAATTGGCTTTTTACTACCACTTTCTTTATACCATTTTGCAGCATCGGCTTCAGACTGTCCACCAATTTCTCCTATCATAACCACACATTCGGTTTCATCATCATTTATTAATAATTCTATTGCTTCTTTAGTAGTAGTACCTATAATTGGATCTCCTCCAATACCTATAGCCGTTGTAATACCATATCCCTGTTTTACTACCTGATCGGCAGCTTCATAAGTTAATGTACCGGATTTAGAGACCAAGCCTACTTTACCTTTTTTGAAAACAAAACCAGGCATGATCCCTACTTTAGCTTCTCCCGGGGTAATAACTCCCGGACAATTAGGACCTATCAAACGGCAGTCCTTATTTTTAATATAATCTGAAGTTTTAATCATATCGGCAATAGGAATACCTTCAGTAATTGTAATTATCACTTTAATGCCTGCATCAGCAGCTTCCATTATAGCATCGGCGGCAAAAGGGGGTGGAACAAAAATGATAGAGGTATCTGCCCCAACTTGCCTGACCGCATCTTCAACGGTATTAAAAACCGGTTTATCAAGATGTGATTGACCTCCTTTTCCCGGCGTTACACCGCCTACAATATTGGTGCCATATTCAATCATTTGTTTGGAATGAAAAGTGCCTTCACTACCCGTAAATCCCTGGACTATAATTTTTGATTTTTTATTAACTAAAACACTCATTCTGAATTGAATTTTTTGATGATATTTTGGTCTGATCCTATTTTGATAAACCGGTGCAAATATACTTTTTTTGTTTCAGCTTAAAAGAGAATTTAAACTTTAACCCTATGATAGGATTCTGAAGTATCATCCATGTCTGTAACAGGCTGATTTACTTGATACCCATGATATAATTTATTGTCTTTCACTTCCCAAATAGCAATAAAATGTGCAATCCCAAGTTCTTCATCAGGGTTTTCAGGGGTTTTTATATAATATTTATAACGAAATGGTGAGTTCATCTGCACTGTTCCAGATAAGAACCAATTCTGGATGGAAAAACCTTTCCAGTACCGTTTTGTCCTTCAATATATTTGATTGGTAGAATGCTTTTACAATTTCCTTTGCACCATGACTCATTTTAGCTTATCTAATTTATCTATTATATCAGGAAGTTTTTTAAGATATGCCAATTCCCTGAGCTTATCTCTGGCATCCATTGCAGGAGAACCAAAATAGGTCCTGTTTTCAATTGTGGAATGTCCTATACCTGATTGGGCGTAAATTTCGGTTCCTGTAGCTATTATTACATCACTTTTTATACCTACCTGTCCCCAAATAGTAACAAAGTCTTCGATAATAACGCAACCGGATATTCCCACTTGTGAGGCAACCAGACATCTTCTGCCAAGAATAGTATCATGACCAATATGTACTTGATTATCGAGTTTTGTACCTTCACAAATACGAGTAGAATCACTTACTCCTTTATCAATGGTGCAAAGAGCTCCAATATCAACATTATCTTCAATTACCACATTGCCTCCACTTAATAATTTATCATATTTTTCGGGTCTGTTTTTATAATAGAATGCATCTGCACCTAACACAGTTCCACAATGGATAGTAACATTATTCCCAATGACAGTATTGTCATAAATACAAACATTAGAGTGTATTGTACAGTCATCACCAATTTGCACATTGTTCCCTACAAATACATTGGGTTGTAAAATAGTGTTACTGCCAATAGTAGCAGTTTCAGAAATCATGGAATTTGCAGAAATAAATGGTTTAAAGTGGTTCGTAAGTTTATTAAAGTCGTTGAATGGATCTTTCGAAATCAACAAGGCCTTGCCTTCTGGGATATCCACTTTTTTATTCAAAAGAATAATAGTTGCTTTCGAATTTAATGCTTTATCATAATATTTCGGGTGGTCTACAAAAACGATATCCCCTGGTTTTACTATATGGATCTCATTCATTCCCAATACGGGAAAATCGGCATTACCAATATAATCGCAATCGATGATTCTAGCAATTTCTTCCAGGGTCTGTTGGCGGGGAAATTTCATAATTACATCAAATATAAAAAATCCTTCGAAAAGTAAGACTTATAATATTTATTCTTTGATCCGTTCTTGATAATTACCTTTATCGGTATCAATTCTAATTTTATCTCCCTCGTTAATAAAGAGTGGTACATTAACACTCGCACCTGTTTCAACAATGGCACGTTTGGTGGCATTTGTAGCTGTATTACCTCTCACTCCGGGTTCTGTTTTAGTTACTTCCAAGATAACATGAGGTGGTAATTCTACAGATAGTGGTAAATTATCTTCTGTATTAATTAAAATAGTAACCACTTCACTTTCCTTCATGAACTCTGGAGTATCCAGTGCTTCTTTTTGCAATTGTATTTGAGAGAAATCGTCTGTATTCATAAAATGATAGGTGTCCCCTTCCTTGTATAAAAATTGAAATTTATGGGTTTCAATTCGAACAGCATCAATTTTATGTCCTGAAGAAAAAGTGTTATCTATTACTTTTCCTGTAGTAATACTTTTTAGTTTTGTACGCACAAAAGCAGGTCCTTTTCCGGGTTTCACATGTAAAAATTCGATTATTTTATAAATGTCGTGATTATATTTAATACACAATCCTTTTCTAATATCTGATGTGTTCGCCATAACCTATTAAGTTTTTTTTTAATTTGAGAAATACCCTTTCATTATTCCGCGTTTAGAATTTTTAATAAACTGAAGGATTTCATCTCTTTCGGGAGTGGCTTCCATTTCAGCTTCAATAATTCTTGAAGCTTGGGTATTATTATGATTATTTTGATATAGTATTCTATAAATATTTTGAATCTCACTTATTTTATCGGCTTTAAATCCTCTTCTTCTTAAACCAATTGAGTTGATGCCTACATACGATAATGGCTCTCTTGCCCCTTTTACATAGGGTGGTACATCTTTACGTACCAAGGATCCCCCGGTTACAAAGGAATGATCGCCTAGTGTGCAAAATTGATGTACTGCGGTCATTCCCGCTAAAATTACATATTTGCCCACTGTAACATGACCTGCTAAAGTGCTATTATTCGAAAAAATAGAATTATCTCCTACAATACAATCATGAGCAATATGACAATAGGCCATAATTAAACAGTTATTACCTATAACTGTTTTGCCTCTATCGACAGTGCCCCGGTTTATGGTTACATATTCACGAAGGGTAGTATTGTCGCCAATAACGGCAATGGTTTCCTCATCTTGAAATTTTAAATCCTGTGGTATCGCTGAAATTACTGCACCTGGATAAATATTACAATTCTTGCCAATGCGAGCACCTTCCATGATGGTAACATTTGATCCAATCCAGGTACCTTCTCCTATTATTACATTGCTGTGAATTGTTGCGAATGGTTCAATTACCACATTTTTAGCAATTTTTGCATCCGGATGTACATATGCAAGAGGTTGATTCATTATATATTTTTTGTTTTAACAATCTTTGCCATAAGCTCAGCTTCGGTAACGATTACATTATTTACATATGCCTTTCCAGACATAAGAACTATACCTCTACGGATAGGCACATCAAGTTTAAGATCAAAAATTATGGTATCTCCGGGGATCACTTGTTTTTTAAATTTAACATTATTTATTCTTAAAAAAAATGTCAAATAATTTTCAGGGTCCGGCACTGTGCTCAATGCTAATATCCCGCCTGTTTGGGCCATAGCTTCAACAATAAGTACACCGGGCATTACAGGAGCTCCCGGGAAATGACCTTCAAAAAAGGGTTCATTCATGCTAACATTTTTAAGTCCTATTACATGATTTTCCGAAAGCTCTAAGATTTTATCGATCATTAAAAATGGAGACCTATGAGGCAACATTTCCATTATAGCATTTATATCTTTTACGGGTTTTTTATTTATATCGAATACTGGCATCTTGTTTCTTTTTTCTGCTTTAATAATTCTTGAGAGTTTTTTTGCGAACTGTGTGTTTACCATATGTCCGGGTTTGTTAGCTATGACCTTACCTCGAATATGAGTACCTACCAATGCCAAATCACCTATTACATCTAAAAGTTTATGACGTGCTGCTTCATTGGGTTGATGGAGGGTTAAATTATCTAAAATCCCGTTTGGTTTTACTGAAATATCATCTTTTCCAAAGGCTATCCGAAGTTTTTCCATAGTTTCAGAAGACAGTTCCTTATCTACATATACAATAGCATTGTTAAGGTCACCCCCTTTTATCAGTCCTTCATCCAATAACATTTCTATCTCGTGCAAAAAAGTAAAAGTACGGGCATTTGATATTTCATCTTTAAATTCTGAAATATGATTGATAGATGCATTTTGTGTACCCAATACATTGGTCCCAAAATCTACCATGGCCGTAACTTGGAACTCATCGGCAGGCAAGACAATAATTTCACTTCCAGATTCTTCATCCAGATATGAAATATTCTCTTTAACTACATATTCTTCCCGAAGTGCATCTTGTTCTACAATACCGGCTTTTTCTAATATTTCTACAAAAGATTTAGATGAACCATCCATTATTGGAGGTTCAGAAGCATTTAATTCTATAATACAATTATCCACTTGCATTCCCACCAATGATGCCAAAACATGCTCACAAGTGTTTATGCTTACACCTTGCTTTTCCAGATTGGTTCCCCTTTGTGTATTTACCACATAAATTACATCGGCTTCTATTATTGGAGATCCTTCCAAATCTATACGAACGAATGAGAATCCATGATTTTCAGGAGCCGGTTTAAAAGTAATAGTTACCTCTTTACCAGTATGTAACCCTACTCCGGTAAGCGAAACTTTTTTGCCAATTGTGCGTTGTTTTACAATGAAATCAATCATTTTTATTTTTTTCTATTGTATTTAACCTTTCTATAATTTTAGGAAGATTTTTAAAATGCACGTAGCTCTTATTATAATCACCATATTTAAAAGCAGGCGATCCTTGCAGCATTTCGTTGTCTTTCACATTTCTGCCTATACCACTTTGAGCTTGTATTCGTACATTATTTCCTATAGTGATATGTCCCATAATTCCAACCTGACCACCAATCATACAATTTTTGCCGATTTTGGTTGATCCGGCAATACCCGATTGTGCAGCAATAACCGTGTTCTCACCAATTTCGACATTATGAGCAATTTGTATTTGATTATCTAATTTAACTCCTTTTCTTATAATTGTAGATCCCAGTGTTGCACGATCTATAGTTGTTCCTGCTCCTATATCTACATTATCTTCTATTAATACGTTACCGGTTTGAGGTATTTTGACGAATTCTCCCTTTTCATTAGGAGTATATCCAAATCCGTCAGCACCCACTATTGCTCCACTGTGTATCACACAATCATTACCAATTATAGTGTCCGAATATATCTTAGATCCAGCAAAGATTATTACATTATTCCCTAAAATAACATTATCACCTATATATACATTGGGATAAATTTTAACTTTATCTCCAAGAGTAACGCTTTCACCTAAATAAGAAAAAGCTCCTATATATATGTTATCTCCTAACTTTGCACTTTTAGAAATAAAAACCGGTTCTTCTATTCCTGTTTTATTCATTTTTACCTGATTATAATATTCTAAAAGTTTAGAAAAAGCTTTATATGGGTTTTTCACACGGATAAGAGTCGTTTGTAATTCATTTTCAGCAACAAAATTATTTTCTACAATAGTAATAGACGCATTTGTGGTATAAATGTATTGAGTGTACTTAGGGTTGGCTAAAAAAGTAAGAGTTCCGTTACTCCCTTCTTCAATTTTTGCAAGCTTAGAAACTTCTACATCGGGATTTCCTTCTACTTTACCATCTAAAATCTCTGCTATTTGTGTCGCTGTGAATTTCACGCCTAAAGTTTATATAAATTAATTTTATTTCTGCAAAAATAGAAAAAAAGGATCACTATTTGGTTTTTGGGAAACACATATAATATTTTACAACTTTTGTGGAAAGTGCTTTTAGGTTCAAATGGTCACTTGCCTTAGCCACATCAATAACTTTTCCTGTATTGGTTAACAGATTAATTGTATCCTTATCCATACTGTATGCTTGATTTATAATCTTCCCTTGAAAGACAAAATACGATGCTTCATTTTGAGTAATCCCATGTTTTTTCATAAACTCTGCTCTTGTCTTAACGATTTTTTCTTCTGAAAATGGCTCCGATTTCATTTTTATTTTAAGTAAATCTCTATTAAGCAACATTTTTGAAAGGTTACTAAGCACAAAATCATCTTCATTTACCCAAGTCTTCATCCCCGAAAAAATATCGTAATCGTCCAACTTCGCAAAAGTGGAAAGAACCTTATTGCTAAAATTTTTAGTAGTTATAGATGTATTCAGAAAAAAAGATAGAGCATCACTAGCTGGAATTTTAATACCTTCTATGCTTAGCTCTTTAGCTCTTTTAAGAACTCTAAGCAATAATTGCTCTGCTACCAAACCCGTTTTATGCAGATATACTTGCCAATACATTAATCTACGTGCAATGATAAATTTTTCTACGGAATAAATCCCTTTCTCCTCTACAACCAAACTATCGTGATGAACATTGAGCATACTAATTAAACGCTGGGAATTTATAGCACCTTCTGAAACACCCGTATAAAAACCATCTCGTTTTAAATAATCCAGGCGATCCATATCTAATTGACCCGAAATAAGCTGATAAAAGAATTTTCTCTTATACTTATTTTTAAAAATATGGATAGCTAACGTTAATCTATTATCAAAGACACCATTCAATGCTTCCATAAACAGAAGCGATATATGTTCGTGGCTTACGTTTTCAACTATACTATGTTCCATCGCATGCGAAAACGGACCGTGGCCAATATCATGTAACAGGATAGCTATATATAATGCTTCAGCTTCGTCATCATCAATTTTTACACCCTTAAACCGAAGTACTTGAACAGCTTTTTGCATTAAATGCATGGCTCCTAATGCATGATGAAATCGAGTGTGATGTGCCCCGGGAAACACCAGATAAGACATCCCCATTTGTAATATTCTCCTCAGGCGTTGAAAATATCTATGCTCTACAAGTTCAAAAATAAGAATACTAGGAATAGTAATAAAACCATAGATTGGGTCGTTTATAATTTTGAGTTTGTTTTGTGAATTCAAACTTTAACTTTTAATTAATACTCAGATAATACATTTTGAAGTATTTCGGAATTATTTTTGTAATATCCCAGAAATTGATTTTTATAATTACTTCATTTTAAAACAAACAAATATACATATATGAGCGACATTAAGGTTCTTTGGGTAGACGATGAAATAGATTTATTAAAACCACATATTATTTTTCTTGAAAAAAGAAATTATAAAGTAACTACGGCACAAAGTGGTACTGAAGCTCTTGAGGAAATAAAAAAAGAAAATTTTGATATTGTATTCTTAGATGAAAATATGCCGGGCTTAACGGGCCTGGAAACACTTTCCGAAATAAAAGAACAAAAAGCATCGCTTCCGGTGGTAATGATCACTAAAAGTGAGGAGGAATCTATAATGGATGAAGCTATAGGATCAAAAATTGCTGATTACCTGATTAAACCCGTTAATCCCAATCAAATTTTATTAAGCTTAAAGAAGAACTTAGATTATTCTCGTTTAATTTCAGAAAAGACCACCTCTAATTACCAACAGGAATTTAGAAAGATAGCAATGGATCTGTCTATGGTAAACACTCATGAAGAATGGGCAGTGTTGTATAAAAAACTTGTGTATTGGGAGTTAGAATTAGAAAATATCGATGATTTTAGTATGATTGAGATATTGGAATCTCAAAAAAATGAAGCCAATAAACTGTTTTGTAAATTCATAGAAAAGAATTACCGCAATTGGTTTATTAACAGTGAAGATGCCCCTACGATGTCGCATAGACTTTTCAAAAATAATGTAGTGCCACATTTAAAGGAACAGAAAACGCTAATGATCGTTATTGACAATTTACGATACGACCAATGGAAGGCCTTTGAACCATTTTTAAGCTCCAGCTACAAAAAAGCAAGTGAGGAATTGTATTACAGTATACTGCCCACTGCAACGCAATATGCCCGTAATGCTATCTTTTCAGGTTTAATGCCAAGTGAAATGGAAAAAACACATCCAACACTTTGGCTAAATGATACCGAAGAAGGGGGTAAAAACCTGTATGAAAAAGAATTTCTGGAAGCACAGTTAAACCGTCTTGAACTAAAACTGAATTGGAGTTATCATAAAATTTCAAGTTTAAAACAAGGCAAACGTCTTTCTGAAAATTTTAAAAGTCACAAAAATGAAGATCTAATAGTTATGGTTTACAATTTTGTGGACATACTCTCGCATTCTAAAACTGAAATGGAAGTAATTAAAGAGTTGGCCTCTACAGATAAATCTTATAGATCATTAACACAAAGCTGGTTTAAAAATTCACAATTGCTTCAAATTATCCAACAAGCTTCAAGATTGGGATTTAAATTAATAATAACTACCGATCATGGAACTATAAATGTCAAAAACCCTTCCAGGGTAATTGGGGATAAAAACACAAGTTTGAATCTTAGGTATAAAACAGGGAGAAGCCTTACCTATGAAGAAAAAGATGTTTTGGTGGTAAATGACCCAAAAGACATAAAACTTCCATCAATCAATATGAGTAGTTTATTTATTTTTGCAAAAAATGATATGTTCTTTGTTTATCCAAATAACTACAACCATTACGTGGGTTATTATCGAAATACATACCAACATGGCGGGGTTTCACTGGAAGAAATTATTATACCCTTCGTAGTATTGGATCCAAGATAAATTACTTGTAAGTTTATTCCTACATCATAGCATATAATCGTATTTTTTAGCTAATAAACGACAAATAAGTATATATTTGCTAATAAGCGTGTTATGGAATACACCTTTACTTTGCATGAACTAGGCGATATAGCCGAAAAAGTGATAAAGGACGTTTCAAATAAAACATTATTGTTTTATGGCGATATGGGAGTTGGCAAAACAACGCTGATAAAGGAAATAGCCAAGAAACTAGGTGTCAAGGAGACTTTGAACAGTCCAACGTATTCCATTATTAACGAATATGAATTCAATAATGAAAAACTCTTTCATTTCGACTTTTACAGAATTAAGGAAGAAAAAGAGGCTTTTGATATAGGATTTGAAGAATATTTTTACTCGGACCACTGGAGTTTTATAGAGTGGCCACAAATAATAGAGCATTTAATAGCTGTGAATAAAACAAAAATCGAATTAACTAAAAATCCAGACGGAAGTAGGACAATAAACATTTTGCCGATGAATTAAATTGCAATGAGATCACTTTATATGCATTGGATACTTTTAAATTTTAGAATCCCAGATCGTAATTTTTAAGGGTATTTCTTTTGTGAATAGAGCAACCTATAAAGATACGGCTATCTTAAATGATAAACTTGTCTTTTTCTATACTAGGTTTGTACTATTAACCTCACAAAAGAAAAGATTATGAAACTTACAAAGTATCTATTTATCGTTGCAATATTCGGTGCTTGTTTATTTGTGTCTTGTACACCAGAAGGAATAGATGATGGACAAACAGAACAGCAAGTCGACAAAACCCTACCACCATTACAAAACGGGTAAGAGAGCCTTATTTATTGGCGGTCTTGTTGTATTGTTTATTGCAGTAACACCGTTTTTATTTTATTCATATGAAAGTTTCCCAGACTCACAGATTTGGGAGACTTCCTTATTTACACTAGAGACATCGTTTCCTTCCTGGTATGCATTTGCTTGGTATTTTACTGGAAAATTTATACCTCTTTATCTTTTATTAATGTGGTTTTTCACATGCAAGCATTGGTGGCACTGGATTATCTTAGTGCCCATTACTATGTATGCTTTTCAACTTTGGGGAGTACTCAACGAAAGTAATAATCTTGATGAATTAGAACTTATATATTTACTACCATTGATGCTTGTTGTAGTGCCAGTTGTTTATGTTATTCGCGCTAAATTATTTGATAAAGTACGGGGAGATGATCTTAAGTCCTTTGAAGAGGAACTGGCATTAAATAAATCTACCTGGCAGCAAATTAAAGATTTGTTTCGTTAAACATTTATTTTAATTTATCTCCTCCTTACTTTCTAATTGTTTTAAGTAGAATGAAGGATAAATTCCATATACTTTATAAAAGGATTTTGAAAAGGATTCCGCACTTTTAAATCCACTTTCTTTTGCTATTGCTTTTATAGTGTATTTCCTAAATTTTGAATTTATCTTTAATTCTTGAAAGGCATACTCTACACGTAGATTATTGATATAATCAGAATATCGCTTTCCCTTATATAAATTAATAACCTTTGAAAGATAATTATAATTTGTATTAAATGATTTTGCTAGATCCTGTAAAGAAATTATTTGTGATAAATATTTTTTATTTTTTTCAAATAGATTTAAATGCTCTAATATACCATCAATAATATTTTTTGAAATTTCATTTTTGGGATGTTCCTTTCCATCTATAACAATTTCATTCTCTTTCTGTGACATAAGAACATTAAATCGTTTTACATAAAGTTCTTGTTTTATATAATAATGTACTAGAAGTATAACACTTATACCAAAAAATCCCAAGACCCACCAGATCGTAGTAGATTTTATTTTATTTCTCTGTTCAAGTGTTGAAATTAGTTGTTCTCTTTCTTTTAATAATATTGGAGTTTCAAAGTTTTTAATTAAAGTTGGTTCGAAATATTGATAGTTCTTTTTTATAATACTGTCAGCAGAAATTAATTTATTTAAATACTCTATCTTTTTTTCAATATTATTTTTCGAATTATAATAAACAAGCAATTTTTCAAATAAAATTCTTTGGTAAGGTTGTTTAATTGAAAAGTTTTCTGATACAAAAATTGAATCAGATCTTTTTAAATAGCTAATACCAACTTCATGTTTCCCCATTTTAATTAACGATAAACCCTTGAATAAAAAGATATTTTGAATTGGTCTTTTGTTGCTTTTGACATCTAAAGTTGACAATAGGTTGTCACTAGTTTTTATCGCATTTTCATAATCATTAGTGTAATAATCAATTTCAATAGAACATTCTAAAAACCAGTAATAAAACCCCCTACTTCCATATCCCTTGAAGTCATTAGATTTTTGAAGACCTTTTTTTAAAAATATATTTGCAGAATCTAATTTTTTTAAATTAAGATAACAAAAAACAAAATTTTCTATAGATGATAATTCATAATTAAGATGCAAATCATCAAAATAAGCTTTAGCTCCCTCTCTAGTGGTTTTATTAACTTTTTTAATATAGTTTTTGTCTTTAATTAATTCATGTCTTTTCTTTTGTAATTCAAGTGCCTCTCTCTTATTTCCCCAAACTGATTTTAAAAATATCAAATTATCTAAAATATGCATTTTTTGTATAATGTTGTCATTAGCTAATGCAATATTATATGCTTTTAGATAATTTTCAGTTTCGAGTTCTAAATTCTCAATTATGCCATAATAGTAGCCTCTTAGTATATATCCTTGAGCAGGATAGGTTATATGATTTAAACCTCTAGTAAGATTTATTAATGTGTCAACAAATTTTAAATTCTTTTCAGGATGAAATATTCTAGCTAACCTATCGTAACCCCTAGCCATTTTAATGGTGTCATTTTCTTTTCTGGCTCTATCTAAATATATTCGCGCAGCTTTTTCTGCTATAATAGAGTCATTTTTAACCTCATTAAATAGAGATAATAATTCTTCATCACTTAACTTTTGTAGGTTTTCTTTTGAAAAATCTTGAGCATGGATTATTGTAGAAAGAAAAATAAATCCCAATAAATAATATAATGTTTTTAGTTCTAAAATTTTTTCAATGCTAAATTATTTTTTATTACACTTTTGCAGGTGATAAAAAGATTATTATATATTAAACAAATTGATTTTAATATTATATACAATTTTATATGTTAAAAATAGGTTTTAAAACTTATTCTAAAAAATTTCATCAAGAATTTTAATTTCATTATAAGTAGTTGATTGATAATGTGCTAACT
>SMVB01110442.1_pt1 | contig 14916 bp, 10 predicted proteins | sample 2456461 | NCBI WGS metagenome assembly SMVB01 (sample SAMN11095934, study PRJNA526329) | marine sediment metagenome | biome: Marine sediment; feature: Surficial sediment; material: Deep marine sediment; isolation source: Hadal surficial sediment | place: Pacific Ocean | collected 2014-05 | depth... | reverse complement strand
TTGAAAGGTTAGACCTGACCCCGCAGCAAGGTCGTGTAGAGATGGTCGAGGCTGGCCACCATCTTGCGGATATCGAACTCGTCACCCAGGCGCGCGGATGCTTTCTCGGTCAGAGCGGCCCTCAGCGGCCCGTCAGTCGCGAGGCGATGGAGATGTCGGGCGAGGCCGGTGGTATCGCCGGGGAGCGCGAGTAGACCCGTCACGCCGTCCTCGACGACCTCGGGCGTTCCGTCGACCGCCGTCGCGACGACGGGCCGGCCCGCGGCCATCGCTTGAAGCACCACGCGCGGGAGCCCCTCGAATCTCGAGGTCAGCAGGAACGCGTCCATCGCGTGAAGCAAGTCCGGCACGTCGTCGCGCCAACCGAGGAGCTTGACGACGTCCTGCAGCCCGTCGGCCTCCACGCGACGGCGGACGGCGGGCATCTGCTCCCCGTCGCCGGCGAAGAAGAACCGCAAAGATGGATTCAAGCCATGCGCCTTGGCGGCCGTCTCGACGAAATCGACCGGCGCTTTTTGCGGCTTCATGTTGGCGATCATTCCGACGACGAAGTCGCCGGGGCCAAAGCCCAACTCACGACGCAACGCGTTCCGCGACTTCGCGGGGGCGCGGTAGAGCCGCGGGTCGATGCCGCTGCGGACGACAGCATACTGTGACTGCCGGCCGATCCCCGCGCGCAAGCCGACGTCGATGTGATTGGCCGCCACGACCAGGATGCGATCGGTCATCGGCGCGACCATCCGCTCGAGCAAGACGTGGAGCTTGCGGCGCGCCGGTGTCTGCATTGGGTTGAAACTCCATCCGTGGACGGTGTGGACGACCGCGGGCACGCCGGCCAGGTTCGCAGCCAGGCGACCGAGGATCCCGGCCTTCGACGAATGCGTGTGCACGAGATCGATCCCGGCGCTACGGAAATAATTACGCAGCTTGAGCACCGCAAACAAATCGAACGGCGGCGAGATCGCATGTTTGAGCCAGGGGACCAACTGCACCTTGGCGTCGGGGATCTCGCGCGCCTCGTCGTCGAGCCGGGAGCCACGCCCCGCGATCAACTCCACGTCGAAACGGTCGCGGTCGTGATGGCGCGTGCAGTACAACGTATTTTGCTGCGCGCCGCCCAGCTCCAGCGACGTGATCAGGTGGAGCACGCGGTAGCGACGGCTCATCGACGCGCCTCGAGGAAAGTGAGCACCGAAACGAGCAGGAACAGCGGCAGCCCGTGATCCTGTTTACCCGCAAGGTGCTCGTCGAGCATCCGACGTGCCGTGCGTTGCTTCAGTTCGGGCCACAGTCCGGTTTCCGCGGCATCGATTGCTTGTTCGGCCGCAGGCCGGAGGGGTCCTCGGATCCACGCCGCGAGAGGCAGGTCGAACCCCTGCTTGGCGCGCGTCGTCGTGCTCTCCGGCAACGTTTCGCGGAACGCCTCGCGGAGCGCGAACTTGGTCACCTTACCGCGGATCTTCAGATCGTCCGGCTGGGCGGCCGCCCATTCGACGATACGATGATCCAGGAACGGCACGCGGGCCTCGAGTGAGTGCGCCATGCTCGCCCGATCGACCTTGGCCAGCAGGTTGTGCGGCAGCCACTCGCTCTGATCGGCGCGGAGCTGATCGGCAAGCCGCACCCGGTCGGATTCGAAATAGCGTTCGAACCGACCGGCGACACGTTCGGCGAAAGAACTCGTCACCTCCGTGTCGAACAACTTGGTCGCCAGCCCGAGACCGACCGTGGCCGACCACAACAGATGATTGCGCGCGGGCCGGTCCTCGCCGACGGCCTCGAGGGCCTGCTCGATCCGCCGCGGCATCCAGCCCTTCAGGGCTTGCGAGCCGGGAACCTTCCCCAGCCAGCCCAGCCGGTCCTGGTACAGGTAACGGCGGTACCCGCCGAACAACTCGTCGGCGCCCTCGCCACTCAGGACGACGGTGACCTTTTCGCGCGCGAATTTCGAGAGCAGCCATGTGGGCAGCATCGCGGGATCGGTCACCGGCAAGCCCAGATGCCGGATCAACTCCGGGAGGTGCTCGGCGATCTGAACCGGCGAGACGACGAGTTCGTGGTGCTCGGTGCCGAATGCCTGGGCAATCGTGCGTGCGTGTTCGCGCTCGTCGAACGCGGCGTGATCGTCGAACCCGACGGAGAACGACTGGACCGGACGATTCGACTGGCGCGACAGCAAAGCGCAAAGGATGCTCGAATCCAACCCTCCGGAAAGGAACAAACCCAACGGCACGTCGGCGATTGCGCGATACCGCACCGAGGATTCGAGCAAGTCTCGGAGTTGCGCCAGCCGCGACGGGACCTCGCGCTCGGCAACCGGGGCCGGATCGGACCGTGGAATCTTCCACCAACGTTTTTGCTCGATTCCGCCATCCGCGATGTCGAGGTAACATCCCGGCGGTAGCTTGGCGATGCCCCGATAGAGTGTTCGGTCCCCGGCAACGTATTGCAGGCAGAACAGTTCGATCAGCGCTTCGGGGTCGACATCGCCGCGGACGCCGGGGTGCTCGAGCAGCACGGCGATTTCGCTGGCGAACGCGATACGATCGCCGTCGCGATGGTAGAAGAGAGGCTTGATGCCCAGACGGTCGCGTGCGATCAGTGTGCGACGTTGCGTCCGGTCGTGCAGGCAGAAGGCGAACATACCGTTGAGCCGATGCAACAACTCAGGACCGTGTTCTTCCCACAGGTGGACGAGCACCTCGGTGTCCGTACGCGTGCGAAAACGGTGTCCCTTCGATTCCAACTCGTTGCGCAGCTCGGCGAAGTTGTACAGCTCGCCGTTGAACACGACCTCGACCGTGCCGTCCTCGTTGGCGATGGGTTGGGTCCCGCCGGCAGGATCGATCACGGCGAGGCGGCGGACCCCGGCGGTCAGTCCGGGTGCGTCAAACAGCCCTTCGGAATCGGGCCCGCGATGGACCATCGCGTTGAGCATGGCTCGAACCGCGGCTCCGTTCACCGGCCGCGCGTCCAGTTCGATGCTGCCGCAAATACCGCACACCAAGAAAGTCTGAGCGTTCAGCGCTCCGCTTTCAAGGCCGGAAGCAAAGGAACACGCAACGCGCCGAAGACCGCGACGATGCTGGCCAGCATGCCCACCGCGGCGATGGTCGCAAGCGTCAGGCCCAGACTCGTCCAGGAGATGTGGATCTGGGCCAGGCGCGGCGCCGCGCCGATCAACGCCGCGCCCGCGCCGATCGCCAGACCGATCGACAACAGGAACGCGTTCTCGGCGAGGACCAACCAGCCCAGGCTCGCGCGGCGGAAACCGCACGCACGCAACGTGGCGAGTTCGCCCCGGCGTTCGATGACGTTACGCACCAGCACGATACCCAGGCCAATCGTCCCGAGCAACAAACCGAGCCCGCCGAGGACCTGGAACGTCGCCATGTAGGTGTGTTCAACGACCTTGTAAGCCTCGAGCCGGGTCCGCGTCGTGGTCACGTCGAACCCGAACGGCTGTAGCGCGGACTCGAGTGCCTGCGCCACCGGTTCGGCTTGTTCCCACGGCGCGTCGATCAGGAACACGCCGTAGCCGCTTCTCGACGGGAAGTGCTGGAGGAAACGATCCTCGGCCACGATCAACTCGCCCTGGAAGATACTGGTCTGAAACACCCCGACGAGACGAAACGCGACGGCATCACCAAACTCGTCTTCCATGATGAGATCTTCGCCAAGACCGAGGTGCAGGATCCACTGCGCGGAGTTGGCGTCGGCGAACGCCGGAACCACCCCGGACTCGAGTTCCTGCCGCAACAACGACCACGGGTTGGTCTCCCCTTCGGGCAACGGTAGCGTCTTTTTGAAAGCAAAACCGCCACGCTCGATCAAGGCGTCGGGAACCCCGAGCACCCTGGGGCTTTTCGGTTGGTACAGGTTCAGGCAACTCGCGTCGTCGCCGGGTTGGCTGCGCAACGGGATAATGTGGGTCCCCTCCAGTCGTGCGATCGTCTCGTCGTCGAACCCGAGTTCGGCGCGGTCGTCGTCGCGATCCAGATTCTGGTGGAGCGGGACCTCAGCCGTAGCGATCAGCGAGAACCCGCCGGTGCCAGAGTCGCGCCTACGCAACTCCTCGCCGAACTCCTGCTTGCTGGCCGCTACCATCACGATGGTGAAACAGGCGCTGGCTACCAGCGCGACCGAGAGGATGCTGCGGCCCGGGTTCCAGGCGCTGTTGCGCACGGCCATCCCGGCGATCGCGGTCTGCGCCGTGAGCCCGATCCCTTTCGAACGCGAGCCGCGGCACCACAGCGCGAAGAAGGCCAGGCCGGCGACCAACAACATCGAACCGGCCCCGAAGGCCAGGCCGGGATTGTCCGTTTGCCCACGGGCCCAACCGTAGCCGGTGATCCCGAGCGCGAGGATCAGGCTTCCCCATGCCAGGAACGGTGTGCTGCGACGGGGCTTCCCCGTTCGCGGGATCGTCACCGAACCGGCAAGCAACAGCGACGGCGGCACCCTGCGCACGCGGCGCATCGTCAGACCGATCGTGACCATGATCACGAGCATCGAGATCGCCCAACCCACGGGCAACGTCGCGGCGCCGACATGCAAATACAGCCGGGACGACCCGACCGCGCCGACCCAGAGCGAGCGCAGCCCGGCCATCATCAGCCACGCGTACCCGACGCCACCCGCCAAACCGAGCGCCGCCCCGATGGCGGCCAGCGCGGCACCTTCCTTGAGGAAGCCGTTCCGCACAGTCCTCGCGGGATAGCCGACCGCGAGCATCACACCGATTTCTTTCGCGCGACGCTCGACGCCAAGCCCGAACAACAATCCGATCAGGAGTGCCGCCGAGAGGATCAGGAAGAAACTGAAACTGACGAACAGACCGGCAAAATCGGTGGCTCCGTTCGCAGCCGAGAGACCCTGAGCCTTGAGCGGGCGGAATGCCAGCCCCAACGACGCGGGTGGGAGCACAGCGAGCATGCCGCGCCGGAAGGCCTCCAGCGTGTCCTCGACGCTGCGACCGGGCGCGGCCCCGACCCTGACGGACGTGGTATGGCCGAAACGAGTGCTCCACAGCTCCTCGCCTGTGGCGGCTGAGACGAACGCCTTCGGCGTCGCACCGAAACGGTCCCAGTAGACCTCGTCCTTGTCACGGACGAGGTTGAGATCGATCGGAAAAGGCGGATCCCACGAGGCCAGGTCCTCGGCCTGTTGGATTCCCGGGTATTCCGGCGTAAGCGTCGGATCGGCCGCGAGGCCGGTGATCGCGACGACCCCGGAGACGGTGAGTTCGACCGTCCGGTCGAGCAATTCCTCGCGTGGCCCCACAGCGAAGTAATCCAGCGCCAGGGTATCGCCCACCCCGACACCGAGGTCGGCAGCGGCCCAATCGTTGAGCAGGACCTCTCGCGCACCGGGAAGCTCCGCGAGCGCGCCATTCGCCGTTTCAAGTCGCGCGCCCCCGGGCGAGGTCGTCCGGTCAACGGCAACGACGAGCGAGTACGGGATTAGCCGGTCCGCAAAACGCATCGTATTGGCGAGGTAGCTCTGCACCCGCAGCAGCGGAGCGCCCAGTTCGCCAGCGACTCGAGTCACCGCGTCATCCACCCGTGGCCGCAGCACGAACTCGTCGCTTTCAAGCACGAACTCGCCGTCGCGCAGACGGACGCTCAACCCGAAATCTTGCAACTGGACAACCGAGGCTAGCCAGTCGTCGGGGGCGGCCTGCTGCCCCATCGATCCGAGAAAGATCGCGTTGATCCGGCCGGTGGAATCCAGCGCACGCTGGAGTCGCTCAATCTCGACGAACGCGCCGAGCGGTTCCTGTTGCGTGGGCGACAGCCCGAACTGCCCGAGACCGTTTTCGGGAAGGACCTCGACCACCGTCACACGCAAGGTGCCGAGAACGTTCTCGACGTCGGTGTCGCCCATCAACGTGTCGCGCGGCACCGGGCTGAAACGTCCGAAGCTGAGGACGATGGAGTCTCCCTCGACGGCCCCGAGTTCGCGGGCCAGCCCGCGACCAATCGCGACCGACGGGAAGATCTGGCCCTGCCGGCGGCCAAGATCGAGATCGGGATGCGCGCCGTGTAACGCCGCAAAACGCTCGTCGATGCCGTGGATCGAGACGCCGGACGCTCGTGCGCCACTGTCACCATGGACTGCGGCTCCACGCAGGATCACCGCCGGTGCGGCTTGACCGCCGGTGGCGACAAATTCGGGGAGCGCTACCAGGTCATCAAACAGTTCCTGCCGGAAGAAGCGATCCGACACGAGTGCGACATCGATGCCGCCGAGTCGCGCCAGCGTCAGCTCGCGCAGGCTTCCGCGCACCGAGTCCCCGACCAGCAGCGCTCCCGTCAGCACGGCCGACGCCACGGCGGCTCCCGCGATCACCGCGAGATGAATCCGCCAGTGATGGATCAGCGTGCGAAGCAACGGCCGTTCTCCAGTTCGCAGCGCCGCGGAAAACGCCTCGCCAGAACGAGGTCGTGCGTGACGACGACGAGGATGTTGTTCTCTTCGCGGTGGAGTTCGAAGAGTAGGTCCGCCACCGCATTCGAGGCAGCCTGATCGAGACTCCCGGTCGGCTCGTCACACAGCAGCAGCGACGGGCTATTGATCAACGCGCGTGCAACGGCAACTCGCTGACGCTCGCCGCCGGACAACTGTGCGGGGCGGTGAACCAACCGGTGCGACAGACCGACGCGATCGAGGAGCTCGCGGGCGCGTCCCTCGTCGCCGGATCCTGCCTCGGAAAACGCCAGCGTCGGGACGAGGACGTTCTCGAGCACCGTGTATTGAGGCAACAAGTGCGAGTCCTGAAACACGAACCCGACGGTGCGGTTGCGGAACCGGGCCAGCGCACGTTCCGGGAGGTCGTGGATCGTCTGACCGCCGATCTGGATCGTCCCGGCGGTCGGCTGATCGAGGCCACCGATCAGGTGCAACAGCGTGCTCTTCCCCGCTCCCGACGGACCGGTGATCACGACCGCGTCGCCACGGGCAATTTCCAGGTCGACGCCGGTCAACACCTCAACCGGACCGCCGGCGTCATCGAATCGTTTGACCAGGCCGCTAATCTTTATATCGGACAACGGATCATCCCTCCTCGATTCGCGCCGCCAGCGCGTCGGGGATCGGGACCGAGCGCATGTTCGGCCCCATCTCGCAGCACACGGATGTCGATTCGCCGCGGGCGATCCGGCGCCCGTCAATCTCGAACTCGATCTCGTAGGTCATGGACGAGGCGCCCTTGCGTAACACGCGCACCGTGATGTCGAGCGTATCGCCGTAGCGGGCCGGACCCTCGTATTCGCAGGATACCTTGACTCGCGGCCAGCCGATCGCCTTGCCGTCGACTACGGTGTGGACACTCGTGCCGAGCGCGTTGAGAAACTGATGCTCCGCGGTCTCCATGAAAACGAAGTAGCGGGAGAAGTGAACGATCCCTCCGAGATCAGTATCCGCGAACTCGATCTTGCGTTGGGTTTTGAATTCACGCACCAGAGCCTCCAGCGCCCGTTGGGGCACGATATCCCGCAAGCACACGCTCGTAAACCTCGATCGTGCGCCGCGCCATCGTTCCATCGTCGCGCTCGCGACAGACGGCTTCCATCCCCTGCTTCCCAAGTTGCGCACGGCGCTCGGGGTCGTGCATCATCTGCTGGAGCGCGCCCGCCAGCGCCGGCGCGTCGCCGGGTTCGAACAAAATGCCACCGCCGAGTTGCTCGATCATCTCGGGGAAGGATCCATGTGCCGGCTGCACCACCGGAACACCGTTGGCGAGCGCCTCCAGAACGAATAGTCCCTTGGGTTCGCGGTACACCGTTGGTACGGAAAGGACGTGGATCGAATGCAGGAAATCGATTTTTTGGGCGCGATCCACCTCGCCGACAAAATCGATCCGGTCGGTCAGCCCCCAGGCGCTCACCTGCTCGACGAGCCCGTCGTGGTAAGCGCGATCCCGCTCGCCGAGGTAGCCCGCGATGCGTAAGCGGACGCGCTCGCGTCCTGCGCCCGCCGCCAGCGTCCGGAACGCGTCCAGCAGCAGGTGCAGCCCCTTCTCGGGGCAAATCCTCGCCAGGTAACCGACCGTGAACGGGGCGGCGGGCGGCGGCGGTTCGGCGGGAGCGTGGCCATCGAGTTTGAGCCCCAAAGGAACACAGTCGATACGATCCGCGGGAACGCCCAGCAGTTCGGCCATGACGTCGACATAGAAGCGGCTGGTGGCGATGAACCGGTCGACGTCCTTCGCGCGCGCTTTCAACGCCGCCAGGACACGCGACTTGTGCGGCTCGCCCAGATCGTTGAGAAAAATATCCTCGCCTTGCACGGCGCAGACGACCGGGACGTCCAATTCATCGCGGATGCGGCGGGCCATGCCCAGAAACATCGAGTTCGTGAGTTGGACGAGATCGGGTCTCAGGTCGCGCAACCAACGCACCAGCCGCTCGAGTTCCTTGCGCTGGTTGCCCTCCTCCCCCTGCAGTATGGACAGCGTCAACTCGCCGAGATCACTTGCGTCGGTGGCCGAGCCCTTCTTGCCGACCCAGTTGAGCAGCCGAGGATGGGTCAACATACGGTCGATAAGCCAGGGCGTATGCCGGAATAACGCCATTTTCTGTTCGAGGTAGACATTGATCGCGCCGTAGAACACCTCTCGGATGCTCACGTCCTCCTCGTCGGTTCGGATCGGCGTGTAGGTCGGGATCAACGACACGTCGTGGCCGTCGCGGATCAGCGCCGCGGCCAACGTGTTGTCGTGCAGGCAGCTTCCGCAGTACATCCCGGCGGCACCTGCGGTGATATACGCGATCCTCATGTCGATTCCCCCCGAACGATCATCTTAAACCCGGCGGTCGCTAGAAGAAGCGCTCGAGGACCGCGCGCTCGGGCGGGCGGCCGACCAGGGAAACGAGGATGAGCGCCAGTGCACCTGCGGCGAGGATCACCGCGACCGGCATGATCCCGGTTCCGCCCACGGTGTAGCCCGGTACGGCCCAGGCGCGAACAAAGAAAAAGACCCAGAGCACGGCGACCGTCAACACCGAGGCGATCGCGCCGCCGCTCGTCGCGCGCTTCCAGTAGATCGCCGCCACGACCAGCGGCAACAGCGAGGCGTACCCGGTGAACGACCAGATGCCGAGTTTGAAGATGCTGCGCGGCGCAACCAGGGAAATCAGGAACGTCACGACGATCAGCGCCAGGACGAACAGACGGCCGACGCGGACCTGCGCCGCTCCGTCCATCTCCGCCTTGCGATAGTGCCGGACGATGTCCTGGGTGAACATCGTGCCCAGGCTGAGCGTCTGGGAATCAAGCGAGGACATGATCGCGGCGAAGACTCCCGCGGCGAGCAACCCGGCGAGGAGTTCCGGCGCGTGCTTGTCGATCATCAGGACCATCACCGAGTTGGCCGCTGGGCCGCTCAACCCCGGAATATCGCTGGTGCTGATGACACCGAGGAGCACGCTCGGGACCCACACGATCGCAATACAGATTGGGTAGCCGACCAACGACAGACGAAAGCTCTGCGCTCGTTTAGCCGTCAACCAGTGCATGAAAATATGCGGGAACATCCCGACCGACATCGGGATGGCGGCGTAGGTCAGCAGCTTCAACGGTTGAATCCGCGCGCCCCGGATCAGCAAGTCCGGGTTGTCCACGGCGACACGGTCGAGCGCCGCCTCGAGCCCGCCGAGCCGGCTGACGATCCAGAAGAAGGTCACGCCTCCGAGCACCATAAAGACGATCGTCTGCAGGGTATTGACCCAGGCCGTGCCGCGCAGACCACCGAACGTGACGTACGCCATCACGACCGCGCAAACCATCAGACTTCCGGCCCACTGCGGCACGCTCCCGTTGGTGATCTCGTTCAGCGTCAGTCCGCCGGCCATCACGCCGATCAAGAGATACGGGATCAGCAGCGCGACCAAGATGACGAACAGCAAGAGTCCCAGACGGTCGGACTGGAAACGATCACGAAAGAACTGCACCTGGGTGACGTAGCCGTTTTTCTTGCCGAGTCGCCACAGACGCAACCCGATGAAGTAGAAGATCGCCGGCACGACGATCGCGGATGCCGAGGCCATCAATGCGAACACGCCGATTCCGGTCCGGTACGCCTCGCCCGATGCGCCCAGCAACGAAAACGCAGTCATGTGCGTCCCGAACAACGTCATCAGCAGGACGAACGGGCCGATGTTTCGGGTCGCGAGGAACCAGTCCTCCCCCGTCCCCGTCGACAGCCTGCGACTCAACAACCCGACCGCCAGCACGAGTGCCAGGTAGCCGATGATGATCGCGAGGGTCACGGTTCGCCGCCGGGGTCGGATTCATCAATCCGGGCGAACAACGCCATCGTGAGCGCGACGGCGAGACACAGCAGAATGTGCCAGGTCAGGCCGATCGGCATGCCGAACAGTCGATCATCGGCGTCCCACCACCACAGGTCGTGGTGCAAGACGAACAACACGATAAGCGCGATCAGGACCAACCGGCGTGAGTTCACGTGGGCGTTCCCGCTGCTGCGACGAGCATGCGCGAATCGGGAAGATCGACCATGGAACCCATCTTCTCGAGCATCTCGGCAACCGGTTTTCGGTAGACGTTGCCAACGAGGAGATCGACCAAGGTTTCGCGACACTCGGGAAATTTCCTCAGGAACTTCGCGAAGCTAAAGTCATCGTCATAGTATGCGTACACCAGCTTGCGCATCGCCTCCATTCCCTCAATGTAACGTGGGCCATACTGCCCCAGCACGGCAGCCGAGAAATCGTTCTTCTCAAAGGCCTCGATCACCGCGTCGGCGGCAAACTCGGCGGATTTCATTGCCAGGAACACACCCGTCGAGTAGATCGGATCGAGGAAACCGAATGCGTCGCCGGCCATGATCCAACCGTCTCCGGCGATCCGTTTCGAGATGTACGAGAAATCCCGGATCGCCCGGATTTCGAAGATCCGTTCGGAGCCTTCGACGCGCCGGGCCACCTCGGGACAGATCGCGAGTTCGTGCTGGAAGACCCTTTCCAGCGATTCGCCACGCTTGAGTAGATAGTCGACGGGCCCCACGACGCCGACACTGACCTCGTTGTCCGGGAGTGGGATGTACCAAAACCAACTCTTCGCCGAGTCGGTGTGCAGGATCACGGTGGCTCCCTCGTCACGTCCCCGGTCCCGCCAGGCGCCCCGATAGCGCGTGTAGATCGATGCATGCTTGAGGACCGGGTCGACCTGCTTGAGCTTCAGCTTGCGACCGATTAACGCGGTCTGCCCGGAACAATCCACAATCACCCGGGCGTCCACCCGAGCCCGCTCGCCATCGTCGAACTCGATTTCGACCGCGCGCGCGTGGCCATTCTCGAAGACGACATCCTTGACGTTGGCGCCCTGGCACACCTCGACCTGATTCTCGGCGGCGTGGTCCAGCAGCATCAAATCGAAGTCGGAACGATCAACCTGCCACGTCTGGGAACTCTCGTGCGGGTCGTATTCGGAGAAGTAGAACGGCAGGGCCCCCTTCCCGGTCTTCGTGAAGAACTGCACGCTGTGCTTCTGGACGAACGTGCTGGATTTCATCTTGTCCAACACGCCCAAACGTTCGAACGTCCAGTACGTCGCCGGCATCAACGACTCGCCCAGACGAAAACGCGGGAAGCGCTCGCGATCCAGGAGTAGGACCCGGTGCCCGGATTTGGCGATGAGCGTCGCGGCCGTCGAGCCGGCGGGACCGCCGCCGATGACGACGGCATCGTAGTCTTGTCGTTTCGGACGTTCGCTCATCACCGTCCCCGGCACACCTTTACAGATCGAAACCGATCGTCGCGTACGCCGCAAACGGGGCCGCGGGGATCACGGATTGCGAGCCGAAGCCGCGCAGTTCGTACTCTTCATCGGTCAGGTTCTTGAGGTGTAGGTTGACGCGCCAGTTGTCACGGCGATAGAACACCGTTGCGTCGAAGACCGTGGCCGAGTCGAGCTTGAAGCTGTTGTCCTCGGCGATGAACTGATCGCCGATGAAACGGGCGCCGCCACCGATTCCCCAGTTGCGTCCAAACCGTTTGCTGACCCACAGGTTTACCAGGTGTTCGGGGGCAAAAGCCGGGGTGTTTCCGGTCCGGTCAAACGTCATGAAGATCGGCTTCATCAGCGTGCCGCCCACCTGCACGTCTTCTGAGAATCGTGTCAGCTCCGCATCCGTGTAGGCATAGGAGAAGAACGTCCGGAGACCGGGCGCGGGCTCCGCGGCGAGTTCGAGTTCGAAACCGCGCGACCGCTGATCACCTTGTTGCTGCGTGAACTGGTTGTCATCCGGGATCGGAAGATTCTTGCGGTTCAACTCGAACACCGCGAGCGTCGTCCGGACCTTGCCGCCCATGAATACCTTCTTGACGCCGATTTCGATTTGATCGCTTTCCTGGGGATCCTGACGGCCGACGACGCGCGCCGACGGTGGGGCGAAGGACTCGGCGGCATTGGCGTAGAGTGACAGGGTTTCGTTCGGAGCCCAGAGGAAGCCCGCTCGCGGGCTGATGTCGCCGTCGGATCGGGTGGTCAGGACGGTGGGCGCACCGAAGCTACTCGTAGTTGATTTGAAATCGATGTCGTCGTAACGCACGCCGAGCATCACATGACATTTCGGTGAGAACTGGATCTGATCGACAACGTACGGGGCCACGATGGTGCTTTCGGAGGTTCCCCACTGGAACGGAGCTACGAACGGGGGGACATCCGGGTTGGGATAGACCGGCATCATCAAGTCGACGGATGCCAGAAAGCCGAACTGGATATTGAAGTCGTTGTCACGCTGGGCCAGCTCGACACCCGCGAGCAGGTTGTGCTTGACACGGCCTTCACCCAGCTCGAAAACGGCCTCGAACTGATTACCGACAAACCGCTGCTGATTGTCCAGCGAGTTGAATATACGCATAACGCTGGGCGTCATCGCCAGAAAGTCCTGCCCCACGAGGGTCCCCGCGGTTTGCCAATCGAGATCGCGGTAGTACGTCTTGTTGCGGAGCGTGACGTGGTCGTTCAGTTCGATCTCATAGTCGACCTGGACACGCTGGATGGACTGATTCGAGAAATCGTTGATCGACTGGTAGGAGCGCTCGCGCGGGACGTTCGGAATCGCGCCGTTGAACAGCGGAAGGCCGCCATCAGGACTGTAGCTGGCCTCGATCGACTCGAGGTTCACGTTGATCGATCCCCGGTCGCCGACGCGGAAGGTAAAGCTCGGGTTCACCGCCCAGTGATCGCTCGCCTTGTCGTCGCGGTAACCTTCCGACTCGCGATAGAAGCTGTTCAGACGGAACGCGAAGCTGTTGTCGTCGTTGGTGGTGTTCCAATCCACGGCACCCTGATAGGTCCCGAAGCTGCCGGCAGTGAGTTCGGCGTCGAGGAAATCGTTCGCCACCGGTTGCTTGCGGACCATGTTCACCACGCCGGCCAGCGGGTCGCCACCGTACAGGAAACCACCGGGACCCTTGAGCACTTCGACACCCTCGATATTGTAGGTCGGGTAGAATGTCGCCTCAGGCACAGCCGCCCCGTCGATCATCACCAGGCCTCCGGAGATTGAATCGTAGCCGCGCAGGACGAAGAAATCGTGCACGCCGTTCTGTGCCTGGATGTTCAGCCCGGAAACGTTCTTCAGGACGTCGGAGAGTGTCACCGCTTGCTGTTCGCGGAACAGTTCCGACGAAACGGTCCCCACGATCGCCGGCGTGACTTGCGCACTGGTCGGGAGCTTCGTCCCGATCGTGTTGGATTGCGGGATCGCGGAAACATCAACGTTAATGTACTCCTCGAGGGTTGATTCTCGTTTCTCGCCATTGCCTTCCGCGTCGGCTTCGGCCGGCTCGGCCCAAGCGATCCCACCCGACAGCACCAGGGCCAGTGCCAGCGCCACGCACATCGACAAACCTTTTATAAAACCCGACACTTCAATCCCCTACGGTCACCTCGAAACTTCGAAAGCAACGATTTCTTTTTCATCTCTCAGATAAAGACGCCCCCCGGCCAGGGTCGGCACCGTCCAGGTCTTGGTCTCGAACGCTTGCACCGCGCCAAACTCGGTGTAGCCCTCGGGCGTCGCTGCGGCCAGGACCAATTTGCCACGATCCGACAGTACGATGAGCTTGCCGTCGACCGCGAACAACGAGCCGTGCCCCAGGCCGCGTTCCCGCCACAGGGTAGTTCCGTTGTCCGGATCGACGCACTTCAACGTACCCTCGTCGAAGCCGTAGAGCATCCCGCCGTACAGCACCGAACTCGAGAACTTGTTACGCATTTCTCGACTTCGCCACAGCTCTTCCGCAATCACGCCGTCGCCCTCTTTGCGGAGCTTGAGCATGATCGCACCTTTGTCGTAGCCCGTGGACAGGAACACGCGGTCGCCTTCGAGAAGGATCGGTGTCGTCGCGTTGATGCCCCAATCCGTTTTCCAACCGAGCTCCCAGTAGGTCGTCCCGTTTGCGGGGTCGAGCGAGACGATCTTGTCGGCGACGAAGACGAGAACCTGACGCACGCCGGCGACGGTCATCGCGATCGGGGCGGCGTAGCCGGCCTTTTCGTCGCGTGCGGACCAGCGTAGTTTGCCGGTCTTCTTGCCAAGCGCGAGAACCGAGCGCCCGGCGTCGCCCCCAGCGTTGACGATCAGCAGATCGCCCTCGATGAGCGGCGACCCGGAAAACCCCCAATGCGGCGGCTTGGCGCCAAACGACTCGCGCAGGTGGAGTTGCCACATCACGCCGCCATCGGCCGCGCGGACGGCGACCAGATCGCCGGACGCACTTAACGCGTACACCACACCACCATCGAGCGTCGGTGTCGCGCGAGGGCCGTTGCCGTAGCTGTCCTTGAAGCTGACACCCGTGCGAACTCGCCAGATTTCGCTGCCGTCCTTGGCGGAAAGGCTCGCGACGAACGCGTCGCCGCCATTGGCGAACTGTGTGTACA
>SMVB01114242.1_pt1 | contig 14921 bp, 14 predicted proteins | sample 2456461 | NCBI WGS metagenome assembly SMVB01 (sample SAMN11095934, study PRJNA526329) | marine sediment metagenome | biome: Marine sediment; feature: Surficial sediment; material: Deep marine sediment; isolation source: Hadal surficial sediment | place: Pacific Ocean | collected 2014-05 | depth... | reverse complement strand
CGCCACGAGTCGCACAAACTTCACGGTTGGTGTCGCCTCCGCCAGGGACGGCGTTCATCCCGCCGCGATTCGCTCGGCCGCCGAGACCATAGCCGCCATCGCTGGCGCCTCCCCTGGCGGAGAGGGAAACTTCAATTTTGCGGCGACCGCGAATTGTCCACCGGGCACACCGTTTTTTCCTGCCGCCTGGCACGAGGGTAGACCATCTTTCGCCATCGGCCTCGAGTCTCCGGGTTTATTGCTCTCAGCCATCAAATCGCTCCCGGAAAACGTTCCAGTTGGACGCCACATCGCGGCGGTAATGGATGCAGCGCTTGCACCCGTGCAGTCGAATGCTGAAAAAGTCGCCGACCGAACCGGTCGGCGATACCTCGGTATTGACGCATCACCAGCCCCCGGACTGAATTCGAGTATCGGTGAAGTCATTGAAACATTGACCGGAGCCCCGTTTGGCAACGCCTCCACCCTGCGTGCCTGCGCCAACATCACTGACGGTCTCAAGAGCCTGCAGGTCAGGACTTGCGGCTATTCCGGTTTGATGTTGCCGATCATCGAGGACAAAGTGCTCGCCACACGTGCAGCAGAGGGTCGCTACGGCATCTCGGAGTTGCTGCTTTATTCAAGCGTGTGCGGTACGGGTCTGGACGTCGTACCGATCCCGGGAGACACGTCGGTGGCAGCATTGGAATCTGTGATAGGAGACGTTGCCGCGTTATCGGCCAAGTACCAAAAACCGCTGTCCGCACGGCTGTTTCCGATCCCCGGAAAGCAGGCTGGCGAAGCAGTGACATTCGAGAACTTTCTGCTAACCGATTCTGTGGTAATGGACGTCAATTAGTTTGTGTCGGCCAGGCACCTGGTTCCGTTTTTCGACTTTTGACATTATTCTGACCACGCAGAGTCATTCGATAATTCGGTTCCGACGGACTCTGCGGCAATGAATGTTTGCCAGCGCGCCCGAAACCAGAGCATGATTTTTCGATGACCAGAACTGTCTTTTTTGATCTCGACGGAACGCTTACTGACCCCAAAGTCGGCATCACTGTCTCAATCCAGTATGCGCTGGAAAGACTCGGCGCCGAAGTGCCTGAAGCGGATGATCTCGACTGGTGCATCGGACCTCCTTTGCTCGAAAGTTTGGCAACGCTGGCGGGTGCCGACCAGTCTTTAGAAGCGCTCAACCTTTACCGCGAGCGCTTTTCCGTTGAAGGATTGTACGAGAACACGATCTATCCTGGCATTGCAGATATGCTTTCGTGCTTGTCTGAGTCGGATGTGCAGTTGTGTGTCGCATCCAGCAAGCCGCGTATCTACGTCTGTAAAATCCTCGAGTACTTCGAGTTGACGGGATTCTTCACAAAGATTTTCGGTTCTGAACTGGATGGAACCAGAGGAGACAAATCAGACCTGCTTCGCTTTGCTTTGACAGAATCACAGTCCGATGCTTCTACCAGCGTGATGGTAGGTGACCGGAAACACGATATCGTCGGCGCGAAGAACAACAACATTACCGCAATAGGCGTTCTTTACGGCTATGGTTCCGAAATCGAATTGAAGCAAGCCGGTGCCCGACACCTGGCCGATTCACCGGAGAGCCTGCTATCGCTGCTGCTCTAAATGCGAAATAGGGGGGACAGTTCACTTAATTCATTCAAGGAAACCATACCTCATGATTCCGGTAATTGAATTAAGTGAACTGTCCCCCTATTTCCGCCTATTTCCCAATCCTAGATTTCTACGTTCGCCAGTGCTTTATCGAGGGCATCGATAAGGTCTTGCGAATCTTCCAGGCCGACCGAGAGCCGTACCAGGCCATCGATGATGCCGACACGAATGCGTTCGGCTTCTTCCACGGCAGCATGGGTCATTGTAACCGGATGAGTAATCAACGACTCCACTGAACCGAGGTTTTCCGCCAGCGTCCACAACTCGATGGAATCCATGAGTTGCTTACCTGCTTTCAGGCCGCCTTCAACCTCGAACCACATCATGGCACCGAAGCCACTCGCCTGTGTTTTCGCCAGCTCGTGTTGTTTGAATGACTCAAGACCCGGATAGGCAACCTGCTTGACCTTGGGATGGGCTTCGAGGAAGCGTGCGATCGCCATTGCGTTGGCCGACTGCTTCTCCATTCGCACGGACAGTGTCTTGCATCCCTGCAAAGTCAGCCAGGCCACCATCGGAGACATGATCGAACCGGTGCTGTTTTGGATAAAACGAATCTTCTCATCCAGCTCGGCAGTCTTCGCGATTACCGCGCCACCAACCGTCGCGTTGTGGCCATCGATATATTTCGTTGTGCTGTGTAACGACAAGTCAGCGCCGAGTTCCAGCGCGTTCTGAAAATACGGAGTAAGAAAGGTGTTGTCGACAACATGTATGGCGCCCGCTGCTTTGGCAATCTCGGAAATGGCTGCTATGTCCGACAGTTTCATTGTCGGGTTCGCCGGCGTTTCCGTGAGGAACAGCTTCGTATTGTCTTTCACTTTTGAGCGAACGTCATCGGGATTCGATGTATCGGCGAACGTAAATTCAATGCCAAACCGACTGAGCACCTGTGTGCAAAGCCGATAAGTGCCGCCGTATGCGACATCGGAAATAAGCGCGTGGTCACCGGAACTCAGGAATGCCAGCATCGTGCAAGTCACCGCGGACATGCCGGTTCCATAACAGGTTGTGTCAGCACCACCCTCAAGCGCAGTGAGTTTATTTTCGAGCGCGCGGACGGTTGGGTTGCCGGATCGGGAATACGTATAACCCTTAGCCATATACGTGTCGACAGATTCCTGTACAAATGTCGTTGACTGGTAAATCGGCGTCAAAATGGCGCCGGTGGTCGGGTCCGGAGTAACACCGGCATGAATCTGCTTGCTGGGGAACTGCATCGAAATCTCCTGCGTGAATGGCCTGCTCTTTCTCGGGGGACGTTATGATACACAACCTGTGCTGCGACAGGTATGCACAATTTGCTGCTGTTTGCCGGTGAATAATTGTGGGGAATTGCTGCAGCCGGGTAGCTAGTCTCGCCTAACAACGTTCCTCGCGGCCACTTCGCTTCAAGCTGCTGGTTCCACCGTTGTAGCGATAGGTATAGACGGTGGCACCATCACGGAACAGGCAATGCACCTTGATCTCGCGCCGTTTCGGATGTTTCTGGCCGATCAGTTTGATTTTTTGCCCAACACTCACGGTGGTCTCATCGAAACCGAAGCGGCGGTTGCGCGCGGGTGGGGCCATCAGGAGATTCCACTCCTCCCCGTCTGCATCCTTGGCAATCAAGCGGTCATGCGGATTGCCAAGCTTCAATTCAGTGATGGTCAGCGTGATCTCAATGTCTTCTCTGTAAGATCCCCAACCGTGATGCGCCAAAGCGTTTGACACCAATACGAATACGGCAATGAGCACGCCTGCCGTTGCAAGCACCGTGGAGATTTTTTTCTGCGTTGCCATAACCATCATTTTCCTGGCCGCAACCGTTTTGGTCGCTGGTGATGCGTTTCGATTCAAGGAAACACCGGAAGTTCACTATCCGCTATCCATCGGCGACCGGTCTATTCCGCTGAGCGATCCACTTTGATCGTAACGGTTACCGGTTCGTCGCTGAGGCCGTAGTAACTCAATATGAATTCATTGCTGGTATAGGCCGGACCACGCGGCGACCCTTCGTGCAATTGTCGAATGATCCCGATGTTGCCGAGCGACAATAACATTCCCGGTTCGAGTCGTTTGCCAGACTCTTTCAAGTGATCTCGCAGCCATCTCACGACTTTCAGCGGCTCATACCAAACGGCCATTGAGCCAGCGTCTATCTCGGTGCCATGCTCATCATGCACCGCAAATTTAAACGTCCTTATTTTTTCAATCCATTCATCCGTTGGCGACAACATCAGGGGTTCACCCACAAACGACATTCGACTGCCCATGTTGGAGGCAATCGTACCATTCATGCTGCGCGTCCCCTCTTCGAAATAGGGATCCGGAATTTCGGCAAACGGGATAATGGCATCGAGGCCGGCGAGAATCTCCAGGTCGGTCTGCGCCTCGTTGATCGAGTCGCTACCAACCCGAAATGCGAAATCAGCCTCCAGGAATCCGCGCCGGGTCTGGTCCAGCGTCACCGCAGTGCCACTTGGAAAGATCATGCCGGCCAGCATTGTTCCGCGAATACCGCCCTTCGGAAAGGTTGCGAAATTGGGCCCGGGGTTGTGCCCACCGGTTTTGTAGCCGATGACCGGGCCAAGATCCAGGTACTGCGCCATGCGATCCTGCCATTGATAGGCTTCGGCGAGGGACATATCGTGTGCAAAGCCCTGCATCGGTCGATGCGCCATGAAGTCCTCGGCCATCTGTTTGATTTCGGCATCAATCGCCTCGTCGCTGCCGGATCCCGTGGCCGCACGTGAAATGTTGGCAATACTGAACAGGGTTGTTGCGAGGACCGCCAGGCATAGTGCCGACAAAGTGCTACCACGAATTTTCGTCATTGACTCACTCCCAAAATATTGTTCAGCGCCCACTGCACCGGGCTCTTGGTATCAGATAGTGCAACAGCAAACGCCGCGCACCGTGCGCGCATTGTATAATTTGCCGAACCATAATGTTACGAGCGTCAGAAATGATCCAACGATTGATTCTTGCCACTGCAATCGCTGTCCTGTTTTTCCTGCAATCCTCAGCTCACGGGCACCACTCCTTTGCGGTCGAATTCACGGCTGAAGAAACAGCGACAATTACGGGTGTTGTTGCAGAGGTCTGGTTTCGAAATCCGCACGTTCGCTATTTTGTGGATGTGACCAACAGCGAGGGCGTGATGGAGCGCTGGGACACGCGCGGCAGCAGCCCTTCATTGCTGGTGCGCAAAGGTTGGACGAAAACAACCATAAATGCGGGCGATGTCATCACCATCAAAGGCCACCTGGGTCGCAACGACAAGAGATTGATGTCAATCATCTTCATCGAACTTGAAGATGGAACGCGTCTTGGCCAGGGCTACTAGAGCAACACTATGATGATTGGAAATCTGCGACAAGCCGTAATTCTTGGCGCAGCAATGAGTTTGTCGCTTGTTGCACGTGCCGAAAGTTCACCGGAAGGTGACTGGATGCTGGAATTGACGGGCGATGGACCTCCCATAATCGGCTTGCTGACTTTGGAAAAATCCGGTGACGAGTGGATCGGGCATGTAGAGGGTGGCCCGGTGGAGGTCACGCTCGACGGTGACGCCATCGAAGTACTCGTTGATTCCCGCGACCTTGCTGGCTTCGTATTCCACCGGCGCCTGACGGGTGAGATTTCAGATGAGTCAATGGCAGGCTCTTTCTTGATCGAAGGCGCGACCGAAGATCCGGAACCGGGTGGCAACTGGACAGCGACGCGCAAGGCTGAGGAAAAACCTCGACAGCCTCCGAGCCCCGTCAGCATTGCTGGCATCTGGACGCCGGCACCTGGTGTGGACTTCCGGAAATATGCAATGGACCTGACGGACTCCGCCAAAGAATGGCATGCCGGATACATGATGCATTACGACCAGCCGAATGTTCGTTGCGTGTCACCCGGCATTATCGCAATGGTCGCCTGGGGTGCTTATCCGATGGAAATCATTAAAAGCGAAAACCGGCTAACTTTTCTTTACGAAGTTGGCAGCGAGGTGCGCCGTATTTATTTAGATGGGAAAAATCCGCCGGATTACTACCCGCCCTCCCCCATGGGATTTTCGAACGGATATTGGGACGGCAACGATCTAATTATCGAGACGCAACTGCTTGAAGCCAACGTGCGGGATTTTCGCGGCGAACCAGTATCGGAAGGCGCTCGTATGCATGAGCGCTATAGCCTGAGTGAAGATGGCGAATCGATGTCAGCAGTGATCACATTATTGGACCCCGACAATTACAAAGTGCCGCCTGTTCGACGCAGGAAGTGGGTACGAAACCCGGACACCGACATTTACCCTTATGAATGCGACCCGGAATCTTTTTATCGCCAAATGTACGAGCAGGATAAACTCGACATGTATTACGAGCGTTCGGCGCGTCGACAACTTAATTAAAGAATCTGCAAGGACTGATCGATGATGAGTTTCAATCGAAGAATAAGAATAGCGACTGCCACTGTTATCTCACTTTTGCTGGTTACCGGTGCTTCTTTGGCGCACCATTCTGCAGCAGCCTATGACGTCGAAACGACGATCGAAGTGACCGGCGTCGTAAAAACCTTTCGCTGGAAGAATCCGCACACGTTGGTGGCGCTTTTGGTCACCGATGAGGATGGAGCAGAAGTAATCTGGAATTTTGAAGGCAATGGCGCCAGTAATCTCGTCGCTGCTGGCTGGAGGCGTTCGATGCTCATTGTTGGCGAAAGTGCGACGATAATCGCAAACCCGTTGAAGAGCGGTAAGCCGGGTGGAAGACTGCAGGGGATTGCACTGGCGGATGGCACGATTGTCGGCGATAAGTACTAACATTGAGAATGCTGATGAATCAACGAACTCTACTCCTCGCACTTGTCACGATTATTTCCATGGCTTTTCCGTCATTTGCATCTGCGGCCGATAATCCATCGGGACCGCCACTTTCCGCTGACGGAAAGAAACTCAATGCACTGGCCCCTGCCAACCTGGCCCATCCTCGCCCTGAAGCCCCGTTCAATTTAACAGGCATCTGGACCACAAATTTTCGCTGGCCAGAGAACAAGGTCACGGGCGGCTATGAATTTTTCCCGCTACCGAAACTCAAGCCTGAAGCAGCAGCATTGTACGAAGAAAAGCAAAAAGCGTTCGCGGCAGGAAAAACCTTCCGTGACGACGCCGGACTTTGCTTCCCACCCGGCATGCCGCGAACGATGACTCGCGTATGGCCAATGATGATCATGCAATACCCGACCGTGATCGTAATGATCAGCGGTTTTGACAACGCCTTGCGCCAGATATACCTCGATGGTCGTGACCACACGGAATACGACTATCTCATCCCAAGCTATCAGGGCGACTCTATTGGTCATTGGGAAGGTGACACACTGGTCATTACGACAGTCGGACTCGAACCTGAACGTCACTGGATGCAACAGGGAATTCCAATGAGCGAGGAACTCCTGATCGAGGAGCGCATCACGGTATCCGACGATGGCAAGACGATGAAGACAGAAATGACATTCACTGATCCGATTAACTGGGAAGGCGAGTGGAAAACGACCAAATATTTCCGGTTTTCCGATACGGCTGAAATTACGGAAGTTAACTGCCTCCCGTCTGTCACCAACGAAGGCATAGAAGGTTTGTGATTGGCACCTTCGGCAATACCGAGTAAGAACGGCATTAAAACCAGGGACAGTTTACTTATATCGCGACGTGGCGTAGCAACAACTCGCGAAGTTTAGCGATATAAGTAAACTGTCCCTGGTTTTAAGATTCCCCTGCCAGCACACCTGTCAACCTCAAGCAACCGACAATGATCCCCTTAGAAACGATATTGGTTTTTCTTACGGCAGCCACTGCCCTCGCGTTGGTACCCGGGCCCGATAACATCTTCGTCCTGACCCAATCCGCCTTGAATGGACGGTCAGCAGGGATGTTCGTAACACTGGGTCTTTGCACCGGACTCATCGTGCATACAACGGCGGTGGCACTTGGTGTTGCCGTAATTTTCCAGACCTCCGAAGTTGCTTTCAATGTATTGAAAGTGGTCGGCGCAGCGTATCTAGTCTATCTGGCGTGGCAGGCATTTAAAGCAGGCTCCAGCAAATTGAAGGCGGAAGATAATGTCAGCGCAGGTCCACGCGCGCTGTATGTTCGCGGGCTGGTGATGAATATAACCAATCCAAAAGTCGCCATATTCTTCCTGGCCTTTCTTCCCCAGTTCGCCGATCCGTCGCTTGGCTCATAAACCTTGCAGATGTTGATCTTCGGTGGAATCATGATGCTCGTAACGCTCGTCGTCTTCGGTACGGTGGGTTGGACTGCGGGGTTTCTTGGCGAATGGTTACGGCGATCAACACGCGCGCAAATCATGTTGAACCGGATTGCTGCAACCGTGTTTGTTGCCCTAGCACTCAGGTTGGTGACCAGTGAGCGGTAATCCGCGAAAGCGAATCCGACCCCTTCTGGTGCGAATTGGGTAGAATCCAGATTAACTCTGATTGCCCGGCGTAAACAGGAAGAATATGGCGTCTATTTGGAAGGAGCTAAAACGACGTAACGTCGTCCGGGTAGCGGTCGCGTATACGGTCGTTGCGTGGCTTCTTCTCCAGGTCGCTGATGTCGTTCTTAACAACATTGAAGCACCGTCCTGGGTATTCAGGGCTATCCTGCTGGTTCTGGCGATCGGATTTCCGGTAGCACTCATCATTTCATGGGCATTTGAACTGACGCCCGAGGGCCTGAAGAAGGACAAGGATGCTGTTCAATCCGGCTCCCGCAAGTCCCCGGCCAGCCGCAAACTCGATTTCCTGGTCATTGGTGCGCTGACTGTCGCATTGGCGATTTTTTCTTTGGACAAGTTTGTGTGGACGGACACCACTACCGCAAACAGGACCGGCGATCCGGAGAAGCACTCTATCGCAGTGCTGCCATTCATCAACATGAGTTCGGACAAGGAACAAGAATATTTCTCCGACGGGCTGGCGGAAGAATTGCTCAACCTGCTTGCGAGCATCCCTGAGTTGAAAGTGACGTCACGGTCGTCGGCATTTGTTTATAAAGGCAAGAGCACCGGGATCGCGGAAATTGGCAGGGAGCTGAATGTCAATCACGTACTCGAAGGAAGCGTGCGCCGATCTGGAAACACCGTGCGCATCACTGCTCAACTAATAGACGTGGCCACTGATACACATGTCTGGTCGAACACCTGGGATCGAACCTTTGAGGATATATTCGCCATTCAGGACGAAATTGCCCAGGCAGTAGTGGAGTCGCTGAAAATTAGTTTGCTCGGCGAAATCCCCAGCGTCCCCGAAACGTCATCCGAGGCGTACACGCAGTACTTGCAGGCGCGGCAGCTGTTTGGCCTTCGCAATACTGACGGCTCCCGGCAGGCTGAACGACTGCTAAGGCGCGTTTTGGAATTAGACAACAGGTTTATGCCGGCATGGAATCTTCTCATTGAGAATTATTTTAGAGGTGCCGCCGTTGGAACCTGGCATCCACTGGAAGCATATCCGATGGTGAGCGATGCCGCGGAACAAATTCTGGCATTCGATGCCAATAACGCAGACGCCCTTATGGCGCTTGCCGAAGTAGCCGGACGCGGAGAATACGACTTCGAGTCCGCCAGAACCTACATGGAGAGGGCTATTGAGATCGCACCTGCCGATCAGCACCTTCTCGACAGACGCGCCATGCTGCCCGATAGTGAAGGTATAGGCGAACGTATTTCTTATTACGAACAAAGAATCGCAAGTGATCCAACCGAAGTGGGGTCCCTGTATATACTCGGGCAAGCATATTACTTGATTCGCCGTTTCGACGACGCTGAAATGGCATTTCGCAAGGCCCTGACGTTGAGTCCCAGCAGTTCCGGCACGCATTTCTCCCTGGGTACCGTACTGCTATTGGGTGAACGTTATGAAGAGGCTCTTGCGCACATGGATCTCGAAGTGCGCGACGGCTACCTGAAAACGGGTCGTGCACTGGTGTTCCAGGCGATGGGGGAAACCGATCGAGCGGCAGCAGAATTAGCAGAATTGATCGATATCGGGTATCGCTGGACCTACCAGATAGCCGTGGTTTATGCCTATCGCGGAGAAGCGGATGAAGCATTCCTGTGGCTTGACCGGGCTATCGATCGCCGCGACACATCGCTTTTTCTGCTTGAGGGTGACCCGCTAATGGACAACATTCGCGACGATCCCCGATACCTTGACGTACTCAGGAGAATCGGTCGCGGAAATTGAAATTGGGAGCTGCTCATGTCATCCACCAAAATTGATCTGTCCTGGCTTATCGATTAATTAACGCTTACCGCTACAGCGCCAATCCGGGCATTAATCACGCGAATTGGTTACAATTTACCCGAAATAAGAAATACGGAGCACGAATGTTCCGCCACTGCTTTCGTAGAGTCCACGTAACCGGTGCGACGTTGTTGCTCGCGCTCTCTCCGGCGGGCCTGTGTCAGACTCCACCAGATTCCAAAGCAGAACCTGCCTCGTCGGATACGATCGAAGAAATAATTGTCTACGGTTATAAATCACTGGGGCGGTTGCGTATTGACATGTACAAGGCCGAAGTAAAATTCTTCGATCTGTTTAATGCATTCAATAGCGACAACGAGTTCGATATACATTGTCGCCAGGAATCACGAACCGGAACTCGTATCAAGAAGCGCGTCTGTAAGCCGAATTACATGGATGAGATAATAGAACATGAGACTCAGTCTGCGCTGCGATCGGGCATTCGTTACAGATACCCTGTAGCGCTAATTCGACGAAAAGATACGCTCTTGCAAACAGAGTTGGACAATGCGTTATCTGAACAACCGACGATGGCCGAGGCCCTGAGGAAATTTACTATAACAAAAGCACTCTTTGACTCCGAGTTTCAAGACAGATGTGACGGTCGCGTCTTCCTTTGTCGACGATAAAGGGCAGAACATTTGCTGTTGCCGCTCGTTCGTGGTTTGACAAGCTCGGCGCAAGAGACAATCAATTTTGTGCTCGCCATATTTTGTACGCAGCCGGCTATCGCAAGACAAAGGAAGTTCAAATCTCTATCCACCGTGTAAACAGGGATCGATAATGGCATGGCACGAATAAAGTTATACGGCCAACCCGGATGGGGTTCTGTTTTGACGGAAGCCCAGCTCGTTTGGTACGAGATGGACTACGACTTTGAATCTGTCGGCGATCTTTTCAAGTCTTCCGCCGCACAGCGGAAAATTGCCGAGATCAATCCGGTAGGACAGATTCCGGCTCTCGTTATGGCCGATGGCACGGTCATGACGGAGAGTGCCGCAATAACGCTGCACCTGGCCGATATAGCGAATAGCGATTCGCTTGTTCCAGCGGCAGGAAGCCCGGAAAGGGCAATGTTCCTTCGTTGGCTGATTTTCATCGTCGCGAATATTTATCCTACTTTCACATATGGAGATGAGCCATCGCGGTTTGTATCAGGGCGCGAAGGGCTGGAGAGTTTCAAGAAAGCTGTCGACGAATACGCAATCAAGATGTACAGGGTCCTGGAAGACCAGGCACAGCAGCCCTGGTTTCTCGGGGAGCGGTTTTCTGCGATCGATATCTTCATCTGCACGATGACCAGATGGCAGCCTGGCCGAGAGTGGTTCGCCGACAATGCACCGAAGCTGTTTTCCATCGCAACGGCTACCGAGGAAGTCGATTCACTCAAGGCAACATGGCAGAGGAATTTCCCTGGCGAATGACTGACACGGCGATAGCATGACGATAGTCGCTGCAAGGAATGAAAGTGAAAATTGATCGATTTCAAATGGAAAGAACGCAGTGCTTGTATGAGAATGAAGTCAAGCACAACCTTTCCGAAAGTGGCGTCTCTCCACTCAGTCTCAGAGAACTGGTCCCGAAAAAAAGCCTGCGGGACGAACTGGATGCTTTGCCACTTTCCTATCCGCACTCGACCGGTCGAAAAAGCCTGCGAACAAATATCGCCCGGTTTTACGGAGGCAAGGATTACGAAAGTGTAACGGTCGTGAACGGCGGGTCCGAAGCCAATTATGTCGCGCTGTGGGGCCTCGTTGGTCCTGCGGACACGGTAGCCTTCATGTTGCCCAATTACTTGCAGGGTTGGGGGCTGGCACGTGCCTATGGTCGCAGAGCCAATGGCTACAAACTTGTCATGAAACGCGACGCGCAGGGCGTCTGGAAATGGCAACTCGATGTCGACAGCCTGCGAAAAGCGGTTAACAAAAAAACCAGGCTGATATTCGTCACTAATCCAAACAACCCGACCGGCCATGTGCTGACCGAAGAAGAGATGCAGATAATTATCGGCGAGGCGAAGCGCGTCGGGGCGTGGATACTCTCCGATGAGATATATCGCGGCGCAGAGATCAGCGGCCCGTTGTCGCCGACTTTTCTCGGTCGCTATGAAAAGGTTATCGTAACGAGTGGCCTCTCAAAGGCATTTGCTCTGCCCGGACTCCGAACCGGATGGATCGTCGCACCGCCAAAGATGATCAGGCGCCTCTGCGGATACCATGACTACCTGACACTGACCCCATCCTATTTGTCCGACTACCTGGCCGACATTGTCATGCAACCAAAGCGACGTGATGAAATTTTGCAGCGAACGCGCAGTATTATCCGTCAAAACCTGCCGGTTCTCGAAAAGTGGCTGGCAAAACATGCTGATATTTTCGATTACGCGCGACCTGCCGCTGGCGCGATCGTAACCGTCAAGTATCGACTGCCGATTGCGTCGGTGACCCTGTTCAATCGACTAAGGCTTGAGCAGTCTGTGCTAATCACCCCTGGTGCTCATTTCGGAATCGGTAACTATCTGCGCATTGGCTTTGGTTACGACATTGCGCATATTCAAAGGGGACTGCGCCGAATGGACACCGTCCTGCAGGAATTGCGAAAAAAGAAAGCGGCCGGGAAGCGTTGAATAAATCTAGCCCAGGCTAGGCCCGCGCCTACTCCTCGACCAGAGCCCGGGCGACCATCTTGGCAATCTGGATATCCTGGATGGCAACCCCCGTCAGGTCCACTACCGTGACCTGGTCCTCGCTTGTTCGGCCAAGCGCCGGGTTCTTGATCACATCGCCCAATTCGATAATAGAGCTCTCTTCTATCTGCCCTCCCTTAACCGCGCTGAAACACTCGCCGTGATCAACACATTGTGAAATGCTGTCGGCGACGACCAGGTCTGCCATTGCCAGAACGTCGGCCTCCAGTTCCTGCTTCCCATGATCGTCTGATCCCATCGCGGTTATGTGTGTCCCTTTCTGAACCCGGTCCGCCCGAATCAGGGGAGACCTGGCCGGGGTCGTCGTCACAATAAGATTGCATTGCGAAACCAGGTCATCGAGTGTATTCGCCGATTTGGCATTCAGCCCCCAGGCCTGAATACTCTCGCTAGCCTGGAGATCTTCGGTCATGCGTTTTACTTTGGCCGGGTCTCTTCCCCAAATAAGGCAATCCTTGCAATCGACTACATGCTGCAGCATCTCTAGCTGCATCCTCGCTTGCACACCCGTTCCGACAATCCCGATACGGTGGATGTTCTTCGCTGCCAGGTGTTTTGCCGCGACAGCGCCGGCGGCGGCCGTGCGCATATCGGTGAGCCAGCATTCATCCAATAAAATTAATTCGAGTTTTCCTGTTTTTTGATTAAAAACCAGAATCAAACCGTCGCTTGGCGACAGGCCAAGTTCGGCATTGTTGTAAAACCCCGATGCAATTTTCAGGACGTAATAGTCGTCACCCGCCACATAACCGTACTTGATGTGCACATCACCGGGAGGATCATCAAAATGCAAGAAGCCGACCGGCGGGACGGTCACCTGGCCGTCGGAATAGAGGACGAACCCTTTTTCGATCTCCTGAATTAGCTGCGGGACCTCTATCAGTCGCTTGATTTCATCGAGTTTGAGTACGGTTTTCAACGGCATGTCTCCCTTTGGAATTTACGCACTGTAGACCGCCGCTCAATAGCGGACAACCACTGCTATTCCGCCTTGTGGCAGGAATCCTGAATTGCGCTAAAAAATAACGTCGGCGCTGTGCAAATATCTGGCCGTTCATCACGATTCATTCCAAAAAGCGGTAAGCTGCACCAACGTTTTTTACGCAATAACAGTCGGAGCCCGATAATGCCCCATGTGAGATCTTATACCGCCCTGATAGCGAGCGCTTTGCTCCTCGGTGGCTGCGGCCCATCGACGGACCAAAATGCAGACACCGTGGTTGAGATGTCAGCCGCAACAACTACGCGAAACGCAGCAGTGGCCATTCCCGACAGCTACGGCGCACAGATAAGTGAAGATATTCTTCGGGCCGGAGGTAATGCGGTCGACGCGGCTGTCGCTACCGGATTTTCACTTGCGGTCACCTTCATTGACGCCGGCAACATCGGCGGCGGTGGCTTCATGTTGATTCACATCGACGGTGAGACCGCCTTCCTGGACTATCGCGAGACAGCGCCGCTCGCTGCGCACAAAGACATGTATCTCGACGAAAATGGCGACGTGATTGACCAGGCCAGCCTGATCGGCGGCCAGGCTGCCGGCGTGCCAGGCACAGTTGCGGGTCTTTGGGAAGCCCACAAGCGCTTCGGCAAACTACCCTGGAAAGACGTTGTTATGCCCGCGGTGAAGCTCGCGGAAGACGGGTTCCTTCCCGCGGAAGTCCAGATTGAAGACTTTAACAACATGCTCGAGTGGTTTGGCGACCGCACTAATTTCAATCAATATTTCGGTAATGTACAAAGCGGCCAGCTTTTGAAACAACCCGAGCTAGCCGAGACATTGCGGCGAATCGCCGAACACGGTGCGGATGATTTTTACCGCGGTGAAACCGCACGTCTCCTGGTTGATCAGATGGGTCGTAGTAACGGATTGATCACCGCTGAGGATCTCGACAATTACAGGGCCATCTGGCGCGAACCACTGCGTGCGAATTGGCGCGACTACGAAATTGTTTCCGCACCACCACCAAGTTCCGGTGGATTCGCCGTCATCCAGTTATTGAAGATGAAAGATTACTTGCAGCACGATTTCGAGGGCGTAGCGCACAACTCACCGCAGTACATTCATCTCGTCGCGGAAATGGAAAAAAGAGTATTCGCTGATCGTGCGGAATACCTGGGTGATCCTGAATTTGTTGACATCAGCATGGACGAATTGATCAGCGAAGAATATATCGCGAAGCGAGCGGCTGAAGTTGACCCGGAGAAAATCTCACAACTGGACGGCGTAGAGCCCGGGCTCGGATCGCCGGATACGACGCACTACTCG
>SMVB01336843.1_pt1 | contig 14924 bp, 15 predicted proteins | sample 2456461 | NCBI WGS metagenome assembly SMVB01 (sample SAMN11095934, study PRJNA526329) | marine sediment metagenome | biome: Marine sediment; feature: Surficial sediment; material: Deep marine sediment; isolation source: Hadal surficial sediment | place: Pacific Ocean | collected 2014-05 | depth... | reverse complement strand
GTTCTTGCTGCTACCCTGAGTTCCGGAATCCTCACCAACAGGTTTAACAGTTCTTCTGAAATGCCTTCTGAAAAATACTCGTTGCCGGCGTCATCGCTCATGTTCACGAACGCAAGTACTGCAATGGACGGGCTCTCTTCCGGCTGTGCTGATTCAATGGTGGCGGTTTCAGCTTGTGGGCTCGCTTCTTCGACCTGCCTGGATGCACTCTCAAACAAGGCAGCATCACGGCGTGGATCCAGTACAAACTTGTCATATGAGAAATACGCCACCGCCAGCACCAGCACAATGGTGATGGTGCGATCCAGTTTGCCGGCATTGGTCCGTGCAACTGATTGGTCGGGTTCGATATCCGATTCGCGGCGCAGACCCCCCGGCGTCAATTCGTAGGCCCAGGCCATCACCAGCGCCACCGGCGCGCCAAGAATCAACATGGTGATGATCATTTTCATCACCCAGTCCGGTGCGCCAAAGCTGTCGGCTGCCAAGCCGGCAATCTGCGCAATCAGCCAGGCGGTGATGGTATAGACAATGCCGACCCGGAATACATTTCTGCGCTTGAGTTCGTCAAAAAAGGACAAGTTCGGTTCTCATTGTTTTCTTCAGGTAGACGCAAGCCTAACCGCTCATGCGTGAAATGCCAAAATAATTATGGGCTTAAGCCATTGCCTGGGTGATCTGCCCAGCAATTATCCGTGCACCGTCTTGACGGTGGAAAACAGGTTCATCTTCTGGTATTTCTCGCTAATCATTTCCGCGAAAGGCAGAGAATGGTACATTCCGGCAAAATAAATACTCCCGCCCCACTCGGCCTTTGGTGTTACATCGGGAAGCAGGACACGGATGGCAGTGCGTTCTTCACGGTCCTGGGGGACGACAATGACGTTGTAGGATATTTTTGGCTGACCGCCACTGCTATATGTCTCGATCATGCCTTTGATTTCATCGAGAATTAACTTTTCCTCCGCACTGATATTTTCATCGACGCCCACCAGGGTGTTAATGATGTCAAGAAATTGCGCGGCTTGCGCGCGATCGGGGGTGATCGAAAGATAATCGGATACCTCAGCACGCAATTCAATTTGCATCTGCTCGGTGGGCTGTTCAGATGCCAAATCAAACTCCTTGCGAAAATCGATCTTGATGTTCCAGTTATCGGCAAACTCCTGGATAAATGCCTTTTCTCTTTCATCAAGGTCCTTATCAACCACCGCTAACCGACGCAATATACCCAGCATGATTTTTGCACCGGCAGGGTTCATCATGGCATTGATCAGATCCATGCTTTCCTCTTTTTCCAGTTTCAGGGAGCGCTTTACTTTCGTCCAGATGCTTTCGCTGCCTTCGACTCTTACCCATAAGCCGATGCCAATCATCAGGAAAAACAGGGTCAGGGCCAGCTTCAGGGACATATTGGCAAGACTCATGTAGTCGCCATCGATAATGGTGTATTTGATCAGGAAAGGTATGCTGGTCAAGATACCGATCAGTTGGGCAGATACCGAGACACTCTCGGACACGTCTTTTTTGTGTTTACGGCTCCAGACCTTGTTGGCCGTCAAATAAGCCTTGACTAAGGTGAGGCCGATTGCACCTACGATGAGGACGTTAATGAGTTGTTCGAACAGATTCATATCATTTACCTGTCAGCCAGTTTTATTTGGAGGAATGTAAAGTGCCAGAGCAATTTAGAGTGGCAGTTTCGGTTTGCGAGCATAGGCAACATTAAAACTATATTGCCAGAAATATGCAGGTAACGAAATGAGACGGCCATGAATCTCCCTTCGAAATTTGAAGATTTGAAAATTTGGGGTCAGTGCAATAACTATTACCGCTGGACGATTGTACCTTTGAATCTGGCGTGCGAGATGATGTGTGGGTGACCCAGGTGAGGGGCGATTGACGCATTGTATAAAAGTAAGTAAAATTAATAAAAGTAAGGAAATTGGAGAAAATATCATGGCACTGGCCACGATTACCAGTAAAGGGCAAATAACGATTCCAAAGGGAATACGTAAATCATTGCATTTGAAAAGTGGTGACAAGATTAATTTCATAGTAGATGGCAATGAAGTCAAATTCTTACCGGTGACCAGGGATATCAGTACACTGAAAGGACTGATCAAAAGCCCCGCCAATCCCGTAAGCCTTGAAGAAATGAACAAGACCATTAAAGCCAGAGCCGGTAAAGCCAGAGCCGGCAAAACTTGATCGGGCTGGATACCAATGTTCTGATTCGGTACCTGGTCCAGGATGACCCGGGTCAATCCAATGTAGCCAGTGAATTTATAGAAGCAAATTGCTCAGATGAAAACACCGGCTTTATTTGTCATGTCGTTCTGTGCGAGCTTGCCTGGGTCTTGGAAAGCAACTATGTCCAGAGCAGGAACCAAATCGCATTGGTCATCGAACAGCTGCTTCAAATCAGTCAACTACAAATTATGGAACCGGAGGCGGTCTGGAGAGCCTTGAGTGACTTCAAGAAGTCCAATGCCGATTTTGCTGATCACCTGATTGCCAGGGGCAATGTTGTCAATGGCTGCAGTGCAACAGTCACTTTTGACAAAAAAGCCGGTAAGCAAGACGGATTTCTGTTGTTGGAATAGTTTTTCAAACACATCCTTTCCCGGGCATCCGGAGTTCTTCTCCAAATGCCTCGATTGTGAAACCTATGTGCCCGGAATGAAAGTTGTGGGCATCCATAAAAGTTAATCCGCCACGCTCGAATGATCGTTACGGCATAATCAGATGGGTGTCCTTTAGAAACGCACATATCCCTTCCCGCCACAAAGACCGCATGTCGTATATCCTCCGCTGCAGGAATAACAGGGCACGAATTCATAGTTATATTCTGGATTTCCTTCCCAGTCGTAACTAACTCTGGTCTCGCTTCTTCCGCCCGTCCCTCCGCAAGCTCCACAGACTTTGGTTCCCGAGCCGTAACAGGTCGGACATTGTTTCGTTTCCATAACTGGCGTGGTATCCGTCACCCTGGGGGCTGTCTGGATTGTCTGTGGTTTAGTCCCTGGGATGGGGCGAGAAGCGGGGTTGACGCCTTGTTTTTTGACAGGAAATTCGACTCTTTGCCAATCAGAAAAGCTATTGGGTTTGAACAGAAAACCGCTCTGGAAGTTTATAAAGTATTTTCTGACTCGCTCCGCGACCGCTTTCGCTTCGCCTGACGCGGTAAACCCGATGCCGAGAAATTTGATCTTTCCTTTTCCTTCATAAGCATAGATTCTGCTCCACGTCATTTCTATCCATTCACGCTCGGAATACTCTTTGAAATATTCGCTTCCTCTGAAGGAAGCATATTGCCCCGTTCCCAGGTGAAGCTTGCGTAGATCCGGTAGTGGCTTCAACCTGAATCCTTCAACCTTTTTGTCCCTAGTTAGCGACTCCAGGTCATATTTTTTGTCAAAAGGCGAGGAAGACAACCAATCCCACGTGGCTGCCGGGCTTTTGGCGTTAATCCACTTTACCCAGTAAGACTCTTTGTCTTTTTTCAGGCCGTCAAACTCCAGTCTGAACGCGCGCCCGTTTTGCTTTTTTTGAATGCTACATTCTTTTGGGTAACGAAAAGACAGCTCATCATTGATACTGAACCTCGGCATAGCATCTCCTCCTGCGGTAAGTCAAAACTATGCTTGGGTCCATTCTCTTCTGAAACCCACAGTACTCAAGAATGTTTTTACAAGCGGTTGCCGAATACCGATTTGAGCTTATTCATCCAGCCAGGTTTGCTTTTGGCCTGAACCGGTTTCACACAGCATTCGGGCAAAGCAAAAAACTGTAATTCGCCAAGTTTTCCGTCCAGCACATAGTCCAATTCCAATTCCTGCTGCTGCAGGTCTTCGGCCATTTGATTGGCCTCTTTCAGATAGCTGTCATAACTTTGCTGTCGTTGTTCGACGCTCATGGGTGTTTCTTCGACCATTCGGCTTTCCAGTGCTGAACGCAATGAAAACTTTTGCAGCGTCGTTGGATCGTCGGTTTTCTGCCATGCACCATCGCTGAGGTCGAATTCATACAGGCACAAAAACAGGCTGCCGTGCCTGGCAACAAAATCCACCGCTTTCAGAATATAGTCGACTTCGATGTCGTCCATCACATAATGCATGCTCAGCCTGCACCAGCCTGGCTTGATCCCGGAAAAACCCTTGGTTACCCACTCGCGATAGGTCTCGGAGGTTTGGTCGTCGATATCCAGCAAGCGATGGCCATAAGGCCCGGCACAGGAGCAGCCAGCGCGTGACTGTATGCCAAACAGGTCGTTCAACAGCGTGGTAACAAACTTGGGGTGCAGGTATTTGCCGTTTGGCGCCTTGATGTTGAAAGAAATGATGCCAACCCGTTTGGCCGGATCCTTATTGCCTAGTATTTCAATGGCAGGATTGGCTAGCCAGCGGTCAAACACTTTCTGCAGCAATTCGTGTTCTCTTTTTTCGATGCGTTCAACGGTTACGTTGTCCTTGATCTCGAACACCATTGCGGCCTTCATGATTTGCAACACGCCCGGTGTACCGGGTTTTTCTCGCTCTTCAATATGGGTAATAAAATCCTGGGTCTCTCTGCCGACGTAATCGACGGTTCCACCGGCACTGACGGTTGGTGGCAAATCACGATGATACAAACGCTCATTAAACACCAGCACACCACTTGAGCCGGGTCCGCCCAGAAATTTGTGCGGGGAAATAAAAATGGCATCCAGGGAAGCATCGCCCGCCCAGGCGTCTGCCGGTGGATTCATGTCTATTTCTACGTACGGTGCGCTGGCTGCGTAGTCAAAACATGCAATCGCATCATAGCGATGTAACAGTGCCGCGATCTCGTGAACCGCTGACTTGATACCGGTGACATTGGAGGCTGCGGAAAATGAGCCAATTCGCGTGCGGCCCTGGTAGGCCGGGTCCTTCAGCAGTTCCTCGAGATGGGCGAGATCGATGTCGCCATTCTTGTCCAGTCGCACCACAACGACCGTGGTCAGGTTTTCACGCCAGGATATTTCGTTTGAGTGGTGCTCGTAAGGACCCACAAATACAATGGGTTGCTGTTTGTGCAAATGATTACTAAAGGTTTCAACGCTTTCCGGGCCGAGCGCTTCGCCCAGCAGTTCACAGATGCGTTTGCGTGTGACCGGCGGCAGCGCAACACCGATCAACTGCTGCAACTTGTCAATAGCTCCGGTGGCACCACTGCCGGCGGTGATGATGCGGCCACTGTCACCGGCATTAACCGAGCGTTTGATGCTGATCTCAGCTTCTCTGAGCAATTGGGTCATGGAACGACCGCTGATATCATCCTCGGTGTGGGAGTTGGCATAAATGCGTTGCAATTGTCGCAGGTAGTTTTCCACAAAACACAAGCAACGGCCGGACGCTGTATAGTCTGCGTAAACCATCAGGCGCTCACCAAACGGCGTCTGTATAGGCGCATCGGCCCCGATCAGTTCACGCCGCAAAAAGTCAAATTCCAGTGGTTTGTTATCAGTCATCGTTAATTCTAATTATGGGTAAAAAATAATGGCGCTCCCTACGAGAATCGAACTCGTGTTTCCGCCTTGAGAGGGCAGCGTCCTGGACCGCTAGACGAAGGGAGCGCGGATTGGTCAGGTTATTAAACAGGGTGGTCATGGTAAACTACCTGCCGTATCCGGTTCAACCACAGGATGTGGTTGGATTATGGTCATAAACAGAAAAGTTTTCGGGAATTTACAATCAAAAAGAACTTAACAATTTCAGCTGCGGAACATGGAATCGTGGCACAACAGCTTTGCCCGCACGCGACAGAGGTCGTGCGCCGCCTGCAGGAGGACGACTACGAGGCCTATATTGTCGGTGGCAGTGTGCGTGATCTGTTATTGGGCAAGACACCCAAAGATTATGACGTGGCAACGGATGCCACGCCGGAAGAAGTCAAAACAGTTTTCCCGCGCTGCCGCCTGATTGGCCGGCGTTTCAGGTTGGCGCATGTGCGAATGGGTGGAACCCTGATCGAGGTTGCCACCTTTCGCGGCCCGCAGCTAAAAGACGACGATGATCACAAGCACCGCAATGGTCGCATATTGCGGGACAACGTCTGGGGCAGTCTTGAGCAAGACGCAGTGCGGCGGGATTTCACCATCAACGCTTTGTTTCTTGATCCGGTCAGTGGTGAGATCAAGGATTTTGCGGGTGGATATAAAGATTTAACCGACAGAAAGCTGCGCTTGATCGGTGATGCACGCACACGTTACCGGGAAGACCCCGTTCGATTGTTACGTGCCGCACGCTTTGTTGCCAAGTTGGGCGTTGAGCCTGTACCCGATACTGCCGCGCCGATTACAGAAATGGCGTCATTGCTTTTCGACATTCCACCAGCACGTTTATTTGAAGAAGTCTGCAAGCTGTTTTTGACCGGTCACGCGGCCAAAACCTGGGAAGCATTACAACGATTTGAACTGACCCGTGCGATTTTTCCGGTATTGGCTGGTAAGGGTAAGTCCGGCAGGGCTGATTCCAGCCCGATGCTGATCAAGGCACTGGAAAATACGGACCAGCGGATTGCGGATGATAAACCGGTTACCCCGGCTTTTCTTTTAGCAACCGTGCTTTGGCAACCGGTATCAACCAGGGTCAAAGGGCTGCTTGCCTCTGGGCTGAACGAATACGCTGCGCTTGGTGAAGCGGCTGACGAAGTGTTATCAATCCAGGTCAAACGCACCGCCATTCCACGGCGGTTTAGTGTGGTTACCCGGCAAATCTGGACCATGCAACCCCGTTTCAGAAACACCCGCGGTCGACGCGCGAAGAGTCTGTTACAGGAACGGCGTTTCAGGGCGGCCTATGATTTTTTACTGCTAAGGGCGGTGGAAGACAAGTCATTGCAGGGATTGTGTGATCATTGGACTGAGGCGCAAAAGGGTGTCGTGCTCAATACGGGGCAACGGAATTACGACGATGATCGCGGTTCCGAAACCCGCCGTCGACCCCGCCGTCGCGGAACACGCCGTGGCCGGTCCCCGGCAAAATCCTGACGGCTGAAGTTCATGCAAGCCTGGCTGGGTCTTGGAAGCAATCTGCAGCAGCCTGCCAGGCAGCTTGAAACCGCACTGGCCAAAGTGGCAGAAACCGACGGGATCGAGATTTTGCAAAGGTCTTCGTTTTACCGAACTGCCCCGTGGGGCGATGAAGACCAGGGTGACTTTATCAATGCAGTGATTAGAATTGAAACAGACCTGCAACCCGAAACCCTGTTAACCGTGTTGCAGTCGATTGAAAATAACATGGGGCGTAAGCGAACAACGCGGCAGTGGGGTCCTCGATTGATCGATATCGATATATTGCTATATGGGAATCTCGAATTGCGAACTTCCAGACTGGAATTACCGCACCCGCATATGCACAAACGAGTGTTTGTACTAAGGCCTTTGTTCGAGTTGGATTCTGAGTTGGAGGTGCCGGGCCATGGAAAAGTCAGTATGCTTTTGCGGCAGCTTGGTGGTGAAGGGATTCGCCGTCTGGATGATGCAGGTGCGGAGGTAGTCGATGAACACTTTAATTGAATTCACAGACTTTTCACCCAAGCCCATATTCCTGCCCATAAAGCATTTGTTGTTTTTTGTCCAGAAAAAGTTTGCAATTGTGTTAATTAGTGGTATTATTACAACCAATCTTGGTAAGACTGCAACACATACCAAGAGCGCAGGGCGCAAAAAGATGGATACACACTCCAAAATATGCCCTTCTCCCTAATCGGAGAGGGGCATTTTTTTTGCTTGCAGAATTTGTTTGATATGGTTTTTAAATGCAATATAAACAAATAGATACAATGGACAATCCTCCTCTCCCGGTGTTTCTGATAGCATTGTTTCAATCGATGGACGCGGCAAATGGCGGGATGTGCCTGGCGTTTGATGATCATACTGACAGATCGGGCGATTGAAGGAATAAAACCACACCATGAATGATAAATTCCTCAAAATGTTGCAAAAATACAACAATAAAGCAGGGCGGAAATCCTTATCTGAGTGTTTGAATGAACCAAACCGGTTCACGGATTTCAGTTCAAGCCATGGACAATTGCTGTTTGATTTCTCGCGTACAAGCATGGATCAGGATGCATTGGCACTGCTGTTGAAGCTGGCGGAACAGAGCGGGGTCGCCAGCGCCAGGGATCGGCTTTTCGGCGGTGGAGACATCAATTTCACCGAGCAGCGACCGGCACTGCATATGGCAATGCGTAGTGACCGGGTATTGCAGGTACTGGATAGGGAGACCGCCGAGGGGGTCATCGAAACCCGTGAACGGATGCTCAGTCATGCGTCGTCACTGGCTGCCGGTCACCTGCCGGGCGAGGAGGAACAGAAAGTCCGCCACATCATTCATATAGGAATAGGCGGATCGGTATTGGGCCCCAGGCTGTTGATCGAGGCGCTGGGCAAAGAGACCTCCCCGCAGGTTCATTTCCTGTCTTCAATCGACGCACATCTGCGTAGTAAATTGCTGGCCAGCCTGGACCCGGCCGATACTGTCATCATCATTGCTTCAAAAAGTTTTACAACGGGTGAGACACTGCTGCACGCGCAGCGTGTATATCAGTGGATGGAGCAGGCATTGGGCCGCGACACGGCGCTGCAACGATTGTTTGCCGTCAGCGGTAACCCGACGGCAGTTGAAGCATTCGGGGTGCCGGCTGAGCAGTTCTACTTTTTACCGGATTGGGTGGGCGGACGTTATTCCATCTGGACCGCCGTCAGTCTGGCTGCTGTTGCCGTGATTGGTGGTGACGCATTCAGAGAATTTTTACAAGGCGCGGCAGATATGGATCAGCACTTCCAGACTGCCGCCCTGCCTGAAAACCTTCCGGTATTGATGGCCCTGACTGGTGTCTGGCATCGAAATGTTTGTGATTACCCGTCCCAGGCCGTGATTCCCTATGATCACCGCCTTCGCTCATTGCCAGCATATCTGCAACAGCTTGTGATGGAGTCCGGCGGAAAGTCGGTGAACCGAAGCGGCAATGTGGTCGAATACAAAACCGCTCCGGCACTGTTCGGAGAGGCCGGCACGGATGCCCAGCATTCTCTGTTCCAGATGTTTCACCAGGGCACCGATATCGTGCCGTTGAGTTTTATTGGAGTAATCCGGCCTGACCATGATGACGCGGAGGCGCACGCCGGATTGCTGGCCAGCATGCTGGCCCAGGCAACCGCACTGGCAACCGGTACGGCGGTCGAGGACGCACATCGGCAGATGCCGGGCGAGCGCCCGTCGGAGATCCTGTTGATGGACCAATTGACGCCGTTTGCTCTTGGCCAGTTGCTGGCGCTTTATGAGCATAGGGTATTTATTGAAAGTGTAATCTGGGATATCAATCCCTTTGACCAGTTTGGCGTCGAACTCGGTAAAGTCATGGCAAAACATATTCAGCCAGCGCTGCAGGGCGAACCGCTTGAAATGGCCGAAGGTCACGGCTTAGACGGGATTCTCGAATACATCCTGGATAAAAAATAGGCCTTCATCGGGGTGCCGGTTCAATCTGTGGCTTAGGTCGGTTATGCTTCGCATTCTTATTCATAAGCCAGGTTTGATAAGCCGCGTGATCGGGCCATAAAAAAGCATGCAGAACACCCCATACAACCCATTGGAAATCGAGGCGCTGGTACAAGCGCGCTGGGTCAGTGACAAGACCTATGAAGTCACCGAAGACCCCGCTGCCGAAAAGTTTTATTGCCTGTCAATGTTGCCGTATCCGTCCGGCGCTTTGCATATGGGCCACGTGCGGAATTATACAATTGGCGATGTGATCAGCCGTTACCAGCGGATGCTGGGAAAAAACGTGCTGCAACCGATGGGTTGGGACGCCTTTGGCCTGCCGGCAGAAAACGCCGCCATCAAAAATAATACCGCTCCAGCAAAATGGACCTACGCGAACATAGACCACATGCGCGCACAATTGAAGCGGCTTGGTTTTGCCTACGACTGGTCGAGGGAATTGACCACCTGCAAACCCGAATATTATCGCTGGGAACAACTGATGTTTACCCGCTTGATGAAAAAGGGGCTCGCGTACCGAAAGGATTCTGAAGTGAACTGGGATCCGATTGACCAGACGGTGCTGGCCAATGAGCAGGTTGTCGATGGGCGTGGCTGGCGTTCCGGTGCATTGGTTGAACGACGCTCCATACCGCAGTGGTTTTTGCGTATTACCGGTTACGCCGACGAACTACTCAATGGTCTGGATGGTCTTGATGAGTGGCCCGAAGCGGTCAAAACCATGCAGCGTAACTGGATAGGACGTTCAGAAGGCGCACAGTTTGAAATGAGCTTGTGTGACGCCACCGGGCAGATTCAACCGGGCACGGATACGGTGAGTGTGTTTACAACCCGCCCGGATACGGCATTTGGCATGACTTATGCGGTATTGGCTCCTGAGCACCCGTTGGTCATGGAGGTGACCAGCAAGGCTTGCCGGCAACAGGTCGAAGCGTTCATAGAATCAGTACGCGAGACCAGCGAGGCGGACCGAACCTCAGCCGAAGGCGGTGTGGCCAAGCGGGGTGTTGCAACCGGTGCGTTCCTGTTCAACCCGTTCACAGAAAAAGCGGTGCCTTTGTATATCGCTGACTATGTTTTAATGGGCTATGGTACCGGCGCGATTATGGCAGTGCCCGGTCAGGACCAGCGCGATTGGGATTTCGCCAGGGCACATGACATACCTATTTTACGTACCGTGAAACCCCCTTCGGATTGGGAAGGGGAAGCATATACCGGTGACGGAGTTGCAATAAACAGTGCGTGGCTGGACGGTCTGGGCGTTACCGAGGCCAAGGAAAAAGCCATGCAATGGCTCGAAGACACAGGCATTGGCGAGCGTAAAGTCAATTTCCGATTGCGCGACTGGGGCGTCAGCAGGCAGCGTTATTGGGGCTGCCCGATCCCGGTGATTTATTGCCCGGATTGTGGTGCCGTGCCGGTGCCGGAAGATCAATTGCCGGTGATCTTGCCCGAAGATGTTTCATTTATGGGTGTGCGCTCACCCATCAAGGCGGATCCTGATTGGCGTAAAACCCGTTGCCCGGAATGTGGTGCTGATGCCGACAGGGAAACGGATACCTTCGATACATTTATGGAATCGTCATGGTATTACGCGCGCTACTGCTCGCCGGGTGCTGATAAGATGGTTGACGAACGTGCCAATTACTGGCTGCCGGTGGATCAGTACATCGGTGGCATCGAACACGCCATCCTGCACCTGATGTATTTCCGTTTTTACCACAAATTGCTGCGTGACGCCGGCATGCTGAATGTCGATGAACCTGTGAAACGACTGCTGTGCCAGGGAATGGTGGTTGCCGAGACTTTTCGGCGTGAACAGGCGGATGGTGAGATCGCCTGGATCAACCCTGCTGATGTTGAGGTGGAACGTGACGAAAAAGGCAAAATGATTGCCGCCAGGTTGATTTCAGACCAGTTGCCGGTGGAAATTGGCGCGGTCGAGAAAATGTCCAAATCAAAAAATAATGGCGTGGACCCTGAACACCTTGTCGATCGTTATGGCGCGGATACGGTGCGACTGTTTTCGATGTTTGCTTCACCACCTGACCAGTCATTGGAGTGGTCAGATTCCGGTGTGGAAGGGGCATTCCGTTTCTTGCGCAGGCTTTGGTCCATGGTCACTCAGCACATTGAAGGCGGGTCGTGTGAGTCCCTCGAGATTGCAAACCTGACCGAGGAGCAAACAACCATTCGGCGCTATGTGCATGATACGATTGCAAAAGTCAGTGATGATGTTGGGCGCCGGCAAACGTTTAACACAGCCATTGCAGCGGTCATGGAACTGAGTAACCACCTGGGCCGGTTTGACGACCAAAGCGCACAGGGCCGCGCGGTTTCTGACGAGGCCTGGAAAGCGGTGGTGCGGTTGATGGCCCCAATCACACCCCACGTTTGTGAAACCCTGTGGCAGGCATTGGGTGAATCAGACAGCGTGGTGACGACGCCATGGCCACAGGTTGACGAAGCCGCCCGGGTACGCAATCAAATTACGCTGGTGGTGCAGGTCAACGGCAAATTGCGTTCGCGGATTGAATTGGCGCCCGGTTGTGATCAGGATCAGGCACTCGGCGCGGCGATGGCAGAACAGAATGTCACAAAGTACACCGCGGGCAAAACTGTTCGCAAGGTGATATACATTGCAGACCGATTGTTGAATATCGTCGTCGGCTGAAAAACTGCCGGATGAATAATGCTGGATGAATAAAGCTGGATGAATAAAATTGTGAACCCGATACGTTTGATACCCGCAGTCTGTGCGCTGGTACTGACCACTGCCTGTGGTTTTCAACTTCAGTCACGGGCGGAATTACCCGCTGAGATGGATCGTACACGGCTTGAAATTCTGGCACCTTACAGCGAGTTTGCACGACGTGTCGAAGTGTTGCTCGAGCAGGGCGGTGTGGAGATCGTCAACTCAGCAGACGGTGCCGCAGTTCTTGAAGTGCCGATGAACCGGGTGAGGAAAGAAATCCAATCCATTGGTGACAATGCCCGTGTGCGCGAATACCTGATCCGTCATACGGTGCAGTTCCGTTTGCTGGACAGCGAAGGAAATGAGTTGATTCCGATGCAAAGCATTGAACAGACCAGGACTTACACATTTAATGAGCAGGATATCCTCGCCGCGGCACGCGAAGATGAGTTTTTACGTAAGGACCTGGCAGATAATCTGGCGCGGATGGTGATCAGACGGCTGGGCACCTACGAGCAGTGATTAAGGCGCAACAACTGGCGGGTAGTCTGCAACACGGACTGGCGCCGGTTTACCTGGTTGCGGGCGAAGAGCCTTTGATTCTGCAGGAATGTTGCGATGCGATCAGGGAAGCCGCAAAAGCAAAGGGTTTTGTTGAGCGGGAATTACTGCACGTAGAACGTGGATTCGACTGGTCACTGTTGCAGCAGGCGGCGGCCCCCTCCTTGTTTGCCACACAAAAAATCATCGATTTGCGGATTCGTACCGGCAAGCCCGGACGCGAAGGTGCAAAATTGCTGACGGAGTGGGCCGGCGCACCGGATCCGGACATCTTGTTACTGGTCAGTTGTGAGCAATGGGATACGAGTTCGCGTAAATCAAAATGGGCAACTGAATTGGGGAAGGCCGGCCAGAGAATTGATATCTGGCCGATCAAGGCACAGGAATTACCGGCCTGGCTGGAGGGGCGCATGCGTCAGCACGGCATGGTTCCTGATCCCGAAGTTGTGAACATTCTGGCAGACCGGCTTGAAGGAAACCTGCTGGCCGCCAAACAGGAGATTGACCGGCTTGCACTGTTAAAGGGCGCAGGTACGGTAAGCGTGGAAGACGTTATGAAAGTTGTGGCTGACAGCAGCCGTTTTGATGCCTTTTCGCTGGCGGAAAATATGTTGTCCGGCGACTTGCGTGCCGCTTTGCGGGTCGCTGCAGGTTTAAAGAGAATGGGTACGCCACTGCCAGTTGTGTTGGGAGCCCTGGTCAAAGAGCTCAAAACTGCAGAGGCGTTCAGGCTGGCGATGCGTGGTGGTGAGAATGAAAGCACTGCATTCCGGCGATTGAATGTCTGGCAAAACCGTCAATCCGCAGTTCGCGCTGCGGCCAGAAGGCTGAATACGCGCCGCTTGTTTGCAGCGTTCAAAATGATGTCGTTGATTGACCGGCAGAGTAAAGGCCGGGCAGCGGGGAACCCGTGGCAAAGCCTGGATAAATTGCTTTTACAGATTTCGGCTTAGCCCGGGCTAATGTTAAAGGACGTTTTTACAAGACAGCCGCTGGCAATCTTCGGTGGTACGTTTGACCCGGTGCATTACGGTCACCTCAGGTGTGCGGACGATGCGCGTCGGCAACTTGGGCTGAAAACCTTGTATCTGCTGCCATCAGGCAGTCCGCCGCATCGCGTGACACCCGTGGCGACAAGCCAGCAACGCCTGGAAATGCTGAAGCTGGCCGTGCCTGGGTATCCGGGCCTGGAAATTGATGAACGTGAACTTCACCGCGACGGGCCCTCATACATGGTCGATACGTTGCAGTCGCTGCGCTCGGAATTTCCAGACCGGCCGCTGTTGATGCTGATCGGGCAGGACGTTGCCAATCATCTGCACCGTTGGCATCGCTGGCAGGACCTGTTCGGGCTGACGCACATTGTCATCATGACCCGGCCTGGCGGCAGGGCGGAATACGATGTGAAAATGGCCGCGCAGGTGCAACGGCGCAGCAAGCCGGATTTGCAGGAATTGAGCCGTTCAAACGCCGGAACTGTAGTGGCGTTGGAGGTTCCCGCGATTGATATATCTGCAACCACTGTTAAACGATTGATCGATCAACAACGGTCAACAAAGACTTTTTTACCATTGGCTGTGCGGGAATATATCCAAACCCATCACCTGTACGGCGCTGCAGACTAAGGCCATAAACGCATGCTTTGCTTTACGCGAACCACGTTGGCGGCTAAAATTGCAATATATTCCTACTGGTAAGATTATCATTTGAACAAGCAAGCCGTTATTGAAGAACTCACCACCGAACAACTGCAGCAACTCGTTGTTTCCGCATTAGAAGACTTTAAGGGTAACGATATCCTGGTAATCGATGTTTCCGGTCAAAACACTCTGACCGAACGCATGGTTATTGCGTCCGGAAATTCAACGAGGCACGTAAAGTCGATGGCCGAAAACCTGATCATGAAAGCCAAGGCGGTCAACCATCCACCGCTGGGGGTTGAAGGTGAGGGCGAAGGCGAGTGGGTGCTGGTTGATTTGAACGATGTCATCGTACATCTGATGCTGCCACAGACCCGGGCTTTTTATAATCTTGAAAAGCTTTGGGAATTCAGCGAAAGTTATCGCGCCGGTATAAGCAGTTCAGCCTGAATCATGCAATTGATGGTGGCCGCCGTGGGCCAGCGTATGCCG
>SMVB01190437.1_pt1 | contig 14930 bp, 17 predicted proteins | sample 2456461 | NCBI WGS metagenome assembly SMVB01 (sample SAMN11095934, study PRJNA526329) | marine sediment metagenome | biome: Marine sediment; feature: Surficial sediment; material: Deep marine sediment; isolation source: Hadal surficial sediment | place: Pacific Ocean | collected 2014-05 | depth... | reverse complement strand
TTAAATATGTTAAATTTTGAAAGTTTCTTACCTATGAATTCGTCATAATTAATAGGATAATATCAAAAAAATGTAAAAAGACAATATAGTTGATGTTATAACTTAAAATAAGAGTACTTAACGAGGGGAATATTTTATTTCTAGATAGAGCATCAACTACCTCTCACTTTATTAAGTGAGAGGTTTTATTCTAAATGAATTATTTAGATTTGTTTTTCCTCATTTTCATATTTAGAGATTCTACACCCAAAGAAAAAGCAATAGCAAAATATAGATATCCCTTTGGAATAGCGCCAACATATTGACCAAAAATCTCTGCATTCGATAAATGGGCACTTTCGGTAACCAGCATAAATCCAATTAAAATTAAGAAAGAAAGTGCCAGCATTTGAATGGTTGGGTGCTTGCTTACAAATTTACCGACGGGATTGGCAAAAATCATCATTATCATCATAGATAATATCACAGAAATAATCATAATAATTAATGCACCATTAATGCCATTGGTCATTCCAACTGCCGTTAGAATTGAATCAAACGAAAACACAATATTTATTAATGTAATCTCTATAATGGCATTCTTAAGTGTATATCCTTTTTTGGGTTTATTACTATTTCCATTTTCTTCAAAACCCTCAACTTTGTGATGAATTTCTTGTGTGCTTTTATAGAGTAGAAAGACCCCGCCAGCAAATAAAATTACGCTTTGTCCTGTTATTCCAGCTTTAAACCAAGATAAGTCTATCGTATAAAATGGCACATTCATGGCAATTAAATAAGAAATACCAAAAAGTAATATTATGCGAAGTAGCATCGCCAGAAATAAACCAATATTGGTTGCCTTTTTTTGCAAATATTCAGGAAGTTTACTTGCCGCAATAGATATAAAAATGATATTATCAATACCCAAAATTATTTCTAAAAAAGTTAAAGTCAGCAGAGCAATCCAGGCATCGGCATATAAAAATACTTCCATTATATTGTTGATTTATTTTGACCTATGATTAGTTTTCGATTTTAGTTGCCGTTCCTTTTTGTTTAAAATTAGATCCTTTATAATAAGCTTCGAAAGTATATGAATTTTTTTTAACTCCCTTAATTTTCACATGAAATGGAGTACTGTCTAATAATGTTTTAGGATTTTTTTTAAGCAAGATGTATTCAAAACTATTGATCCATTCTATATAAAAAGTATCTTTTTTATTATTATAGGTTTCGATCTGAATAGAATCATTTCTTTCCGCGATGGAGCTTGTATTTTTGTCTTCCAAAACTGTTTTGAATTTGCCTGTTTTAAATCTATTTGGTTTGGTTTCAGGTTTTTCAAAACAGGAAACTAGAAGTAAGGTAAATAGGATAAATAAAAGTTTGTTCATAATAGCGAAGATAAAAAAAACTTGATAGAATTTAAAACAAGATCCTTTTTTAGTTTTGGTTCAATTTAAATATTAAATTCCTGTATAATTACTTGGGGTAATTGCTTTTAATTCATTTTTTATTGTATCAGATACATTCAACGTGTCAATAAAATTTGCAATAGATTCTTGATTGATTTTTTTATTGGTTCTAGTCAACCCCTTTAATGCTTCATAGGGATTAGGATAAGCCTCACGACGAAGAATCGTTTGTATAGCTTCGCCTACAACTGCCCAGTTTTTTTCTAAATCTTCTTCAATGGCACTTTTATTTAATAAAAGTTTGTTCAATCCCTTTAAGGTTGAAGTAAAACCAATTATTGTGTGTCCAAAGGGTACTCCTATGTTTCTCAATACCGTAGAATCTGTCAAGTCACGTTGCAAACGGGAAATAGGCAATTTGGCAGATAAATGTTCGAAAATTGCGTTTGCAATGCCTAAATTCCCTTCGGAATTTTCAAAGTCAATCGGATTCACTTTATGAGGCATAGCGGAAGAACCAACTTCCCCTTTTTTAATTTTTTGCTTGAAATAATTCATAGAAACATATTGCCAAACATCTCTATCTAAATCGATTATTATGGTATTGATTCTTTTTAACGCATCGAAAAATGCAGCAAGATGATCGTAATGTTCAATTTGGGTAGTTGGAAAGGAATGATGCAATCCTAAAATGTTTTCCACAAAATTTGTACCAAAATTTTTCCAATCCATTTCCGGGTAAGCCACTTTATGTGCATTGAAATTGCCAGTAGCACCACCAAATTTTGCAGCAAATGGAATATTGTTTAACAATATAATTTGCTGTTTAATTCGTTCTACAAAAACATAAAATTCTTTTCCCAATCGGGTAGGAGAGGCTGGTTGCCCATGAGTTTTTGCTAACATTGGAATTTCTTTCCATGCCTTTGAAAGCTCTTCTAACTTTTCAATAAGAGCATTTAGTTCTGGAATAAATACATTTTCAAAAGCATCCTTTATAGAAAGTGGTACTGCAGTATTATTTATATCTTGTGATGTTAATCCAAAATGAATAAACTCTTTAAATTTTTCGAGTTTTAAAATATCAAACTTTTCTTTAATAAAATATTCTACGGCTTTAACATCATGATTTGTTACATTTTCAATGTCCTTAATTTTTTGAGCATCATTGGATGAAAAATTGACATAAATATTTCTTAACTCATGAAATAAAGAAGTATCAAAGCTTTTCAATTGAGGTAAAGGGATTTCGCATAAGGAAATAAAATATTCAATTTCAATTTTTACGCGATATTTTATCAAAGCTTCTTCAGAAAAAAAAGAAGAAAGTGCAGCAATTTTATTGCGATACCGGCCATCAATTGGAGAAATGGCATTAAGGCTTGTTAAATTCATTAGGACGTGATTTAAATAAGCTGCAAAAATAAGATATTTATGTGATTAGATTATTTAAAAACAAATATTTTTAAAGGTTTAAATTTTTTAAAATTCGCTTTGCTCGTACTTGATACCCAGCACTGCCACTAATTATATTTTGTTCTAAAATTAATTTTAATTCTCTATGAATCCAATTAAATTCTGAGCCTAATAAATATAAGGTATCCATTGCAAATACTTGCGTTGCAATTTTGTGTTTATCAATTAACCAATCAAAATTAGCTTCTATAATTTGAATTTTATTTTTGCTTGTTAGATTTTTTTTAATTTCGTTGTAATTTGATGATCGATATTCATTTATAATAAAATAGCAAACCTTTGACAGTGGACGCAACATGCTTTCATGGTTTGGTTTATTCAAATTTGTTGTAAAATAATTTAGATGAGGAATAATAGGGTCTATCTTCTCCATACATACCAATTCTAGAACCCAACACGATTTTATCGCAATATTAGTCTTGTTTTCAAATATCAATTCCAATAAAATGGGAAATAGTTCAGGGTTTTGAATTACAAATAGAGCCCCATTATCACGATATATTCTCCTTGCATTTTTAATGGTATGAATTTGTTCAATAAGACGCTCCTTGTTCATTTTTTTAAAAACAATTTTATATATAAAAAACAAATTTATAAAATTTCTTATTTTAGCCCTTATTAATATTAAAAAACACAACAAAACCCGTTTTTTGCAGTTAACTAAATATGAAAAAACAGTATAAGTTCATCTTAATTTTTCTAATTTCTATATTCACAGTATTTCAGTCTGTGAATGCCCAGGAAAAAATAAATCAATATGATGCAGATAGAAAGAGAGACGGTGTTTGGAAAAAGCATTATAGTAATAATCGATTGCGTTATATTGGAACTTTTAATCATGGTAAGGAGGTAGGAACATTTAAATATTATTCAGCTTCAAATTCTGATTATCCCATTGTCATTAAAAATTATCATAATAGTGATAATACTGCTGATGTTCAGTTTTTTACAATATCTGGAGTTTTAGAAAGTGAAGGTATGATGAAAGGTAAAAATAGGGAAGGGAAATGGCTGTATTATCATAAGGATGGAAAATCAATTATGAGCGAAGAAAATTATGTGAATGGTAAACTGGATGGTGATTATAAAACTTTTTTTCTAAATGGTGAAATAACTGAAATTACAAGTTATAAAAATGGTCTTTTAGAGGGTAATTATAAAAAATACTCGATAAAGGGCTTATTATATAATGATTTCAATTATGCCAATGGAAAATTAAATGGTATGGCAATTTATTATAGCCGTAAAACGGGCGATTTAATTAAAAAAGGACCCTTTAAAGATGATTTGAGAGTTGGAACCTGGGAAAACTATGTGGATGGAGAATTGGTAAGTACCGAACAACCTGCATTAAAGCCCAAACGAGAAGAGGAATAAATCTTTAATTACCTCATTTATTATCGATTTTCTTTGATGAATTCGCCTTTATTTTTATAAAACTTATCGCTAACTTTGCAAACTCTATTTTTATACTATGAAAAGAGTTGTTATTGGACTTTCGGGCGGTGTTGATTCAAGTGTTGCTGCATATTTACTCAAGGAGCAAGGTTATGAAGTGATCGGTCTTTTTATGAAAAATTGGCACGATGATTCGGTTACAATATCCAACGAATGCCCTTGGTTGGAGGATAGTAATGACGCTATGTTGGTAGCTGAAAAATTAGGTATTCCTTTCCAAGTAGTCGATTTAAGTGAACAATATAAGGAGCGCATTGTAAATTATATGTTTAGCGAATATAAAATTGGAAGAACTCCAAACCCGGATGTATTATGTAATCGCGAAATTAAATTCGATGTTTTTATGAAAATTGCAATGGACTTGGATGCAGATTTTGTTGCAACAGGCCACTATTGCAGAAAAGCAGAAATCGAAATTGATGGAAGTACTATTTATCGATTACTTGCAGGCAAGGATAAGAATAAAGATCAGTCGTATTTTTTATGCCAACTTTCACAAGAACAATTATCTAAGTCAATATTTCCAATTGGTGAACTAACAAAAACAGAGGTAAGAAAAATTGCCGGTGACTTAGATTTAGTGACGGCCGATAAAAAGGATTCACAAGGGCTGTGTTTTATAGGAAAAGTTCGATTACCTGAATTTTTACAACAAAAATTAAAACCTAAGGAAGGCGTAATTGTACAAATTCCTAATGATTCTAATATTTACCAAAGAGAAATTCCAGAATTTAATAGTACTGAAGAAAAAATGGAGTTTTTCAGTAAAAAATATGATTATTCTTTACATGATGGTAAAGTGGTTGCCAAACATCAAGGTGCTCATTATTTTACCAAAGGTCAGAGAAAAGGATTGGCTGTTGGTGGAACCATTGAGCCACTTTTTGTAATTGATACAGATGTAAGGGCAAATATAATTTATACGGGTGAGGGTAAAAGTCATCATGGACTCTATAGAAAAACATTGTTTATAAATAATGATGAGATTCATTGGGTTCGTAAGGATTTGGAATTAAATGAAGGGGATGAAATGAAAGTAGAAGCTAGAATTCGTTATCGTCAGGCTTTAGAAAAAGCGACCTTGTATAAAACTGAATTTGGATTGTATGTTGATTTTGAAAATGAGCAATCGGCAATTACTGAGGGACAATTTGTTGCCTGGTATTTAGATGATGAATTGTTGGGCTCAGGAGTTATTTCTTAGAATTATTCATTATTTTTTTTCTTCCTAATACTACGATTAAAATTCCCCCAAGTATTAATGTTGAAGCAAGGCTTAGACGAAATGTTATTTTTTCGGCCACGAAAATCACTCCACCAAAAGCAGCTATGATGGGAACTAATAATTGAACTACAGCCGTTTGAATTTTTGTAAGCCCATCTATGGCCATATACCATATTGTATAACCAATTCCTGAAGTAACCCCTCCGGATATAATGGCTAAAATTATTCCTTCGCTTGTATAGTATGAATTTTGTACCGTAAAAATAAGTAATACAATGAGAAATGGGATTGTTCTTAGAAAATTAAATGTGGTATCGGCAAGTGGATTTTTCGATTCCTTACCTTTTAATGTATAGAGCCCCCAAGCGATACCGGCGATTGTCATTAAAAAAAACCCTGTTAATGAAGGGGATGAAACTCCAGGTAATATTAAATAGACAAATCCTAAAAATGCTATGGTTACACCCAGCCATTCATAAATGATTAGCCTGTGGCCCGAAATAATCGATAATAAAATAATGGTTATTTGAACCGAACCGAACATAATCAGTGCACCGGTTCCAGTATCCAATGTGATATATGCATATGAAAAAGTGACAGCGTATAAAAAAAGAATCAAACCGGAAAGCCAACTTCCTTTTGATTTCAGGTGTGTTCGATTGCCAGATAGTTTTAAAATAATTAAAAGGACTATAGCCCCGGAAAATAGTCGAATATTGGTGAAACTGGATGCATCAATCGTGTTTGCTCCTAATGCCAATCTACATAATACTGAATTAGCAGCAAAAGCAATCAAAGCCAAAATAGTAAGCATGAAAATTTTTAGAATGTGATGGCTCATTTTTTACTTCTTGTCTTAAAATGTTTTATTTTTACTAAGATAAATGGTATATCTATGGAAAACAAAATTACCAAACTTTTTAATATTAAATATCCAATTGTTCAAGCGGGTATGGTATGGAATAGTGGTTATAAGTTGGCTTCTGCGGTAAGTAATGCAGGGGGTTTAGGGTTGATTGGTGCCGGTTCAATGCATCCTGAAGTATTACGTGAACATATTCAAAAGTGTATAAAATCAACCAATAATCCTTTTGGGGTTAATGTTCCTTTATTATACCCCGAATTGAATAAAATCATTCAAATTATAATAGAAGAAGGAGTTCATATAGTTTTTACATCGGCCGGAAATCCTAAATTATATACTTCTTTATTGAAGTCTAAGGGGGTCAAGGTTGTCCATGTGGTTAGCAGCGTAAAATTTGCATTAAAATCTCAGGAAGCCGGTGTTGATGCCGTGGTAGCTGAAGGCTTTGAAGCCGGAGGCCATAATGGGAGGGAAGAGACCACCACCTTTACTTTGATACCCATGGTAAAAGAAAAGATTAGAATTCCATTAATTGCAGCGGGGGGCATTGCCAATGGAAGAGGCATGCTCGCAGCCATGGTTTTAGGAGCGGATGGTGTTCAGATTGGAAGCAGGTTTGTGGCCAGTGAGGAATCTTCGGCACATATTAACTTTAAAAATATGGTTATAAAAACAAAAGAAGGAGGAACACATTTAACCTTAAAAGAGCTTACTCCTGTGAGAATGATTAAAAACAAGTTTTATGATAAGATTCAAGGTCTTTATCAAAAACAAGCAAGTCCCGATGAATTGAAATCCTTATTGGGAAAAGGCCGGGCCAAAGAAGGTATGTTTGAAGGTAATCTTGAAGAAGGAGAATTGGAAATTGGCCAGATTGCAGGGTTGATTCATGATATATTGCCGGCAAAGGAGATTATTGAAGAATTGATGTTGGAATATACTTTAGTTAAAAATGAAGTTAGCCAATATTGATGCTCAAAATTTCATATTGACATTACTCGTTGAAAAATATTTTTTCACAATTTTAATTTTTCTATATCGGCATATAGTGTATCCGAATTTCAAATAACCACACCATCAGAAGGATTCTTAACGGCATTTTTACGGCAACGTTCAAATTACGAATCTGGAAATATCTAAATTAAGCTTTATTTTTAAGGTTATTTTTTAATAAAATAAATACTACTTTGGAATCTTAATCTCGTACATTTTTCTAGATTTATTATTCAATTTATTTTCACGCAACCAAGGATTGTGCAATTTTAATTCTTTATAATTTGTATCAAAATTTTTTGCAAATAACGCAATGTTTTTAATTACAGTATCAACCTTCACAATATAAGTTGGTTTTAGTACATACAAATCTTCTTCATCAAAGTAAAAGCCATACTTTTTAGGATGACTTAAAATTTCTTTAGCCGCAACAATTCTAGGGATGTATCTTTCCGTATTTTCACCGGCCAAAACATCGTAGTAATTATCGACCATTTGCTCTTTCAATTTTTTATCGATACCGTAATTTCCTCCATGATATGCTGCGGCTGCTAAAGTCCAACTACCAAGTCTTTTTTTAGCAACGATTAGATAATCGCAAGCTGCCCGAGTTGCTTTTTCTAAATGATAACGCTCATCGACATTTGCATTCACTTCCAATCCATTTTCACGTGCTGCACCTTTTAGCATTTGCCACATTCCCTTAGCGCCAGCAGGTGATGTAACATTTCTCAAATCACTTTCAATGACTGCCAAATATTTAAAATCATCTGGAACTCCTTTTTCCTTTAATATGGGCTCAATAATTGGAAAATATTTATGAGTGCGTTTGAACCATAATAAGGCATTGGATTGCCAATAGGTGTTTACTAATAATTCACGATCAATTCGTTCTAAAATATCTGTTTTTTCCAGCTGAACTCTTTCACCGGCGAAGGTTAAATTTTTAGGAATTTTTAGCGCTTTTATTTGATATATGTCATTGGGTTTGTTAGAATCACCTTGAAGCCCAGAATTTTCCTGAGCACTTGTTTTATCGGCATTGATGAAAAAATAACCTACTATAATAACACTTAATAAGACGATAAATCTTGGAGCATTTTTCATAAAATCTACATTTAATTAGAAGGGATTTTCAAATGTAATAAAATTTTTGGCGAATCTGTCTTTTTCTGACAAAATAGGATTTTCAATACCCCAATCGATGTTTAAATCTTCGTCATTCCATAAGATGGATGCCTCACTTTCAGAATGGTAATAGTTTGAACATTTGTAATTGAGAATGGTATTATTTTCTAAACAAATAAATCCGTGAGCAAACCCTTCCGGAATATAAAGTTGCTTTTTATTTTCTTCACTAAGTACATGTTTGAAATGTTGACCAAAGGAATCAGAATTTTTTCTTAAATCAACAGCCACATCTAAGATGCTTCCTTTTATAACCCTAATTAATTTGGCTTGGGCATAAGGAGGTAATTGAAAATGCAAACCTCTTAAAACACCTTTTTGCGACATGGATTCATTGTCTTGTACAAAATTTGTTTTTATGATTCCGGCTAGTTTCTTTTGATTGAAAGATTCCATAAAATAACCTCTGTTATCGCTTATTATATTGGGTGTTATTATTATCAGATCTTTTATGTATGTTTTTTCAATAATCACTTTGGCAAGTTATTAAAAATCTCTTGAAGAATATGATTAATTTTTTTAGACTTATTTAAAATCATGGCATGAGTTCCTCCTTCAATTATTATACAGTTTTTAATATATTTTATTGGGAAAATACGGTCTTCACTTCCATGAATATGCACCAGGTTTTCGCAATGATAATTAGGGTTCCAGTTAAGTACATTGTAAATAGCCCAATCTAAATATTTTTCGTCTTTTACTTCAAAAAATTTATTGTACAATTCCGCCTTTTTTTTTAGAGTCTTGGTGAAATTATACTTTGAGAAATCATTAATTTCAGCAATTTTTTTTGAAGGAAATAATTTGTAGAGTTTCGACTTTTGAAAGAATTTTAATCGTTTAGGAATTTCATTTTTATTCTTAATACTTGAAATTATTATTATTTTATCGGGATGAATAAATTTACTCATTTCCTGTACAATAATTCCGCCAAATGAAACACCAACCAAAACGTGGTTAGGATGAATTATTTTTTCACACATCCTTTTGGCATAATGTTCTAAACTCTCATCAGGAGAATCGGGTATGATCCATTCTAAAAACTTGAATTCAAATTTATCTTTGTCCAAACGAATATGTTCAAATATTTTTGAACCGGCAGCCAATCCGGGCATAAAATAAATATGTGTTTTATTCGGCATGTATCATTGATAAAATGATTGGTTTCAAACCACTAAAGAAAAATTCAACAGCAATAACCATAACAATCAAGCCCATTAACCGCATCATAACTTTATTACCGGTTTTCCCTAATTTATTAGTGATTTTACTCGATCCGATTAATATGAGATAGGTTAATATTAATACGGCAAATATGACCGATATTAAAATTATTTTTTTGATAATAGATTCAGACCCTTCCATTAAAATTATGGCATTGGTTATGGCCCCTGGGCCGCATATCATAGGAATAGCAAGGGGAGTTATTGAAATATCATCCACATAGGCATTAATTTTATTTTCATCATCAGAATGTTTAATTTTCCCCAATCTGGCTTGTAACATGTCCCAACCCATTGCAAAAAAAATAACACCTCCCACGATGCGGAAACTATGTACTGAAATACTAAAAAACTTAAACAATATTTGACCGGAAAAAGCAAAAGCTATAATTGTTAGGAAGGCCACAATACTTGCTTTCTTAGCCGTATATTTTCTTTTTTCATCACTTAATGATGCTGTCATGGTCATGAAAATAGGCATGGTGCCTAATGGATTTATCAATGTAAAGAAAGATGTAAAAACCAACATTGCAAAAGTGTAATACGTATCCATGCTCTAAGCTAAATTAGTTTCTTTTACCCATTCAAACCTTACCATTCCATCTTCATCTATTTTTGACAATATTATAGGATGAATGGTATTAACCAAACCGGGATCCCAGGGAGATTTAACTTTGACATAATTTTCTGTAAACCCATGGATATAGCCACCTTTGTTTTCACCTTCAAATAACACTGATAACTCATTTCCAAGTTGACTTTCATAAAATGCCCTACGTTTTTTAGAAGATAACCCCCGAAGCATTTTACTTCGTTTACTGCGCACATTTTTCGGTACAACACCTTCCATCGAGGCGGCTTCTGTATTAGGGCGTTCAGAATAAGTAAAAACATGTAAATAAGAAATGTCTAATTCATTTAAAAAATTATAAGTCTCTAAAAACAATTCATTTGTTTCACCCGGAAAACCAACAATAACATCAACACCTATACAAGCATTGGGCATTTTCTTTTTGATTTGTTCCACTCTGCTTATATAAATCTCTTTCAAATACCTTCTTTTCATAAGTTTGAGTAAATGATCACTTCCACTTTGTAAAGGAATATGAAAATGGGGGACAAAACTATTAGAATTAGCAACAAAATCAATCGTTTCATTTTTTAATAAATTGGGTTCAATAGAAGAAATTCGTAAACGATGAATTCCCTCAACCTTATCCAATGCCTGAACCAATTCAAAAAATGTGTGTCTATGTTTTAAGTTTCCGAACTCTCCTTTACCATAATCTCCTATGTTTACTCCTGTTAAAACGATTTCTTTAATTCCTTTTTCAGAAATTTCCTTTGCATTTTTAAGTATGTTTTCTAATGTGTCGCTTCTCGAAATCCCTCTTGCAAGTGGAATTGTGCAATAGGTACATTTATAATCGCAGCCATCTTGTACTTTTAAAAAGGCCCTGGTTCGATCACCAATAGAGTATGATCCTTCATAAAAGTCGGCTTCATCAATTTCACATGAATGTATTTCACCCATGTCATTTTTAGAAAGATCGTTGATATAATCGGTAACTTTAAATTTTTCTGTGGCACCTAAAACTAAATCCACACCATGTATATTGGCCAGTTCTTCAGGTTTTAATTGTGCATAACATCCAATGGCAATCAAAAAAGCCTTATCATTTTGTTTTAAGGCTGATTTTACGATCGATTTGAATCGTTTATCTGCATTGTCGGTAACCGAACATGTATTGATTACATAAATATCTGCTTTTTCATTAAATTCAACTCTTTCATATCCTTTACTTTGAAAATTTCTTGCAATGGTTGAGGTTTCAGAGAAGTTTAATTTACATCCCAAAGTGTAAAAACCAACTTTTTTTTGTGTCTGCATTGATGTATATTTATCGTTCGCAAAAATACGATAAATTATGATAGCCAAAACACCAAACCCACCTTATTATGCTGTGATATTTACCACTTTACGAACGGATATTGATGAGGGATATGAAGATACAGCATTGAAAATGGAAGAATTAGCCAAACAACAAGAGGGGTATTTGGGAATTGAATCGGCTAGTAGTGATGTTGGAATTACAGTTTCCTATTGGAAAAGTGTTGAAGCGATTATTAAATGGAAAAATAATATGGAACATACTATGGCACGCGAAAAGGGTAAGGCAATATGGTATAAACAATATCAATTGAGAATATGTAAGGTTGAAAGGGATTATGGATTTGAAAGACACTAATTTCACTTCTTGAGTATGGATCAAGGGAGATATTTTTTTGGTTCAGCCCAAATGATTCGCAATACCTAAAGCCGAATATACCATTGTGTGACGAATAAATCTAAAAATCCAATTTGGCTAAAATGGGTTCGTGATCAGAATACTTCACATTAAAATTTTGATGTTCTTGCACATCAAATTTATCATCTACCAGTATAAAATCGATTCTCAAAGGGTAATTGTGAAAGTCAAAGGTTTTGCCAAAACCCCTGCCCGCTTGTAAAAAAGTATCTTTAAAATCACCTTTTAATTTACGATACACCCAGGAATATGCGGTATTATTAAAATCACCGCAAATGATCATTTTGTATTTGCATTTTTTTTTGTGCGCCAAAAATTGTTCAACTTGTGGCTGTTGTTTTGCAAACAAAGTTGCCAATCTATTCAATAATTTTTTAGAATTATTTTCAGTTAATTCTAAGCTATCTATTTCAATACCAAATGATTCAAGATGTAAATTGTACACACGTATCGTATCTTCAGCTTTTAAAATATCAATAAAAATGGCGTTGTTTGACGTTTCTTTAAAATCTAAGGACCCCTTATTTATTATCTTATATTTTGAAAAAATAGCTTGGCCAAATTCACTTTTCCCTTTCAATTTTACATATTTATAGGGGAATTTAAGATCACTTTTTGCCGAGCTATAATATTCTTGTAAGGCAATAATATCCGGATTATTTTGTGTGATGAAATCAGAAATTTTATTTGAAATATTTTTAGTTTTTATCCAATTGTATCGATTAAAAAGATGAACATTATAATTCATAATTGTTATATCTGAATCATTAACTGACTTTTTTCCATTAAATTTATAAGGAAAATAGGAGAAGAATATAGTCAGTAGGATACAAATTGCTGAAAGGAAGAATTGTTTTTTAACACCGTTAATGACCCAATAAATAATAAATAAAAAATGAGCGAAGATTAAAAATGGTACTGTTAAGCTTAGTACAGAAATTACAGGAAATGATTTTGGTTTAATGTATGGAATTGCAATGCTCAAAAACAACAATAATGCAAAAATGTTATTGATAAAATAAATTACTTTATTTAAAAGAGATAACTTTTTCAAATGAATGGATTTATCGTTGTATTAATCTTTTCCAATTTTAAACAAAAAATCTTTTTCTTCTTTTGTCAATGTTTCGTAACCGGATTTGCTGATTTTATCTAATATTTTATCAATTTTTATTTGGCGGTTTTCCGTATCCTTTTCTTTTTGTTTATCGTTTTTCTTCCCTTTATAAACAGTTTTTAAAGGTTTTTCTTTATTTACCTGAAATAAATTTCCGGCCCATTGAACCATATTCTTTCCCTGATTCAGCTGGGTAGTTAATAAGTATCCGATAAGGGCACCACCCAAATGCGCCAAGTGACCACCGGCATTACCATTAGGAATTTGAATCAAATCAATAGCGATTAGGGCTACCGCAATATACCATAATTTAATACTTCCAATAAACCGAAATCGTATTGCATAGTTAGGAATATAACTACTTATTCCAACCAAAATCGCTGTTACTCCTGCAGAAGCTCCAACCAAATATGTTTCATGAGTCTTCAATGCAGGAAGATAATTATAACTGAAAATAAAAATTAATCCGCCAGATAATATTCCAAAAAGATAATAAAGCAAAAATTGTTTCTTATTTAAATAATCTAAAAATATGTTACCAATATAAAATAGGAATATCAGGTTAAATAGAATATGTATAAAATCACTATGCAAAAAACCATAGCTAATAAGGGTCCATGGCCGAAATATAGCCAAATCAATATGTGGAGATAAGGCAAACCAATTGATTATAAAGTTACCCTCAAATCCCATTAAAAATGAAAATGTGTTGAAGAGGTAAGTCAATAAAAATAATACAACATTGATATAGATGATTTTTTCTACAGCATTGCCTGATGTATATTTATTTAATATGTTGTTAAACCAGTGACTCATTTAGGGATAAATTTAAAACTAATTCCAACGATTGAATTGATTCTTCTTCCAATATCGCATCATAATAAAGCCTATTAAAGCTCCTCCAACATGGGCAAAATGAGCAATTCCACCTCCAAAAAGTGAAAATCCTGTCACTCCTGAAAATAAATCCAAACCAATTAAAACAGGAATAAAATACTTGGCTGCAACAGGTACTGGGAAAAATATCAAGGCCAATTTAGCATTAGGAAATGACATACCAAAAGCAACCAAAACACCATATACTGCTCCGGATGCACCAACCGCTGGGGTATTATAAATATGATAAAAACCGATCAATTTTTTCTCAGAAATTTGAGTTAGGATATCAGAATTATATCGACCAGATTCTAATAGGTTTTGTATATCGCTACTTTGCATGCCAATGGCAATGAGCTCATTATAAACATTGTTGAATTGAAAATAATTCACTGCGGTATAAATCAGTCCGGCACCTATTCCTGCAGAAAAATAGAAGAATATAAATTTATTTCTACCCCACATTTGCTCTAATGGTGAACCAAAGGCCCAAAGGGCATACATATTGAATACAATATGCATAACACTGCCATGCATAAATATATGACTTACGAATTGCCAATACCCAAAATGATCATTTTTAGGAAAGTATAGAGCCAGCCAATTGCCTAAATCTATACCCGCTAAGAAATAGCGTGAGGCGAATAAAATAACATTCAATATAATTAAATGTTTAATTGCTTCAGTAAGTCTCCCCATATTATTTTATAAGTTAAATTTTTCTTCTAATTCTTCAATTGTCAAAGTAACAAATGTTTTTTTACCAAATGGTGAATAATTTGGTTCTTTGCAATAAAATAATT
>SMVB01258072.1_pt1 | contig 14933 bp, 11 predicted proteins | sample 2456461 | NCBI WGS metagenome assembly SMVB01 (sample SAMN11095934, study PRJNA526329) | marine sediment metagenome | biome: Marine sediment; feature: Surficial sediment; material: Deep marine sediment; isolation source: Hadal surficial sediment | place: Pacific Ocean | collected 2014-05 | depth... | reverse complement strand
CACAAGACTTCTGATCCAAAACAGGTGGCTACGGCTATCATTCGTGGAGCTTTTGAGTTTCAAGGCCAAAAATGCAGTGCCGCGAGTCGTTGTTATATCTCCAAAAATATATGGAATGACGTCGAGAAACACCTAAAAGCAGACATCGCTTCATTCAAGATAGGCTCGCCGGAAGATATGAGCAATTATATCACCGCGGTAATACACGAAGGTTCGTTCGACAAGCTCGCAGGTTTTATCGACCAGGCCAAAAACGATAGCGATGCGGAGATCATTGCGGGAGGTGGGTATGACAAGAGCAAAGGTTACTTTATAGAACCTACGGTTATAAAAACGAACGATCCGAAATACACTACTATGTGTACGGAACTATTTGGCCCAGTATTAACCGTTTATGTTTTTGATGACAACGCCTGGGAAGAAACACTTCATCTGGTTGATGAAACCAGTGAATATGCTTTAACCGGTGCGGTTTTTAGTGAAGATCGATACGCCTTGGAACAGGGAGTGAGAATATTGGAAAACGCTGCCGGAAATTTCTACATCAACGATAAACCGACTGGAGCTGTAGTGGGGCAGCAGCCGTTTGGAGGAGCTCGTGCCAGTGGAACGAACGATAAGGCGGGTAGTAAGTTGAATTTATACCGTTGGGTTTCGCCAAGAATGATAAAAGAAACCTTTGTTACTCCAACAGATTATAGATATCCGTTTTTAGGATAGAGTACTAAATAATGATATAAAATTCATGAATCTTGTTTATAATAAATTATTTATTCAATTCATATAAACACATTCAGCAGTAAGTATATTTTAAGAGATCACATTGAAAACTCTATTTTACAATAATCCTGGCAGTTTTAAATATGTTATATTCCTGACTTCCCATTTTAATCAGGTAAATACCACTGGAAACACCAGACATATCCAGATCTAAATTATATCTATCACCTTCTTTAAATATATTATTTAAAGATAATTGTTGGCCTAACATATTAAAGACACTCACAGATGCTTTACCATCAAAACTTGTAATTAATGAAATATTAAACCTATTGTTTGGTAGGGCAATAACAATTAAATCTGCTTGAGCTATGGATAAATCATCCAAACCTAAAACCCCGATGTTTGCCGTATAATCTTCTGTTTCACCATATTGAGTTACCTCACAGGCATCCGGTGGGACCGGAGCATTCCAATTAGTTTTAGCACGCATTGTGTGTTCACCTAAAGTAGCATTAGCCGGAACTACCAAATCCATTGTTTCCGTATACGTACCGGAGCCTTGCCCTGGGGCAATCACATAATTATCTACGACTAATTCATTTGCGGTATATACATAATCATCATTATAATCGATCCAAACACTTACAAATTGATCTCCGTATCCTGTAGTAATCGTTAAATCATATGTGTTGCCTGGTGATAAATTTGCTATAAGATGAGTAAAGTCTCCATAGCCTTCACATCCCGATGGATTGTTTATTTCTTCAATTTGAAATAATTGGAATCCATCGCCAAAGGAGCAATCCATACTCGGTTGACAGATCACATGTTCAATTACAACTGAAACTTCATCATTAGAAGTGTCACCGTCTCCACCCAACAAGGTTTTGGCACTAAGGTTATAGGTGCCTAAAGCTGAGAAATCTGCGGTTTGAGAAAAGTCATAACTTAATTCTTCTTCAGAATTGATAGTTCCTGTAAAAGTTTCAACTACGGGTGACCCTCCATCCAGAATATATTGTACTTCAAAATTCGATTGCGGACTTGCACCAAAATTTTTGATCGTAATTGATATGGTCTCAATTCCCAATCCAGACCCTGATACAGGGGATGTTATAGCTAGAACCCCAATATCATTATTCAACAAATGTGTTACTTCTTTTGTAAAATCATCATTATTTGTAAACTCATCACCAACTAATATTGTTTTGGCTTCAATAGTATAGGTTTGGCCGGATGTTGATAAATCAACAGTTTGTGTAAATTGATAGGTTGCTGTATCGCCAGCGTTAATGGTCCCTGTAAATGTTTCAGCAGCCACTAAATTTCCATCAACCCTGAGTTCTAAAGGAATATTGGATTGTGCGTCAAGACCAAAATTACGAATACCAATCTCAACGACCTCTGCATTGGTTAAAATCCCATTAACGGGTGTAATTATGTTATTAACTCCAACATCTTTTGCAAAAACGCCCAACTCGCTAAATCCAAAGATATAAACCCCAGAATTGTCATTTATGTAGATATTTGCTGTTACCGGTGATGGATAAACACCAAATGCACCTCCAAAATTTTCACCTGTAGCATTATTAGTATCATACACATCTGCCAAGACTAACTGCGAAGGATCTGTAATATCAAATACTTTAAATCCTGCGGTATAATAAGAAGCATACGCATAATCCCCTATTACATAAAGATTATGCACTATAGCGGTTGGGTCTGCTACATCACTAACTCTAAAAGGATTATTAATATCCGAAATATTCCAAACACTAATATCGGCTTGAGGATGATTAGCTCCTTCATCACAGATATACAGGTAGTTACCATCTGTAGAAATATCTCCTTGATGATGATATGATATGGTAGGATCTGTTATACTTGAAAGTAATATAGGTGCGGCCGGGTCTGTAACATCATATAAATTTGTCCCGGATCCTCCATGACAATCGATCATTAAATTACCTCTAACGGTAACATCGTGACCTCCGCTTCCTACCTGTATTAAAAACAAGGGAGATGTAGGATCTGGATTTAAATCATATATTCTAACTCCTGGAGAGGAATTAAACATATATCCTCTTTCATCTATAAAGATATTATGTGGAGAGGGAAAACTCCCCACAATTTGTGGGTTAGTTGGGTCGCTAAGATCAACCACTCTGCCGGTACCTCCACCTGATGTACCACAATAAGCGTAATGATCCCATACCTTAACATCAAATCCGGGAACATTAGTGAGGTGTGCTACTTGTACAGGTGTTGTGGGGTCTGTAACATCTACAACAGACATTCCATTACCTCCTACTATGGCATATACGTTTCCAGTGTTCGCATCGATATACTCCCAAATATCGGTTCCTGAATTACCATTTGTAAGTGACCCTTTTAGAGTAATGGTTTGTCCAAATGTCAATACCGGTACTAAAAGAAGTAAGATTTTTAAATATTTCATAGCAATACTTTTTTAAAAAAAATTTTCGTAAATGTAGGTCTTTTATTATTGATTAACTCATTTAAATTTCAATGGCAGATGCACCACAGACTTGGTTTCAAAAAAATCCTCTTCAAAATAATTGGCTAACGGATACACCGTGGCGTTGGGAAATTTTGAAAGCTCTTCTCTCAAATCGCCTCCCTTTAAATACAGGATGCCATTTTTTAATTCGTGAAGGCTTTTTTTGGTTACGTGGTATCTGGTCCAATGCACAAAAGTTTCCATTTGTGCAACCGCCCTACTTATAATGAAGTCGTATTGACCCTTATCGGTTTCCACGCGGGCATTGGTGGCTTGAATATTATTAAGTCCGAGACCCACGGAAACTTCTTTAACAACCCTTATTTTTTTGCCGATACTATCGACCAAATGAAAATGTGTATCCGGAAACAGAATTGCCAGAGGAATCCCCGGAAACCCGCCTCCGGAGCCTGCATCCAGCAATTTTGAGCCCGGATGAAAAGATAGCACCTTCGCGATTCCCAATGAATGCAATACGTGTCTTAAATAGAGCTCATCGATGTCTTTGCGAGATACGACATTGATCTTAAGATTCCAGTCTTTATAGAGGACAGATAGCAGCTCAAACTGCCTTAATTGCTCGTCAGAAAGGTCTGGAAAGTATTTTAATATGATATCCATAAGGAATTATTAACGGCAAAAGTAGGATATCTTATATAAATTTTAAGAAAAGCAATCTCTCTATTACATTTAAGATGTGTATTTTTGCATTTTCCTGTTTTCAGGAACTCAATTAAAAAGACAAGACAGTGACCATAGCTAAGTTAAAATTCTCAAAAGTAGATTCTGCAAAGTTTTTCAGGACTCTCAACCAACGTGTAAACAATTATTTTAAGGACAACAACATTTCCCGTAATGGAAATTGGAAACTGCATTTAAAAACCGTCATTATGTTTTCGTTGTTTCTTTGCCCTTACTTTTTATTTTTAACACTTGATTTTCCTTGGTGGGCTCTATTGCTACTTACCATAGTGATGGGTGTAGGAATGGCGGGTGTTGGAATGAATGTGATGCATGATGCCAATCATGGGGCTTATTCTTCAAAAAAGTGGATCAACAAAGTGATGGGAGGCAGTATGTATATTCTCGCAGGGAATGTATACAACTGGCAAGTACAACACAATGTACTGCATCATACCTATACAAACATCCATGGGCACGACGAAGATTTGGAAGCGGGTAGAATACTTCGTTTTTCCAAACACTCTAAATGGCATAGATTTCATAAGTTTCAACATATTTACAGCATTTTCTTTTATGGTTTGCTAACTATTAATTGGGTCGTGACTTCAGATTTTATGCAGACCAAACGCTATCTCGCTCAGAAATTGTCCTACGGGAAATTACCTACTCCTATGAAGCAATGGAGTGTTTTAATTATCACCAAACTGATTTATATCGGAATTTGGATCTTGATCCCTATGCTGTTTTTTGAGATCGCCTGGTGGAAAATCTTAATTGGGTTTTTTATTATGCATTACGTAGCCGGTATAATTTTAAGTATGGTATTTCAGTTGGCGCATGTGGTAGAAGATGCAGATATGGTACTCCCGGATCCATCAGGAACGATGGAGAACACATGGGCAATTCATCAACTATTTACTACGGTGAACTTCTCGACAAAGAACAAGATCACGAATTGGTTTACCGGTGGATTAAATCACCAAGTGGAGCATCATATGTTTCCTAATATCAGCCATATACATTACACGAAAATTTCGGCAATAGTAAGAAAAACGACGAAGGAATTTAACTTACCATACAAAGAGTACAAAACAACCCGTAAAGCACTTATTGCCCATTTCAAACACCTTAAACAAATGGGGATGAAGCCCGCTCTCTCTGTTTAAATGCTATGAACTCAAGACTCTCCAACCGTGTGAATAACATGGCTACCTCTGCCACCTTAGCCATGGCGGCAAAAGCGCGCGAATTAAAAGAACAAGGAAATGATATCATCGGTTTAAGTTTGGGAGAACCAGACTTTACGGTACCTGAATTTGTCAAAGAAGCAGCGATTCAGGCGATTAAGGACAACTACCATTCGTATACACCGGTAGATGGATATGGTGATCTAAAACAAGCCATCATCACCAAATTTAAACGAGACAATAATTTAAGTTATACCCCCTCACAGATCGTAGTTTCCACCGGTGCAAAGCAATCTTTGGCAAACCTTGCGCAGGTATTGTTAAACGAAGGTGATGAAGTATTATTACCTGCGCCTTATTGGGTAAGTTATAGCGATATTAGCAAAGTGGCGGGTGGTATTCCTGTTGAGATTTCTACAACAATTGATAATGATTTTAAAGTTACTCCTCAAGCCCTGGAGGCCGCTATCACGCCTAAGACAAAAATGATGATCTACAGTTCCCCTTGCAATCCAAGTGGTTCAGTCTATTCAAAAGATGAACTTCGTGCTTTGGCCGATGTATTGGTGAAATACCCAAACATAATTGTGGTGAGTGATGAGATCTACGAACATATCAATTACGTGGGCGGACATGTTTCCATGGCTGCTTTTGAAGATATGTACGATCGTACAGTGACTGTGAATGGAGTGTCGAAAGCCTTCTCGATGACGGGTTGGCGAATCGGATACATGGGAGCACCGGAATATATCGCCAGAGCTTGCAATAAAATGCAAGGACAGGTTACCAGCGGTGCCAACTGTATTGCACAAAGAGCCTCAATAGCTGCCTTGGAGAATCCGCCTAGCAGAATTCAGTATATGGTAGATGCGTTTAAGGAAAGAAGAAGCTTGATACTAGGGTTACTGGCAGAAATTCCGGGTATCAAAGTCAATGAGCCCGATGGAGCTTTTTACGTCTTCCCCGATATTTCCTATTATTTCGGAAAGACATATCGAGGCAAGATCATTAACAATGCGAGCGATTTTGCAATCTATTTATTGGAAGAGGCCAAAGTTGCAACCGTTACAGGCGAAGCATTTGGTGATCCAAATTGTATCCGAATTTCTTATGCTGCTTCGGACAAAGATATCATCGAGGCTATGCGACGAATAAAGGAAGTTTTAGAATAGTTATTTCTTGATTGTCTTCATTTTAAGTTGAAAAATCTTTATTTTTAGGGTACTAAATCCTGTACCATTGAAACGGATTACCTTTATACTTTTCTTATTTATTGTTAATATCAACGCCCAATTTGAGGTACAGAAATTCTCAATTTTTTTTGAAAACGCTGCTTACCAACTCACTGCAGAGCATTACGCACTGCTGGATATCATCAAAAAATTCAGTAATAAAAATGATCTGGATGTACACATCAAGGGATATGCAAATAGCGTTGGAGGCGAGGAATATAATCTCAATTTATCACAAAATAGAGCCGAAAGTGTGAAAGTAGAACTTCGCGAATTCACGATCATATCTACCATAGGGTATGGCGAATTAAGTAGTGATGCCGCGAAGAACAGAAGAGTCGATATATTGGTTCATCTAAAAACAGACCACGTTCCGCTAGAGGGTGAAATCATGGAACCCCCAGCCATTCCCGAGGTCCCCCAGGCGACCATCGCAATGTTAATGGAACCCAAAAAAGGGGATAAAATTACACTTCAAGGAATTATGTTCTATACAGATCGTGATGTGATCATGGACGAGAGTATAGAAGCTCTTGAAGAATTGGTGGATTTCCTAAAGCGAAACCCTGATGTGAAGTTCAAACTTATTGGCCATATCTGTTGCGGTGACCCGATGCAGCCCGGGAAAGATCTAAAAAATGTGAGAACCGGAAAAGAAAATCTCTCCGAGGCCAGAGCTAAGGCCTTGCACAACTATTTAGCAAAACAAGGAATCGAAACAAAACGTATGCGCTATATTGGGATGGCATATCGACAATCTACAGGTAGAGGGGATCAATTTGACAGACGGGTAGAAATAGAGATCACTTCCTTAGACTAATGATCCTATCTATTTCTCCAGAAGAAGGGAGTAATTAGGATCAATACTGTAAATAATTCTAATCTTCCGACAAGCATTAATAAAGTGGCCCACCACTTGGCCGCTGCAGGCAGCGCTCCATAATTGTCAACAGGACCCAAATCACCAATTGCCGGTCCCACGTTTCCAAGTGAAGAAGCAGCTCCTCCTAAAGCAGTTTCAAAATCAAGTCCTAGTGCGGAAAAGACCAGCACACCAATTATGAATGTAAGCATATAAAGAATAAAAAACCCCAGAATATTAAATACAATGGGCTGTTGCACTGACCTTTTATTATAGCGAGCGGGTAATATTGCACTTGGGTGCAAGGTTCGTTTAAACTCCAGCAAGCCGTTCTTGATCATAATTATATGCCTCATTATTTTAATTCCTCCTGCTGTAGATCCGGCGGATCCACCTAAAAACATCATTCCGAAGAATAAAATTGTGAGAAAAGATGTCCAGGCAGTAAAATCGGCTGAGACAAAACCAGTGGTAGTTACAACAGCCAACACTTGAAACAACCCATGTCGAACGGCGCTTTCAAACTTTCCAAATACCATTGGATGGTTTACTACGGATGTTGCAGTATCGGCTTTAAAATAAATAAAAAGTATAGCGGTCAGTGCCAGTCCAATGATAATGAATGTATAGGTTTTAAATTCCTCATCTTTTAATATTTTACCGAATTTGGTTTTAAACGCAAAATAGCTCAATACAAAATTGGTCCCCGCCAAAAACATGAATATCATGATAATGTATTGGATAAGAGGTTGTCCATTCCAATGTGCAATATTTTCATTTTTAGTAGAAAATCCTCCGGTACTCAAGGTAGTTAAAGAGTGATTAATAGCATCGAAAAAGCTCATTCCGGCTACTTGTAACATAATTGTTTCGACAATTGTATACCCAACATAGATAAGCCATAAACGTTTGGCAGTATCGGTAATTCGAGGGTGTAATTTATCACCTCCCGGGCCGGGTGCTTCAGCAGCGAACAGTTGCATTCCTCCTATTCCCAATAATGGTAAAATGGCGATCGCAAGCACGATTATTCCCATACCCCCTATCCATTGTGTGATACTACGCCATAAAAGGACACCCTCTGGTAAACTTTCTATATCGTTTAAAATGGAGGCGCCAGTAGTGGTGTATCCGCTCATAGTTTCAAAAAAAGCATTGGTAAAACTTGGAATAACACCTGTGAAGATATAAGGTAACGTCCCAGCAAACGACATAAAAATCCAACCAAATGTGACAATTATGTATCCGTCGCGCTTGTCCAATTCTTTTTTGTGATTACGGGTGAGCAGCATAATAACGCCGCCACTGGTCAAGGTCACCAATCCCGCTAAAACCATTTCTTTCCCTACTCCATCTTTATATACAAAGCTGAAGATAGAAGCAATCAACATAAAGCCACCATTCACCAACAACAACAGTCCCATGAGATGGAAAATGATCTTATAATTTAGTCTGGAAACCGATCCCATTACACAAAGAGTTTCTCCACCTTTTTAATGGATTTTGGAAGACTACATACTACAATTCTGTCACCGCTTTTTATTTCAAAATCTCCCAAAGCGATCATCCCAACACCATCACGAATAACACCACCTATAATAGCAGAACGTGGGAAATCGATGTCACGGATAACTTTATCACACACTTTGGAAGAAGACGATACGATGAACTCCAACAATTCGGCATTCATATTATTGAGCATTGTCATGGCAACAATATCACCTTTACGTACGTGACGGAATATGTTATTGGCCGCCAGTAATTTCTTATTAATTAAAGTATCGATACCTATGGAGTGTGACAGCTGAAAATAATCCATATTCTCAACCAAAGCGATGGTTTTCTTTACTCCTTTGGATTTCGCCACTAAACAGGACATAATATTTGTCTCGCTATTACCTGTAACCGAAATAAACGCATCCATATCTTGTATAGATTCTTCTTGAAGCAGTTCTACATTTCTACCATCCCCATGAATCACCAAACAATTTGGGATATCATCGGCTATTTCAAAGGCTTTTTCTTTGTTACTTTCAATCAACTTTACTTTGAATTTACCTTTACATAACTCTTTGGCCGTTTTATAACCGATGCTGCTCCCGCCTAATATCATGACATTTTTGATATCCTCCTTTACTTTCCCTGCGATTTTAAGGATTAGTTCTACGCTGGTTTCTATGGTAGTAAAATAAACTTGATCGCCCTCTTTAAACATTGTATCCCCTCTTGGTATTATGGTATACTGAGTACCAAAACGTTGTATGGCAATAGGTACATATTTAAGATCGGGATACTGTAATCCCACTTCTTTTACGGTTTTACCAACAAAAGCAGCCGTACGAGCAAGGTCCAGACCAATCATAGTTAAAGCACCGCCTTCAAATTCATACGTATGGTTAAAACCACTGTGGTTGAGGAGTAATTGAATTTCGGCAGAAGCCAGAGATTCAGGAGAAATTAGCTCGTCAATCCCAAATTTGGTAAAACCTACTTCGTCTTTATTGTTGATAAATTCTACATTATTAATGCGGGCGATCGTTCGTTTAGCACCCAATTGTTTAGCCAATACACATACTGTAATATTAGTAGTTTCTGTAGAAGTGACCGCAACGACTAAATCGGTTCTATTTACTTTAGAATCTTTCAATACCGAAATTGATGTGGCGTCGCCACGAACCACACGAATATCCAGATGTGTATCCGCATAGGCAAGGGATTCTCTGTTGGGATCAATAAGTGTGATATCCTGGGACTCGTAAGAAAGGAGTTTTGCTAGATGAAATCCTACTTCGCCGGCACCGGCAATAATAATTTTCATATATTTAAGTAAGCGATAAGTTGTACAAAGGTAAGTAAATTTGAAAAAACTTCAAATCGGGCAGTGGTTAAAACTGTATAAATACGACCATTAACAACAAGCATGGCTAAATTTACCCTTGAAAGTGAGAATTACATTAAATTCAATCTTATAAACTGCTCAACACCTCAACATTTAATCTAAAAATAATTAGCTTTGCACCCTTGTCAAAGGAAGGCAGGAGTTAATTGGCTATGGAGGAAAAAGTCACACCTTATAAAGATTCGAATACCGGGAAAAAACAGCAGGTTGAGAAAATGTTTGATACAATTTCCGGGAACTATGATAGTCTCAATCGCATAATTTCTTTAGGTATCGATGTGAAATGGCGTAAAAAAGTGTTGAATCTCATAGCAGAACACAAGCCGAAAACCATTCTCGATATTGCTACAGGTACCGGAGATCTCGCCATTCAATTCGCTAAAAAGACCGATGCTGAAAAAATCGTAGGATTGGACCTTAGTGAAGGAATGCTATCGATCGCCAGGAAGAAAGTAGCAAATTCGGAATTGAATGATACGCTCGAATTTGTAAAGGGGGACAGTGAAGCGCTGCATTTTCCCGATAATTCGTTTGAGGCTATCACGGTTTCCTTCGGAATACGAAATTTTGAGAATTTGGAGAAAGGTCTTTCAGAAATTTACAGAGTTATGGTACCGGGTGGTCATTTCGTGATCTTGGAAACCTCGGTTCCTACTCATTTTCCCTGGAAGCAAGGATATTATATGTACATCAGGGGAATATTGCCTGTTATAGGGAGACTATTTTCGAAAGACCGGGTAGCCTATGCATATCTTGGCAAGAGCGCGTCAGTTTTTCCATTTGGGGAGAAACTCAACAATATTTTAAAGAAAATCGGGTTTATAGAGGTTGAAAATAAACCGCAATCTTTTGGTGTAGCTACCATTTACACCGCTACCAAATAATTATGAAGAAACTTATTTTTATGTTGGGTTTTTTACTGTTCGTGCAAAGTGTACAGGCACAATTATTTAGTAAAGAGAGACTCGCAAATCTTGAAACATTTGACAATCGATTTCTCTCGTGGGGCTATTTTCTAGGTTTTAACAGTTACGATTTCAAATTTGAATATAAAAACCAAGATACCGATGCCAATACCGATATTCTGGTAGATACTCAGGGTGGTTTCAACGTTGGACTTATAGGGGATATGCGCATTAGCAAATACATCAATTTACGTCTGGAACCGGGACTGTATTTTACGCAGCGAAACTTGATATTCCCAAATTTTACAGAAGACAGAGATGCGCTTAGAAATGTGAAATCCACCTATATTCACGTCCCGTTATTGGTCAAATTTTCCACCAAAAGACTGAATAATGTCAAGCCGTTTATTGTTGTCGGTGTGTCGCAATCGTTCAACTTGAGCAGTAATGAGAATAATCCTGAAGACAATAATGAAGGGCAATTCAGAATGACCAGTGGGACCAATTACCTGGAGCTTGGTTTTGGTATTGATCTATACCTGTTTTATTTTAAATTCACTCCATCTATCAGAGGAATTTTTGCATCCAGCAATGAGCTTGTTCCCGATGACGACCCAAATAGTCCCTGGACTTCCAACATTAAAGACCTGGCGACCCGAGGTATTATTGTCAACTTTACCTTTCAATAGTACTTGAGTGGATTAGAATAAATATTCAAAATTGTTAATTGAATTTTTAATTGTAAATTTTACTCACAATATTATAAACGGTAGCACTCTATCATACTAACTTCCGTTTCGTCTAAATTCACTTAATAGGATTCCTACAGCTGTAGCGACATTTAAACTTTCGGCCGTATCTTTTTTGCGGAAATTCGGGATGGTTATTTTTTTCTGGATCAGAGATGTTAAGTTAGGAGAAATTCCATTGGCTTCGTTCCCCATGACTAAAATCGCTTCCTCCGGTAGTGTTTCCTCATATATACTTTCACCATCCATAACAGCGACATAAATAGGTAAATCCGTATGCTGAAAATGTGCCTCAAGGTCCACATATGAAATCGTGACACGAGCGATAGAACCCATGGTAGCCTGAACTACTTTTGAATTGTAGCAATCCACCGTGTCCTGAGAACAAATGAGGTGTGTGACTCCAAACCAATCACACAACCTAATGATCGTACCTAAATTCCCTGGATCCCGGACTCCATCTAACGCCAGTTGCAATCCGTTTTGTGAAATTTCCTTTTTCTTCGGAATATGAAACACGGCTAGCATCGTATTTGCCGTCTTTAAAGCGCTTATTTTTTGAAGTTTAATTTGAGAAACAAGGATCATATTATCAGAAAAACCTGAGAGCTCATCGCTCCGGATGTCGCCTGAAGCATTAAATGAAGTGGAAGAAAACAAAGAATGTAATTGCAGTCCCGCTTTTAATAAGTCTTTGATAATTTTAGGGCCTTCTGCAACGAAAAGCCCGGTTTTATTTCGGTTCTTGTTTTGTTGCAGGCTTGTTATTAATTTTATTTGGCTTTTGCTTATCAAAATATAGTATTTTTGAATTTGAGAAACATCGACCCTTTGACTCAAACCCTCACAAAAATATCATTAATTTTAGGATTAACGATGTTATTCATTTCTTGTAATGCAGTCAAGCATTTAAAAGATGATGAGCTCCTGCTCGAGGAGAACAACATTATCGTTGAAGGAAAAAAAATGAAGGACAGCGACCTTTACAATTTACTTACGCAAAAGCCTAATCCTAAGATCCCAATTTTGAGAATTCCAATGGGATTACATGTTTACAATATTGCCGAACCCGATCCGGATTCTACTTATCAGGCATGGATAGACCGCAAACCCAATAGAGAAGAAAAACTGAACAATTTATGGTCAAAAAAACAAGTGGATGGTTTGGGAAGAAGCAAATCAAATTTTAACGATTGGTTAAAAAGAACCGGGAGCGCACCGGTTATCATCGACAAGAAAAGAAGTCAAAAATCCATCGATCAGTTAAAGCGGTACTACGCCACACAAGGATGGTTCAATGTTGAGGGAAAGTATACTATTATAAAAGATTCCGTTAGAGAAAAAAGAGGTTCCATTACTTACAATATCAAAAGAAACCAACCCTATTTTATCGATTCTATTTCTGAAAAAATAAGCTCCTATATCGTCGATTCGCTATATCAACGGTCGAAAAATAGCACATTTATCATCTCCGGAAAACAATACAATACAAGTGATTTTGTTAACGAACGTGACCGTTTGACTATTCTATTTCGAAATTCGGGTCTTTACTATTTTGACCAGGATTATATAGGTTTTGATGCAGACACCAATGGAACGGGGCATAAAGTACATGTTGATTACATTATTCCCGACCGAAAAATTTCTAAAGGAGATTCTTCGATAACAGTTCCATTTCAAATTCATAAGATCAATGAAGTAAGAATTTACACCGATTATACGTATGGTAATCGAGAGAAGAAGATAACGGATTCGGTTGATTATAAGGGGTACAAGCTCTTTGGATACGAAAAATTGAAGTACCGCCCAAAAGCGATTACGGATGCTATCTCGATCACTCCGGGAGATATTTTCAAGGACATAGATCGTACCTTGACCTATCGCCAATTAAGTGAATTGCAAAATTTTAGATACCCAAATATAAGCTATCAGGAAGATCCGCGAGATACTACAGGTACAGGATTGATCTCCACTATTTTATTGACTCCGAAAAAAAAATATACGTTAGATTTCAAATTTGATACCTATACCTCGACAATTCAACAATTTGGTATAGGTTTTAGTAGTACTTTTCTCATTAGAAATGTTTTTAAAGGCGCGGAAAATTTTGAGATCTCGGCTCGCGGGAGTGTGGGTTCTTCAAAAGATAATGCAGATAATGATAGTAGTTTTTTCAATACTTCGGAGATTGGGGTAGATGTACGACTTAGCTTTCCTTCGATACTTTTTCCTGCGAATACGAACAAAATTATTCCTAAATATATGTCACCGTTCACTACCGTGAGCATGGGAATGAATTCACAGAATAATATAGGATTAGATAAACAAAATTTCAATGGCGTCTTTAGTTACAGGTGGAAACCCAAGACCATTAGGACGAATACTTTTGAACTTGTAAATGTTCAATATGTTCGAAATCTCAACACAGAAAATTACTGGAACGTATACCCAACATCTTATGAACGTCTCAACGAAATAGCCATAGAAACCGGTTACGACTTTGAAGGTGATACACAAGAACTCGGCATTCCTGAGGAGACTGATGATTTTATCGATTTGGTTTTGCAACCGGATAGTGGTCTGGATGTATCTATGGATGTATTTGATGAGGTAAATAGCATTACTCAGCGTCAACAACGATTGACCGAAGATAACCTCATCTTTGCCACCAACTTCACATGGCTTCATGATAGCCGTGAAAACATTTATGATAATTCGTTCTCCCGATTTCGCTTGAAAATCGAATTCGCAGGAAATTTACTTTCCGCTTTGTCATCGGTAGCAAACCTACCTCAAACCGAAGATGGCAAATCTAAATTATTCGGGGTAGTCTTTTCTCAATATGTAAAATTCGAAACCAATTATATCAAACACTGGGATTTGGGAAACAACTCCAAAATTGCGATACGCGCCTTCGGCGCAGTTGCTATTCCCTATGGAAATAGCAGCAATATCCCTTTTACCCGTAGTTATTTTGCCGGGGGTTCTAATGACAATAGAGGTTGGCAAGCATACGATCTGGGACCTGGTAGTAGCGGGAGTATTTTAGACTTCAACGAAGCAAACTTTAAGCTTGCTTTTAATGTTGAATATCGCTATACAATTTTAGGGAATTTCAAGGGAGCTTTCTTTGTGGACGTAGGGAATATTTGGAATTTATTGGATGATATT